>ERZ1027085.622-NODE-622-length-17019-cov-5.567909_pt1 | contig 17019 bp, 9 predicted proteins | sample MGYA00519415_ERZ1027085 | MGnify/ENA primary metagenome ERZ1027085 (study PRJEB26926, sample SAMN06164436) | human gut metagenome | biome: ENVO:00009003; feature: ENVO:2100002; material: ENVO:00002003 | host: Homo sapiens | place: USA | collected 2012 ...
CTTCACCTTCAATGTGCCCTTGCCGTATGCGATCTCCATAGCATCCGCATCCGTGGACTCCTTGAAGAACTCTACCCGGATCTCCGTTGCCGAAGACAGGATGTTGTAATCGGTAGCCTTGAAATCCACCTGAATCTTATTGCTGCGATCCAGGATCATCTTGTTGGCAGCATCATACATCATATATACGGAGTCAATGGTGTTGCCGTTGTCATCCCGGAAAAATACGGAAGGTGCCTTGGTTCCGGCATTGTAAGCTGCTACCATGGTGTTCACAAACAGCTTCTTCTCCGCCATTCCTGTAGGCTCCGTATGTCCCGCACCGGAATACGTGACATTGCCCATGCTGTAAATATAATAGTTATTTACCACATCTTTGGGGCTGACATTATACAGGTTCACACCATTGTCATTGCCCCGTCCGTTGTTCCTCTCAGTCTGTGTCTTTCTGGTCTTGGCATTGTCGGACAGGTCAGACAGACAATACCATACCACAATATCATTTTTGCCGTCTCCATCCTTATCCAGCTCCATGTTCGGCTGCAGCCACTGATAATGTGTTGCCGCCACTGTCAGAGTCTGCTGTTCTTCTGTAGTGATCTGATAAGGATAATTAGTGATCTGTCCCTGATTTACCTGCGTAACGATCATATCAGGACCGGCACCGTCTCCGAATTCCTTGTAATCTCCCAACACCGTGATCTGCCCCTGAGAGTTCGTCGTCTTATCCATACCCTGATAAAACAGAGAATTGCGAATCGGAAAATAGAAACTCGTATAAGACGTTCCCTTCCGCAGGATCGCATTGATCCGATTCTGCACATAACGGACTGTCGTATATTTGGTCGTGCCCTCGATATTTCCGACCGTCTGATCACTGCTCCGGTCCGTTCCCGGCTTCCATGCCGTATCGTAATTGTACTGCGTGTCCAGAATATTGTAATAAGCATCATAACGCTTTCTCTGGGCATCGGATAAACTGGAATTGTTCCTCTGGTCATCATAATATTCCAGCAACGCACCATAACGATCCAGCCCTACCGCCGCACGCATGGTCTTGTTGAACTCGTAGCCCCAGTACCAGCCTTTACCGCTACCGGCCTTACTGTTGATATAAGAACTGCTGTCATGGGTAAACAGGACACTCTTACCATCTTCGATATAATCACGGATGGCTTCGGATACTGCCATGTTCTTCAGGCTCTGATCCTTGCTTCCGAACTGATAGTTGTCTCCGAATCCCAGGATCAGCATATCGTACTGCTGGAAAGTATTGTATGCCGCATTGTAATAAGCCTCAGACTTCTGTTCATCGGTCTTAAGCTTTTTCAACTGATCGTCTGAAATCAATCCGTTGATAAAAGTTGAAGTCTTCACGGAATCAATAGATACATTAAATTCCCGGATACCGCTTAACAGTGACTTTACATCACTGTCACTTTCCAGATCCCACAGTGTCTTGTCATTAGATGCTTTTCTGTCGGACATCAGCTGCAATACCTGAATATCCACTCTGGAACCTCTGTCCACTGCCGTATAACCGGACACTGCGGTTCTCACCAGTGCATCAGAATTATCAAAGAAGATCATCTTCCAGGGCAATACTCCCTGATAATCATCCGGCAGCACTCTGACTACCTTATAGGTATATCCGGTGCGCAGCTCGTAATGGCCACTGTCATTCTTCGCCACTTCCTTCCATTCCTGCCCGGATCTGACATACAGATTCAGTCCGGAAAGCTCCTCCGTGGAGGAAAGTGTCTGCCCGATCACATCGGAACCGGAAAAGCGACCGTCGGAGTTCTTATCAATATACAGCTTGCAATCATACGTCGTGCTCACCTGGGAGGCAGCCGCATCATTGGACAGAGCAAAAATATACTGCAGATAGAACTTACCGTCCGTCATCTTCAGGAACGCATCGTTGATACCGTCCCCGTTGTAATGCAGCTCTGTAGGAATATAATCTTCCCCAAGATTTTTCACCCATTCGATCTGCAGTTTGGAAAGATTCAGATGGTTGCCAAAGTTTCTCTGTCTCTCTTCTCTTGCTTCCTTTGCCGCCTTTGCGGCAGCCAGCGCCTCTTTGCTGTCATCCGCCGCCTTTTCTGCTGCTCCGGGTACTAGCTGACTCTCCGCAAATACATTCTCCTGCCAGTATTTGTAATTGCCGCTTTCATCCGTGGACAAGGCAAACTGTATCAACTGGTAAAAATAGGAACTTTCGTCCACTGTTGCCGTATTGGCACTCACCTTACCGTCAATTCCCGTCAGAAGTGCATCCGCAAATACTACCGGATACCCGGCGGAAATATACTGCTCGAACTCCTTTTCTCTGGTGGAGTTCATATCGTTTCCCGGGCCACGGTACTGATTGGAAGTGTGACTCAGGGAATCATCCTTCAGACGGTTCTTGTTATCATCCGATTCATCCTTATAATCATACAGATCCCCGATATGCGTATAGATCAGCCCATTCATGGAACTGTCATTGTAAACGGTCTGATTGTTTTTCACATTCATGGTTCCGGTGCGGGCACCCACATAGATCATATCATATCGATCGTTGAGATCCTCTATCTTGCCAATGAACTCTGCGGAAGCCATCTGGGTAATGGAAATCCTTCCACCGTAACTGCTCTGCCCCAGAAATCCTTTCACGGAATCTGCAGATAAAGCTCCGGTTCCGAAATCATAACAGGGCTCCAGATCCAATATCGCAAGGCTGTCCTTTACCTGGCTTCTGTGCAGATACCAGTTCATAATATATCTGGTGATGGAAGCTTTGCTGATCTCTTCATTCAAAGTGACCGCCGTGGCATTTTCCTGTGTGATCAGAAAATTCTCGTAGCGGATCTCTTTCAGGACATCCGTGTAGATCCATGCTCTTGTCGTATCTGACTTCAGATCCGTCAGATAATCCTCTGCCGCATAAGCTTTGGAACTGTCGTTGTTCAGGTATACATTTTCGTTCAGGTATTCCTTCAAGGTATCCAACGTCAGGGTATCCGCATTTGCCGCCTGCATTGCAGACGCATAGGATCTGATATTTCCCTCTGCCGCGCTTTTCAGCGTATCGACACTTACATTTTCCCAATAGGAATCTCCCTGACCTGCGATTGCGGTTGCCACATTGTCATCCGACACCTGCAGCAGAGTCAATGCCAGTTTCGTCAACACTTCATTGCTCTGGGTGCTGTTCTTGGCATAAAAATTATAATCCATGATCACCGGCACTCTGGCTGCAGCGGTTCTGATCCCGCTGTCGTCCACGCCAAATGCCAGCTTTGCAATCACGGTTGCCGCAGAGATCATATTGGACGGCTCTGCCCCGTAATTTCCCTGACCGGAAAAATAGAACAGATCCACATCTGCCAGATCAATTCCACAATAAGAATCCTCCGCTGTAATGGAAGCATCTGCCAGATCAGCCAGTTCCTGCAGGGTAAGTGTTGTCACTTCGATCTTCAGTGTATCGATATCGTCTCCGGTGGCTGTACCACTCTCATAACGACTGGTACCGGACAGATTCAGGACATTTTTCTTGAACCATTCTTTGTTGTAGAAACCGCCGTTATAGGCAATAGTCTCCGTAGCATCCTCTCTGTCATCCCCTACAAAATCATAGCTGTTGGCGGTGTCAAAGCCCGCTTCCCCCTTGTAAGTAACCTGAAGGGAACCCGGTGTCACCATAGTGTAGCTGCCGGCCTCATCCTTACGATAGGTATCGATCAGACGGTAATCACCGTTTTTGTCACTTACTGTCATTGCAGATACATAATAGTCGCCGTTATCATTTGCTGTGAAATCCACAAGATAGGCACTGGCTATGGTCTCAAATGTATATGCCTTCGAAACATCATCCCATTTTGCCAAAAGCTGTGCGCTATCCGGCTGTGCATGATCCAGGATGTAGAGATTCTGGGTAATATCTCCGGCAGAATAGGCTGCTATCGCATCTCCTCCGGATGTCGTGCGTGCCTGCACAACAGTACCTGCATCATTTCCGGATACCCCCCTGGACGTAGTCTTTAATCCATCTGGCAGTGCCGCATCGGTACCGTATACAATCTGTCCGAGATAGGTATAAACGGCAGTCTCACCCGTACCTATCTTCTGATAGATTGTCCTGTCCACATAATCTTTTGCCTGAAAACTCGTTTTATCAATAGCGGCCAGATCCGTCTCCGAAATTGCATATAAGCCCTGCGCATATCCCCTGGCGCTGTCTGAACCATTGATAATCGTAGTCTCCAGTCCGTTGCTTCCTCCGGTAGATCTATGGGAAAATACCGGAGTCACGCTTTTGGCATCCCGGTTACTGTCTCCGGCGGCCTCCAATGCACTGTATCGGTTATAACGTTCTCCTGCTGCTACCGTCTCCCCATTGGCAATCTCACGATAGACCGCATCGATCTGTTGGTAATTGTATCTGCCGGATCCGTCCTGTCGGAATACAAAGCGTCCTCTTACGTCCTCGGTTCTGGAAGCTCCGGTGCTTTCGCTGTAGGCAGAAAAAGTAACCGGACCTGTCGTCGGAAACTTTGCAGCATCCAGACTGTCCATAGCTGTCTGGCGCTCTGTGGCTGACGGCATCTCGGAAAGCTTTCTGCCCTCAGATACCGGCTCCTCGCCGCCTGCCAGATAGCCGATCGTGGCATTTTCCTTCGACGGAACAATCTCCAGAATATGGAAAGTACCGTCAGAAGAAGCTACCGTATCCTGTACCAGTTTTTCAATACCCGGAAGGGTTCTTTCCTGCGCACTGACCTCCATAGAGCCATAGCTCTGACCGGCTCCGACGGCCAAAGCTATGGTGAGGATTCCTGCTATATACTTTTTTGAATTGCGTTTCCAATTCATGGTCATTTATTATCCTTCCATTCCCACCACTCCGGATTCTTCTCTACTTCCAGTAAAAGATTTCTCTTATGATCCGGATATCGTTCATCATAAATGGTCATAATTAAATAATCATTTTCTTCATGTGCGCCAATATCAAACTGTACCTGCGAAAAAGGAAGATGCATATTATCAATTTCTGCAAATTTCGTGTTGGAATCCAACGGCAGTTCTCCCTGGAAATATCCTGCCAGTTTTGCTGCTCTATGTCCTTTCTCTCTTCCAGACTCAAAACCATACGCATGCAGATCATAACGATTCGTCCAGGTAGGTCTCAGCACCGTAATCACATGCTGATCATTGGCAAATAAGATATCCACTACCGGCACCAGTATTACCGTTTCGGCCACTAATGTGGAATCATCCAGGCTCCATGCCTGAAGCTTCAGACGATATTCGGTATCCCAGGAAATATAGCTAAGTGCTCTTACCTCTGTAGATTCTCCCGTATTTTCTGTTGTCAGATAGGCTTCCTGATGAACATTATCATATGCTCCGTCATAGACTTCAAAACCGACCTGATATGATTTTTGTATTCCGTTCCATACCTTGAAATCATTATTCAGCTCACTGGGAATATCTGCAAATCTCCAATTTACTTCCCCTTTATAATTTCGAATCTCGCAATTAATTTTTCCATTACGGTTTAATACAAACTGACTGGAGTAAATATACGGTTCCTTCGCGTTTACAACCGTCTTCAGGGGAGGGATTGTAATATCGATTTCTCTGGTAATCTTAATATCTACTGATAAAGCTATCACCGCACGTACACGTACTACCGTATCCGTCATATTTCCACATTCCAGTTCTGCCTGGAACTGTCGACCATCAGAATCTGTCAAACCGGTTATTTTGTAATTATTGGCATAATCATCTACCACACTCCACTCAATCTGTGGATAACCATTTCTGTAATCCGCCCAGGACGGCAGACATTCAATCAATGCCTTATAACCGATCTTTTCCGTACTTCCTTCGGTAAAATCATATGTGGTCAGATTCCTGGCAATCAGTGTTGCATCATATTTTCCGTCAATGTTGGTATAGGGTAATACCGATACCTTTGTGGATGCAGACATTCCGGGATCCGCCACGGAAGTACAGGTTACCTGTAGCACAAGTGTTCCGGTCGGCTCATATCTGTCAGCCGTCAAAAGACCGCTCCCATTTATCGTGGTTCCTGCCTTAAGTCCAGTTGCGTCCACTCTTGCCACGCTCCAGGTCACCCCGGCATTTTTAGCCTCTTCTGTTCCTTCCATAGTATAAGAGTACTGCAGGCTGTCCCCCTGAATCACAGAAGCATCTTTCGGTTCTATATCCAGAGAATCCACCATATGCTTTTGTACCGTTACGGTAGCCGTTGCCGCTATGGTAGGATCCGCTACGGCGGTACAGGTTACTGTCAGAATATTCTCTGCTATGGTCTCATCCGCTGCCACACTCAGTTTACCGTTACCGCTGATGGTACTCTTACATGCGCTGCCATCCTGATAACTTACGGCCCAGGTCACGCCCTGAGCAATGGCTTCCTCGTCTCCGGTGATCTCGTAATCGAAGACGAAAGCCTGTCCCTGTTTCAGATCTGCGTGCTCGGGAATGATACGGATGCCGCTGATCCAGGAATAGATGCTGGACGGCTCGGAGCTCAGATCATTTCTCAGCTTGATGGTCTCGGAAATATCATAGGACTTGTCCTGATAGGTAAAGGTCATGTTCAGAACGACTTTCCGCTTATCCAGTTCACTGAGGTCCACGCTGAAGCTGCTGACATGCTCTGCCATCAGTGCGGGCCTGGCTGTATCAAAATCTCCTACCACAACTTTGCCTTCGCCGTCCTTAGTATTTGTTACCTCATAAAGATACACCTGATTGGCATCGGCATAATCCGCTCCGGCACCCCCCTGCCAGCGGATCATATAGCTGTTGTCATTATTAATCAGACGCAGCTCGCTGACACTGGCATTTGTTACTTCCATGCCGTTAACGTCTTTTGCCACATTGCCATCAACATCAACCGCTTCCTGATCTGTCAGATTGGAAAAGCTGATACCCTTCTCCACATCAATGATCAGATCGATCATCTGGTTGGCGGTCAGCTGGGCTTCTTCCTGCAGAGTCAGTTCCTTGTTTCCCCGCATATAGGAATTGTTGCCGGCGATCACGAATGCTCCCACCGCACCTGCTACTATGGTCATGATGGCAAGAGATACGATGATCTCTACCAGAGTAAATCCTTTCTTTCCAATACCCATGGTCAACCTCCTTACTTCGTCAGGATCTTGCCGGTCTTGCCGACCGTTGTGATTTCTATGGTTCTCGTTCCGTTGCTTACGACGATTTTCTGACAGTACTCCTTCAATACACTGCCTGCGATACAGGTATTCTTCTCAAAGGCCCCGGATGCACGGTTAAACACCAGATGCAGCCCATTTGAAGATGAAACATAAGGTAACAGGCTGTCGGATCCCTTCAGTTCCGTCAGGGAATATCCCGTGGAATCTCCCTCAAAATATACCTTTATATCAATAGGTTCTTTTCCCAGTACCCTGTTGGATACCTCCACATCTCCCTGCCGGATCTGTGCCGTATATTCCTTGGTCGTATCATTATAGCTGATAACGCACTCCACCTGATTCTGTTCTTTTCCGAGGGTCAGCACTCTGGTCCGCTCCAGTGTTGTCACAATTTCGTCCGCACATTTCCGGACTTTCCTGCCGGTCAGGGATGTAATGGATGTGGCCATCACACCCACCAGCACCGCCATGATCGCAATGACAATGATCAGCTCCACCAGGGAAAAACCACTGTTGTTATTCTTTCTGCCAGTTTTCATAAACTATCAAATCTCCCAGATTTATATCACTGTTCTTATAGGACTTACCGTTACTGCTCAGGTAACCGTCTCCGCCATTTAAAAAATCTACCACATGATATTCCTGTGTCTTACCGGCAGCATCTACGATCGTTCTGGAATAGGTCAGGGCATGAAGCACCGCATCCCGGTCAGGTTCCACATTGACATTCTGATCCAGCGTGATCGTTCCGCCGGACAGGATCGTTCCCTGGAATTCCTTTGTCACTTTGACATCTCCGGTAGCAATGATCAGTCCACTGAACTCGCCGAATCCGGCTTCCGGATAGGTATAATCACCCTTTACAATAACTGCCTTATATCCCTGCTCCGCAAGGCTTCCTGTGGTATTGCCGAAATATTTTGACTCCACCTTATTTCCGGTACTGCCGTTTAATACAGCATGGAAGGTCGTTATCTCCCCTTCATTTACCAGATTGGTATAAGCATTGGCTGCATCCGTCTTCTCCGAAGGAAGCAGCTGCTCATAGACATCGATCATCTTCTTGGACAATGCCTGGAATTTCAACTGATCCGATGCCAAAAGTGCCTGATATCCTGCATTGGCACCATCACTGGTCAGTGTGGCATCCAACAGCTTCTCCTGACTTCCCGCAGCCGCACTGCTGTCATACATGGCCACATTGCCTGCCAGATGCATGATGTACGCTCCGTTCTGCTGTCCACGCACCTGAATGGCTTTGGTATACAGACCGGTATAGGCTTCCATGGTCTGCTGGTTGGCACCGTAATAATCCTGAAAATACCGGTTGGCATTGGCTCTCGCGGTATCAGAGGTGCTGTCAAAGCTTACATAATAATACACCAGCGTGATCTTGCTGTTGATCCGCTTGAAAATCTTCTGGATATTGTTCTGGGTCAGTCCGTACTCGGCCAGCGTATGACCATTCAGGGTAGCGGACGGAATATTCAATGCCACTTCCGTAACATCCGCCTGGTCCCTGATCTTGTCCTTATACTGCTCCAACGTGATCGGGTTGCTGGCACCGTTTAACACGGTCTTGCCGGAAGCATCCACGCCGATACACTGCGCCGGAACGAGGTAAGCCAGCTGGTCACTCTTCACAGCGATAGACTGTCCCATCATCACATCCTGTACTCCGGTGTTGCTCACACCATCCTCACTGGTAATTCCATCCTTGGCTTTCGTCAGAGAAATGTAAGAATTTCCCGCCAGCGTAAGATTCTTCAATTCATTCAGATAGATCTCCGTATCCGTGCCGTTGACCAGAATGGCGCTGCTGTCCACGCCCTTTCCATTACCGAAGCCGATATACTGTCCGGCATATTCTCCGTCGATCTGTGCTCCGGCGGTAAATACATTCCGTTCCCCGGTCATCCTGAGGTCTCCGGCCACATATACGTTGTTTCCCTGAAAGCTCAACGTTCCGTTGCTTCCCGTATTGCCCGGAATCCCTCCGTTCATGGCAATGGAACCGGCCCATACTTCACCGTACTGATCTGTGGTAAGTGTGGCTCCTTCTCCCAGATATAAGTCGGAAGCCATCACCATACGCTTGTCTTCGTTTTCATTGCCGGTGGTCTCTTTCCATTCCACCGTCACACCGTTACCCTTGCCGGACTCTTCGCTGCCCACGATAAAACGTTCCGCATAAAAGCTGCCGCCAATGACATTTTTACTGATCAGCGTGGAATCAGAAGGAAGTGCCTGAATATTCTCCTGCGCCACCATGGAGATCCCCGTAATGGAGGGAAGTGTCACTGCCTGTGCAAAATCCATATCCGGCATCTTCACCCGGATATCGGTCTGGATCACGGACACATAGCCATCGGTATCCGTATAAGTCACTTTCAGACCGCAGAAGGAAAGTCCATCGGTGTACAACTGAAAACGTCCGGTAGGAATATCCGTGGTCTCCACTCTCTCCTTGTTGCCCGTCACCGGATCCGTTGTCATTACATATACCTTCAGACTGCCGCTGCTGTCCAGAGCCATCCGGTACACTACTTCCCCGGAGTCATTCAATGTCTCTAGCACCGTCCCCCGCTTTATCTCCGAAGACAGGCTGTTGAACAGCTTGGTCAGATCATAGTTGTTGATATTCATACTTCCTGTCACTGCATAATAATCCTGCATATCCTTCAGGAAATAATATCTCAGTTTGTTCTGCTTCTCCTCTGCGGAGGTTGCCTCATAATTTTTCAGGACCAGTTCATAGGCACTTCCGACAGAAGCGGACACCCGCTCTCCCATAGCCGTCCGGATCTCATCCAGCACAGTCTCTGCGGAGTAAAAGTTGTCCTTCGCCTTGAGATTGTTCACCTTCATCTGATAGTTCAGCAGTGACATATACATCAAAACACTGGCTAAAATGCCAATAAAGGCCATGGCAATGATCACAACGACCATTGCTGAGCCCTTATTGTCCGTTCGTCTGTGGAATTGTCTTACCCTTGAAAATATTTTGGGATTTCTTCCGCATATCTTCATTTTTCTCGTCTTCCTTCCGGTATCTTCTCTGTCCTGTGCCTGACGGATCACTCGATCACGGTTCCCGTCATGGTAAGCACAGGGGACTGTACACCGATCGTATCCCTGCTGTACACCTGTACCCGCATGTCATAGATACGGTTGCGTCGCTCCGTCGGTGTCAGACCGCCGTCCGCACCCATAATATCCTTCGCCACGTCTCCGGCAGCATTTCCTGCCGCACCGGACACGCTGAGATCATTGAAAATGTATTCCGTATTGCTGCGGTCTATCAGATTCGTCCGCAGTCTGCAGGCGGAATCAATGCTGGCTCCGGCAGAGGACATCCAGCCCGGCCAGGTCTCCCGCAGTTCAAATGCCGCCTTGTAATTGTTGTTCCAGGAGGAATACGGGTTAAAACCGGTGCTTTCGTCCGTGAAGCTGTCTATTTTCTCCGCTGACGGAGTCTGCTCCACCAGGAACAGATTTGTCTGTACATTCTTCGGGTTATTTACGATCACTTTGTCTACCGCAGAAGTCACCGCACTCTGGGATGCCTCCACTCTGGGCTGCAGGCACACAATGATATTGGCCAGCTGGGAAATGATCTCCTCTGCATCTACCGGATTCCCGCTCTCCTTCTCCTTCTTAAGCTCCGCTGCTTTGGCTCTTACCGCCTCTTCGTTGGAAAAGATCACATAATCCGTACCGTTCTGGGGGTAGTCTCCGCTGATGCCTGTAAGGATGGCGGAATTGCAATGATAGACTGTGGAGGCCGTCACCAGATACACATCTGTCTCTACGTTCTCTCCATCTCCCAGATCCAGCAAAATGCGGCTGCTGTCTATGGATATTTCGATGGTCTTGGTAGTATTCCTGGCAATCTCCATAACGTCTCTGCCGCCGGAATACGCTTCAAAATAACCGTATGCCTCCTGTGCGGCATCTTCCGATTCGGAATATACCGCATTCAGATTGCCTGCCAGGTTCTGGATATTTACAATATCCTTCTCATTCAGTGCCGTGTAACCGTTAGGATCCAGTGTTACTACCACATCATAGATGCCGGAAGTCGTCTTCTCATCCCGGAAGGTATATTGCCAGATACCATCTTCTGCTGCGCCGTCTCCGTCCACATCCAGAGAGACATCTCTCTGCACATTGTTAGTGAAATCAGTGGGCGTGATCGTCTCATAGGTGTCTGCCATCTCCTCCAGTGTATGTGCCTCGAACTGCTCCATGACATCCTCTGCGATGGCCGTGGCATGCATGGTGTTGCGTGACTTGGCATTGGTTCTGGCAGAAGTCACAAAGCTGTGCAAAAGCGGCACAACGATGATCGACAGGATCACGATGGCAATCAGCAGTTCAATCAGAGAAAAGCCTTCGTTATTCAGTTGTCTTCTCTCCGTGTGCTTCTGCATGTAAGTCGTCCTTCCTGCTTCTGACTAATACCGGTCTCTCCGCACTCCGTGCTCCCGAAACCGGACAACCATTCGCACTCCGGACTATCGTCCTCCCTGCTCATGGTTGTTTGATTTGCTAATCATAGCAGTATCCTGCCTGCAAGCAGTCGTATACTGCTATGATTGCAAATCTATTATTCCACGTTTCCGAAAATAGTGTCTACGCCCATCTGCATATCCGGGATGTAAGGTGAACTGTATACCTTATCGGTTCCCAGCAGATAATAGGTGTTCATGGTCATGTTGCCGGTGAGCATTCCGTCGGTCTCGTTGTAGCTGATGCTGACGCCCTGGATGCTCTCACGTTCCTGCTGATTGTAGATGTATCTTACCAGTCCCTTGAAATCGTCATAGGTGCAGGAAATGCTGATGCTCAGGGGTACCTCATACATATGGGTATCTGCATAAGCAGTACCGTCCGTAGATACCGGACTTGCTGCCGTCGTTGCGGCAGCTGCTGTGGTATCTGCCGCAGCATCGGCTGCTGCTACATCCGTGGCAGCTGTTGCATCCGCAGTCGTCGTTGCCGCATCCGCTGCAGGAGTATACACCACCTCTGCTTCGGAACCGAATGCAATATTTGCCACCTCGGTACGAGTATAATCTTCCAATGTCTTTACCATCATAATGCTGTCTTCCGGTAAGATATCTGCCGGGAAACGGTTCTCAAAATTCGTGATATAGGACTGCATCTTCCCGGTAGCCTCAATGTAGTCCGCCTTGCGCTGGTCTAAGGCTTCCAGCGTTGCCACCTGGGATGATAACGTTACATTCTGTGCCTCAAGGGCATCTGATTTTTCATTAAAACTGGAATATACCAGAAAATAAGTACACACAGCAATAAGAACACCGATCACTGCGATCAAAAGCTGAATTTCACTCTTTTTAACCTTCATCTTCCGCTGCCTCCTACTGTGCTGTCTGGGTGTCGGCCTGTGCCTCACCGCTCTCTTCGGTCTCATCCGTCAGCTCCTTATAGCTTCCGGTAATGGAAAAAGTCACTATGGACGTGCCGGTCTCATCCTTGCTGTCCGTAATATTGCTGATCTCTACATCATCAATGCTCTGCATGTTGCGGATATTCAGAATCGTACGGGCTGCCGCTGCTTTCCCTTCCACCGTCACTGACATGCTGATGCCGGTCTGGTCGGAACTGAAGCTGTTGGTATAGAAGCTGTCCGGCAGGATCTGTTCCAGTTCATTGATGAACTCCACCAGATTCTCATTGGGAGTCTGGGTATAAGCATATAAATATGTGTATTTATCATACTGGGCTTCTGCCGCCAGATAATCGTTGTATACTGCCTGTGCCGGCTGCAGCTCCTGTACCCGGTTCTGCAGATACACATTCTGCGCCACATTTCCCAGATATCTGGTCACAGAGGTAGCTGCCATGGCGATGGACAGGATCACGCCCAGCACCAGTACCGCCACGCTGACAAAGGTATAATTCGTGCCACTGACCACGGTCAGTCCCTTGGACTTCTGGGTGCTCTTGTCGATCAGTCCCACAGGAGCCAGTACCGCACCCAGACAGGAAATATAGGCTGCGGGTCTGGTGGAACGGATTGCCTTGCTCATGCCAATCTTGTCATCCATCTCGGACAGGGTATGTACCTTGCGCTCCAGGCAGTTGGTGAACAGCTTGCTCATGCCGCTGAAACTGCCGCCAAGACCGGTAACATAGGACTTTTCAATGGGATTTTCGCTGTTCCTGGAATCATAGAAGTCAATGACACGGCTGACACCCACGATCAGAGGCTCCAGAGAAGCGGTGATCTTCTGTCTCGCTTCCGTGACTTCCACATTACCGGCATCCTCGTCTTCCCAGCGTCCGGCATTTTCTTCCCAGACTTTGTCTCCCTGATGCAGTACTCTATTCAGACATGTTTTCTTCTGGAAACGTTCTACCGCACTCATGGGATCGTTCACGGCATAGGCTCCGGAAGCGATCATAGTATCAATAGCATCCTGCACACCGTAAGCCACCGTTCTCTGTAATAACACCTTACCGGCGGAAAGCACGGTCACAATGGTGCTGTTCTCGTCGATCTTGATAACCATGGTGACCTTCTCGGATTTCTCATCACGAAGCACCTGGTATAAGCTGTTACTGCTGTAGTCGAAACACTCGATCTCCCAGCCGCACATCTGTGCCAACTGATAATAGCTGTTTAAAAGAGCCTTGGGTACGGCCAGAGCCATGACACGAAGCTTGCCATTCTCTGCCAGACCGCCTGCCAGATAATGTCCGATCTCATATTGGGTCAGATCCACCGGGAAATAGTCACTGGCATTGGTCTTCACCAGTGCCTCGATCTTGTTCGCCTTGACATTGGGAATCTGTACCTCACGGCTTGCCACTCTGGTAGAAGAAATGGTAAACAGCACTTTCTTCGTACGGATGCCGTTCGTTCCCAGTGCATTCACCAGATGGTCTGCGTACTCCTGTGTGGGCTGCAACATACCATCTACCACAATGCCTTCCGGTGTCTCCACCGTCAATACCTTGTAGACCTTCGGCTTCTTCACCTTATAGTCCATCTCGCAGATCTTCGTAAAAGAGTTGCCGATCTCAATACTCAATACGCGATTGTTCATTGCCATATTTCTACCCTTCCTCTTCCCGGTATTTATTGTATTTCAAAAGCCTTCCGCCATCGCGGAATCTTTGAAGAACTTTCTGAAATCATGTTCGAAATGCGGATATCTTTTATAAGTAAAAATGCAGATACCACTGTAAGAATTCATTTCCCCAGAGGACGGCGATTGCCACCCCTGCAGAAAGATACGGTCCCATGGCGAGGACATGTCCTTCGCCGCTTACTTTCATACGGATCAGATGGATCACGGAACCGATGATACATCCCAGTAAAAATGCGAAAATAATCAATTTCCAGCCGAGCAACAGTCCGCAGACTGCCATCAGCTTCACATCTCCGCCACCGATGGCTCTGCCTCCGGTAACATAATACAATAGAAGCAAAAATACACTGACACACAGGAAGCCGATCCCAAACTCCAACCACTGTGTATAGTGGAAAGCTCCGTGGATCAGCCCCAGTGCCAGTATAAATAAGTTAAATCCCACAGGGATCTCATATGTTCTGAAATCAATCACACTTAAAGCAAGAAGTGTACTAAATAACAAGCAGTAGACTAGGGAATCCACGCTCATCCCATATTTCCAGAATACGAGCAGGTACAGCACTCCGTTCAGTGCCTCGATGACGGGGTACTGAACAGAGATATGTGCCTTGCATTTCCGACATCTGCCTCCCAGCGCCAGGTAGCTGAACAGCGGTACGAGGTCGTACCACCGCAGCTGGTAACCGCAGTTCATGCAGTGGGATCTGGTCGTTACAATATTCTCTTTGTTAGGAATACGGTAGATCAACACATTGAGGAAGCTACCGATCACGATTCCATAAAGGAAAATCACTATGTAGAGTAAGATTGTAGGGAGCATGTCAGGTGCCTTTCAAAATCTAATCTGTTACATTACGGTGTAACAGAAATACCAATTTCAGTTGCTAAATCGGAATTATTGGTTGAAAATGTAGGTACACCATTAGTATCTACACCTACAGTAATTGTAGCAGTGCCGTACTTAGTACTCTTCATTGACAGATTAGCAGGGGTAATACTTGCAGCTGTTAATGCTGCAGCTACACCATCGCCTGTTGTAGTTGTTGCGCTTCCCTTTGCACACACAACAGTTCCTGTACCCAATGCAGGGCTTGCTGTTGTATCAGAAGCATATACCTGTAAAGCAGACATAATCTCCTGATAGTTAGTAAGATCGGAAGACTCTCGGGATCTCTCAACATACTTCAGATACTGAGGTGCCAGTACACCAATCAGAACTGCCATAATAGCAATAACGATGATCAGCTCTACCAGGGAGAAACCTTTGTTAGTTAAGCTCTTCTGTTTCTTGTTCATAATTACATTCTCCTTTTTATGTGTTTTTTAATTTCAGGGTAGTAAGTTTTCCGCCCCATTTATTAATTATCGTTCTGTCCCTACACAGAACGGATAATCCAAAATTATAAATTATCCAATGCTGCATACATAGATACCATAGGTGCCATACATGCTGCAATCAATCCGCCTACTACGATTGCCAGTACAATGATGATCATAGGTTCCAAGGCAGCCATCAAAGACTGAATTTCCATTTCTACTTCTTCATCATAATAGTCTGCAATCTTGTCCAACATTTCTTCCGTACTACCGGCTTCTTCCCCGATACGAATCATTTGATATACCATAGGTGGAAATAGTCCACTCTCCTGCAAAGGTCTGGACAACGGCATACCAATGGTAATTTCTTCTCTTGCATCCTGTAAGGCTTCTTTAAAATAGATATTACTCATAACTCCAGACACAATGTCCACAGCTTCAATCAACGGAACGCCTGCACCCATCAGGGTACTCAGAGTTCTCGCCATCATAGATGCTGCAGACTTCACGGTAAGTTTTTTGAAAAGCGGTAATTTCAAAGCAATCTTGCCAAATACATGCTTTCCGGGATTCGTTCCTGCGAAATATTTAATTCCAATTGCCGCCGCAATAATAACCGGAATAATAATAAACCAATAATTTTGTATGCCATGGCTCATTGCCACATAAAATTTCGTAATCCAGGGCAAATCGGCTCCCAACTGGCTAAACATGTCTTCATAGGAAGGAATTACCTTTACCAGCATTACAATCGTTACAATAACAGCTACAATACAAACAACCACAGGATAAATCATTGCCTTTTTCAGCATTGCCTGTGTCTTGCTGTTTTTCTCCAACTGCACCGCCACTCGGTCGAGTGCTGTTTCCAGACTACCGGATGCTTCACCCGCAGCCACCATGTTCACCATGATTGCCGGGAACACCTTCGGATGTTCCGCCATGGAATCTGCCAGGGTCTCACCCTTTTCCACGCTGATGCGGACTTCCTTCAGTGCATCCTGTAATCTCTTGTTCTCTGTCTGTTCGCAGAGCATTTTCAGGGACTCGAGGATGCTGACGCCCGCTTTGGTCATGCTGACGAACTGGCGGCACATGACGCTTAGATCCCTGGCCTTGGGCCATCCGCCGATCTGGATGTCGATGTCTTTCGTCAGGAAGCTCTGTTCTCCCAGATCGATAACGGTCAGCTCCTGCCTTCTCAGTTCTGCCATTGCCAGATCTTTGTTATCCGCTTCCAAACTTCCCTTTACTTCTTTTCCAGCCTTTGTGATGGCTCTGTAGCCATAGGTCGCCATGTGCCTTCCCTCCAATTACGTCTCTATCTTTAACTGTCTCCCCAACTACGTAAGACTGTCTCTTATACACATCTCCGAGCC
>ERZ1027085.643-NODE-643-length-16663-cov-4.910585_pt1 | contig 16663 bp, 11 predicted proteins | sample MGYA00519415_ERZ1027085 | MGnify/ENA primary metagenome ERZ1027085 (study PRJEB26926, sample SAMN06164436) | human gut metagenome | biome: ENVO:00009003; feature: ENVO:2100002; material: ENVO:00002003 | host: Homo sapiens | place: USA | collected 2012 ...
GTCGCGAGCCGCACCGCCGCTATGAATACGGCAGCGGAGCGGCCAAAGGCGGACGGACGACCGGAGAGATCGATCGTGTTCCGGCTTTCTGGCCCGACAACGAGACGGTGCGTAACGACATGCTGGATTACGGGTTCGAGATCGAACATTATGACCGGCAGTTGGGACTGATGCTGGCCCGGTTGGAGGAACTCGGGGAGCTGGACAACACGCTTGTCATCGTTACGTCGGACAACGGGATGCCCTTTCCGCGCGCCAAAGGGACCCAGTACGAGTATGCGCATCACATGCCGTTGGCCGTGATGTGGCTGCGGGGAGTGAGTGCCCCGGGACGCCGGGAAGCGGCCTATGTTTCATTTGTCGACATCGCACCGACCCTTTTGGAGGTTGCCGGAACGGACCCTTCGGCAGCCGGCATGGCGCCGCTGCCGGGCGGAAGCCTCGTGCCGCTGTTGCGGAATGAGGCGGACCCCTGTGCTGCGTTGCGCGAACGGGCATTGCTGGGACGCGAGCGGCATGACAACGGACGGCCCGGTGACCAGGGTTATCCGATCCGGGGCATCGTGCGCGACGGTTGGCTCTACCTGTGCAACCTCAAACCGTGGTTGCTGCCCGGGGGCAATCCGGAAACGGGCTACCGGGACATCGACAGTTCCCCGACGAAAACAGCCATTCTGCAATTGCGGCGCAGCGGGCAGGATCGTCGTTATTATGACCTGTCGATGGGGCAGCGTCCGGCGGAGGAGTTGTACCATGTCGAAACGGACCGCGAATGCCTCGCCAACCGGATCGGGGACGTTTCATGCCGGATTCTGGCAGATTCACTGCGGGCCGAGCTTTTCCGGACGCTGCGCGGGCAGGGCGATCCGCGGATGACGGGCGACGGCGACGTATTCGACCGCTATCCCTACGACAAGCCGGGAAAGGACAGCGTTTACGAACGGACCGTCAGCGGGGAGATCATTCCGTGGGAACAGTCGAACTGGGTGCTTCCAACCGATTACGAACAATACGAAATAGTAAAAAACAAATAACCCGAATATGATGATAAGATTATTGATTTTCCTTGCATCCCTTTTCCTGTTTGGTGCTTGTGCGAGTTCCGAATCCGTTCCCGGCACCCGTGCCGAACGGGTTGTTTCAGAGATTCACGATCCGTCCTCGAACAAGGTGCTTGTCGCATGCCACCGGGGCGACTGGCGCAACTGGCCCGAGAACTCTCTGGCGGCCATCGAATCGGTGATCGGCATGGGCGCCGACATCGTAGAGATCGACCTTGCACTGACCTCGGACAGCGTGCTGGTGGTCTGCCACGACCGCACCATCGACCGGACGACTTCGGGCAGGGGACTTATTGCGGAAATTACTTATGATTCCATTCGGCGGGTGAATTTGCGTGCGGGGCAGAATGCGGTCACACATTGGAAAGTACCCACGCTCGAAGAGGCGCTCATATTATGCAAAGACAAAATTGTCGTCAATATCGACAAAGGATTTCAATATTACGGGTTGATACATCCGTTGCTTGAAAAATACGGCATGCTGGAACAGGTGCTCATCAAAAGCAATGTCACCGCCGACCGTGCCGCCGCGACTTTCTCGAAATATGACGACAATTGTCTTTTTATGCCCATTGTAAACTTCGGGAAGAAATCGTACCGAAAAATTCTCGAAAGCTATGAACGACTGAAATATCCATTGCTGGCTTACGAAATCTGCTGGTCGGAATACACGCCCGAGGTCGAGACCTGCATGCGCGAAGTCATCGCCGGCGGCTCGAAACTGTGGGTGAACTCCCTGTGGCCCTCCCTGAACGGCGGGCTTTGCGACGATGCCGCGGTAGAGGGCGACCCGGCCGAGGTGTACGGGAAACTGGTCGATATGGGCGCCACCATGATCCAGACCGACCGCCCCGAACTGCTGATCTCCTACCTCCGCTCGCGCGGACTGCACGACTGACGCCATGAGCCGTATTACGGAATTCTACCGCATCAGTCCTGCGGCTCCTGCCCGGGAGCAGGACGAAGCATCGCGCGACAAGTACTACCGCCGCCTGCGCCTGCAGGCATTTGTCGCCGCAACGCTCGGATACAGCCTCTACTACGTCTGCCGCACCAGTCTCAACGTCATGAAGAAACCCATTCTCGACAGCGGGTCCTTGGACGCATCGCAGTTGGGAGTCATCGGCTCGGCACTCCTCTTCGCCTATGCCATCGGCAAGTTCGTCAACGGATTCATCGCCGACTACTGCAACATCAAGCGCTTCATGGCCACGGGACTCATCGTCTCGGCCGCGGCCAACGCCCTGATGGGGCTCATGGGGCTCGCACATTCCGTAGTCCCGACAGCCGTGATATTCGTTGCATTCGCCGTGATGTGGGGTCTGAACGGGTGGGCGCAGTCCATGGGAGCGCCTCCGGCCATCATATCCCTCTCCCGCTGGTATCCCCTCAAGGAGCGCGGGACCTACTACGGGTTCTTCTCCGCAAGCCACAACCTCGGGGAGTTCTTCTCATTCCTTTTCGTAGGCTCCATCGTCTCCTTTGCGGGTTGGCAGGCCGGGTTCTTCGGATCGGCCGTGGCAGGGGCCATCGGCGTGGTGCTGGTACTCTGCTGGCTCCACGACACGCCGGAGTCGAAAGGACTCCCGCCGGTAGAGGCGCTGGCCCATGAAAAACCCGTCCCCGGAGCGGAGAAGTCCGTCAAAGAGATTCAGAAGCAGGTGCTCCGCACCCCGGCGGTATGGGTGCTGGCGGCGGCAAGCGCGTTCATGTACATATCCCGCTATGCCATAAACGGCTGGGGAGTGCTGTTCCTGCAAGAGGCCAAGGGATTCTCGGATGTAGAGGCGATTTCCGTAGTCTCGATAAACGCACTGCTGGGAATACTCGGAACCGTGCTCTCGGGATGGTTCTCGGACAAACTCTTCAAGGGAGACCGAAAGATACCCGCCCTGCTGTTCGGCATACTGAACTCCCTGGCCCTGGCACTGTTCCTGTACGGAGGAAATGCCATGTGGGTGAACGTCCTCTCGATGGTGCTGTTCGGAATAGCAATCGGCGTGCTGATCTGCTTCCTTGGAGGATTGATGGCTGTGGACATCGTGCCGCGAAAGGCCACGGGTGCCGCGCTGGGGGTCGTGGGAATAGCAAGCTACATCGCGGCGGGCATTCAGGACGTAGCATCGGGATGGCTTATCGACAGGCACATCACCGTAGCCGCCGACGGCGCGAAGCACTACGATTTCGGGCCCGTGGCACTATTCTGGATTGCGGCGTCAGTAATATCATTTCTGCTCCCGCTATTAAACCGGAAAAAAGATAAAGGCTAACTATTGAAACTATGACTTACAACCGAACTTAGAGCATCAGATACAATCCTATATGAAATAATATCAGGAAATGGAGCATTATCCTATCTGCAAGCCCTGGGACTTCTTGAAGTTCCGGGGCTTGTCGTTTCCGAATATCAAAAGATCCGAGGACCTCCTACGGATTTGCAAAGTAATGTAATAAACAAATTATATTGAAATTCAAAAAACAGATAGCCATGTTACGAAATACCCGATCTTTTGAAAAGAATAGTTTTATCCGTTTTCTGCGTCTTTCGCAAGTACGTTCTCTCTTTGCTTCGGAATACGAACAAGCACAAACAGCATACGAACGTTATATCAACTGTATTCAGCGGTTGTTCCGACCCGGAAAATTATCTCCTGCGGATACACTTCATATGATGGCAAAGTTAAGAATAAAGTTGATAGCAATCCAAGAAGAACCGGTAAAAGTGGCTCCGGAAATGGAATCGTTACTTCGGGCAGCCATTGCATTGACAAATTTCGAAATAAAAATGGTCTGGTTGAAAGTAAGCCATCCTGCGGTCATGGACTGTAGTAAGAAAGTCGCATTGCCGAAGTCTCCGATTTATTTGGCAGAACAATTTACGCCCACAGATCTTATGGAAATAGTAACTTCGATGCAGGGACTCGGAGTCGGACGATGTCTCGATGGTTCACAGGCTTCTTTGGATATGTTCGTAGAAAGTTTCTCGTGGATGTTCAATGTTCGGATAAACAATCCCAATCAGTGTAAGCATGCAATACTGAACCGAAAACTGCGGTTGACTCGTTTTTTGGACTTATTGAGAGGATATCTCATTGAAAGAAGCCAACAATGATAATCGGCAGCCCTCACTTAAGGGCTGTTTCCAATTCTGGAGAATATAATTTTATAGAATACAAAAAAGAAATTTGTTATACCTTTATCGTTTTCGACAATTTGCCTATTTTGAGAATTTTTCATATCTTGCGAGAGGTTATTTGAAATGCGGTATTTGAGCGCAAGTCGCTGAAAATAAGCCGTTGTCTTTTCGTTACCTATTCTCCTGTACAAAGATGTAACGACTCGATAAATCAAGTCGTTACATCTTTATAAACCCACACCGATGATTATTCGGTATTTTCCGATAGCGCTATTGTCGTAGCTTATCAGGCGTTTCTGTTTGCCCCTCTCCGGGCGGCGGTTCGGAGGCGGGACGTCCGGTCGTGGAGTTCCGGCTGTTGTTATTCGTGCGCTTCGCGGATTAGTTCGCCCAGCACTTCGATGCTGTCGGCCGTGATATGGGGCTGCGGGTCGGCCTTGTCGGCCACGTCGAGCGTCGTTTCGCCCGAGAGCACCAGCACGCCCATCGCCCCGGCGTTGTGGGCCATCTGGACGTCGGTGTAGATGCGGTCGCCGACCATGGCGATCTCGTAGGGCTGCAACCCGTGGCGCGAGAGGATGCCCGAAAGCATGTTCGGGTCGGGCTTGCCCAACGTGATGTCGGGGCGGCGTCCCGTGGCGTGTTCGAGGCAGGCGCAGATCGAGCCGCAGTCGACCAATACGGTCGGCTGATCGGTGGGGCACACCCGGTCGGGGTTGGTGGCGATATAAGGCACTCCTTGTTTGATCCACCAGGCCGCGCGGCAGAGCCGTTCGTAGCGGAGCGTCATGTCGAACGCCGCCACGATCACGTCGGGCACGTCGTCGGCCGAGTCGGCGCACGACTCGAAGCCCGCAGCCTCGAATTCCGAGATCATCGACGGCGTGCCGAGCAGGAACAGCCGCTTGGCCGCAGGGTGATGGGTCTTGATGTAGTCGATCGTGGCCAGCGCCGTGGTGTACATCTCGTCGCGCGAAGCCCTGATGCCCAGCGTGTCGAGTTTATGGAGGTAGTCCGCGATGCTTTTCGACGGGTTGTTCGTCAGGAACGAGTAGCCGATCCCCTGTTCCTTGAGTCCGTGCAGGAAGGCCTGCGTGTAGGGGAACAGCGACATCCCCATGTAGATCGTGCCGTCCATGTCGAGCGCCACGTGGCGGATGCGGCGCAGGCGTTCCATCAGTTCGGCGTGCTCCCAGACGGAGCGGTACTTGTGAAAGGGTTTGTTTTCCATGTCGTTATTTGTTCTTTTTGTCGATGCGGTGTTGTTTGATCACGGCGCCCGCGGTGTTGACCACCTTCAGGTCGATGCCCTTCGCGTCGGCCGACACGCGGAGGCAGTCGTTGTTCGAGTTGACGAGGATCGGGAAGTCGACCCCGCGGCTGCCGTCGTCGATCCAGTGGTAGCGGTGGTAGTGGCCGCAGAGCATCAGGTCGATGCCTTTGCCGGCGAGTTCGGGTACGAACAGCCTGCGGATCTGCTGTTCGCCGTACCAGCTGTCCTCCTTGCCCGGGATCATGTGCATCAGCACGATGCGCACGGGGGCCGCCCGGAATTCGTCGCTGTTGACGACGCCTTTCAGCCATTCCGCCTGCTGCCGGCGGTATTCGTTCCAGTCGCCCATGCCGTAATAGCGGGGATCGTTGTCGGGCTTGTCTTCACAGCCGTCGAGCACGATGAAGAAGGCCGGGCCGCGGCGGAACGTGTAGTAGGTTTCGCCGGTCGGTGTGGGGAAATAGTCGAGCCAGTGCTGTGCATAGGCGCCGCGGTTCTCGTGGTTGCCGCGCGTCACGGCGAGGGGGATGCCCGCGGGCGTGAGTATCTTCGATGCCGACCCGAGGCAGGCGTCCCAGAGCGTCTGCTCGGTCTCGGTCTGGCTGGCCAGGTCGCCGTTCAGGCAGACGAAGTCCGGCTGGGCTTCGGGGGCCTCCTTGATCAGCAGCTGGAAAACGGAGTCGCGGGCGTGGATGTCGTTGACCATCCAGAAATCGACCTTTTCCTGTGCAGGGTCGAGGGTTCTGATGGTGTAGGGCTTGCGCCGGTACACTTCGCTGCCGTCCCCGTCGTCGAGGATGACGCGCCGGTTGCCCTCGTTCAGGACGATTCCCCGCTGCATGATGCGGTAGCGGTAGGTCGTGCCGGGTTGGAGCCCTTCGATCCGCACCCGGTGCATGCGTCCGACGCGGCAAAGTCCGAGATGCGAGTCGTAATACCTGGGCCGTTCGGCCGAGTAGAAGTGCGATCCGTCCATCGGGGCGAGTTCGACCCAGCCGATGGCGTCGGCCTTTGCGTCCCAGACGACCGTGAAGCCGTCTTCGGTGACATTCAGTACATAGGGTCCGTGTGCGATGCGTACCGTAGGCGGCACGGCGGTTTGGGCGAGGGCGGCGGCCGTCAGCAGGAGCGCGCCCAGCAGCAGGGTAAGTCGTTTCATGGTGAAAGTTGTATCGGTTCGAAATCCAAAGGTATGTTTTTATTTTCTTTTATCCAATTTTTCGTTTTATTAATCCGAAAAGAAATAAAATGCATTGTGAAAGGAAAATTTTTTCGTCGCTTTTGGCTGTCGAAAGGAAAATAATATCTATATTTGCCTTTGTTTTGGGAAACCCGGGAGCTTTCCTGCGGGTTTCGTTTGTGAAAAATTGGAAACGGTAAAATCAAGCAGATATTCTATGAATAAGGTAGAGAGCGCCCTTCAGCGCACGACCGACACCAAAGCGCTGGTGATCGGCGTCGGAACCCTTCCGCGGACGGCGGAGATGTTCAACGAGTTGTTTCCCGGCTGCCGCGCCGTCGTGGTCGCCGACACCAATACGTGGCGCGCCGCCGGCGGCGAGGTGCACCGCATCCTCGCCGATGCGGGGATCGGGCAGGACGAACCGCACGTGTTCGCCGATCCGAAACTCTACGCCGAATGGTCGTTCGTCGAGGAGCTGGACGGTGTGCTGGCTGCGACCGATGCCGTTCCCGTGGCCGTCGGTTCGGGCGTGATCAACGACCTGACCAAACTCTGCTCCCACCACAACGGCCGCCGTTACATGGTGGTCGGCACGGCTGCTTCGATGGACGGTTATACGGCCTACGGAGCCTCGATCACCAAGGACGGCAACAAGCAGACCTTCGACTGTCCGGCGCCGCTGGGCATGGTTCTCGATCCGTCGATTTCGGCCGCTGCGCCCGCCAGAATGTCGGCTTCGGGCTACGCCGACCTGATCGCCAAGATCCCTGCCGGGGCCGACTGGATGCTTTCCGACGCCGTGGGGTCGGAGCCGATGGACGATTTCGCCTTCGGATTGGTGCAGGACGGGCTGAAAGAGGCTCTGTCCGATCCCGCAGGCGTGCATGCGGGCAATGTGGAGAAGGTCGAACAGCTGGCCGAAGGGCTGCTGTTGAGCGGTTTCGCCATGCAGGCCACGCAGTCGAGCCGCCCGGCTTCGGGCGCCGAACACCAGTTCAGCCACCTGTGGGACATGGAGCACCTGAAATACAACGGCGCTTCGGTGTCGCACGGCTTCAAGGTCGGTATCGGCACGCTGGCCTCGACGGCCTTTCTCGAAATGCTGCTCGACGCCCCCGTGGAGCAGCTGGACATCGAGAGGTGCGTCGCTGCGTGGAAATCGTGGGACGAGACCGAGCGGGACATCCGGGCCATTTTTAACGACGATCCCGAATTCGTGGCCCGCGGCCTGAAGGAGACCCGCGACAAATATGTCGACAGGGAGGGGCTGCGCGACCAGCTCACGCGGCTCAAAAAGGCGTGGCCCGAACTGCGCGAACGCATCCGCCGGCAGATCATTCCTTTCGACGAGGTGCGCCGCCGCCTGGAACTCGTCGGGGCGCCTTATGAACCTGAACAGATCGGCGTTTCGCGCACCCGTTTCCGCGAGGCGTTCGGGAAGATTCCCTACATGCGCAGCCGCTATACGGTCATCGACACCGCCTTCCGCTGCGGCTGGATGGAGGAGTGGCTCGACCGGCTGTTCGGCAAGGGCGGCGTCTGGGAGGTCGGAAGCCCTGCGCCGGGTTCTGGCGAACCGGCTCGCTCCGCCGCGGCTCCGGTCCCGGGCGCATAGAGCCGTGTGCGGCTTCCGGGCGATAAAACGGAAAAATCACGAAAATAATTTAGAATATCGCTCCGAAAGTTGTATATTTGGCTTCTGAAACTACTAACTTTCATTTCGAAATGACATCTGAACAAACCAAGCGTTTCAAGTATTGGCAGATGCGTACGATTATCGCGACGATGGTCGGTTACGCGCTCTTCTACTTCGTGCGCAAGAACTTTTCGCTGGCCATGCCCGGCCTGGAAGCCGATCTCGGCATTTCGAAGACGAGCCTCGGCATCTTCCTCACCCTGAACGGCCTGATCTACGGCTTTTCGCGTTTCGCCAACGGCATTCTGGCCGATCGCATGAACGCCCGCTGGTACATGGCCGTCGGTCTGGCGCTGTGCGCGCTGGCCAACTTCGCGTTCGGATTCGGCGAGGACGTCTCCTACTGGATCACGGGCGAGCATTCGGGCGACCAGTTCGGCAACACGATGATCCTCTTCATGGGCGTCATGTGGGTCGTTAACGGACTGTTGCAGGGTACGGGATTCCCGCCCTGCGCGCGTCTGCTGACCCACTGGATTCCGCCTACGGAGCTGGCGACGAAAATGTCGGTGTGGAATACCTCGCACTCGATCGGCGCGGGCCTCGTGGTGATCCTCTGCGGTTACATCATGGGTACGCTGGGCACGAACATGGCGGGCGATCCCGACGCCGTGGCTTCCATCGCCGCCAACCTGGGCGTTTCGCCCGACGATGCCGCGGGCATGGAGCGCGTGATGACCTCCGCGGCGCATGTCGGGGCGTGGAAGTGGTGTTTCTGGATTCCGTCGGCGATCGCTTTCGCCGGAGCCATCGGGCTGGTGGTTTTCCTGCGCGACACCCCGACCTCGGTGGGGCTTCCCGAACTGGAAGGAACCGAGACCAGGCAGGTGAAAACCGAAAAGAAGGGCGCCGAGCACAAGGCGTTCCTGATGAAATACGTCTTCAAGAATCCGCTGATCTGGATTCTGGGCTTCGCCAACTTCTTCGTCTACATCGTCCGCTTCTCGGTGCTCGACTGGGGGCCTTCGCTGCTGAGCCAGTCGAAGGGCGTCTCGATGTCGCACGCCGGATGGCTCGTGGCGATGTTCGAGATTGCCGGCATCCTCGGCATGCTCTTCGCCGGCTGGGCGACGGACAAGTGGCTCAAGGGCCGTGCGCACCGCACCTGCGTCTTCTGCATGGCGGGCGCCGCGCTGTTCGTTTTCCTGTTCTGGCAGCTGCCTGCCGACGCTCCGATCTGGCTGCTGTTCACGACGCTCTGCGCCGCAGGGTTCTGCATCTACGGCCCGCAGGCGCTGATCGGCATTGCCGCCGCGAACCAGGCCACGAAGAAGGCCGCCGCCACGGCCAACGGCCTCACGGGGCTGTTCGGCTACGCTTCGACGCTCGTTTCGGGCGTGGGACTGGGCTTCGTGGCCCAGCACTACGGCTGGAATTGGGCCTATGTCGGCATCCTGGGCATGGCCGTCGTGGGCATGCTGGTCTTCCTCCTGATGTGGGGCGCCAAGGCCGACGGCTACGAACCCGAGGCGGAATAAGGGAATCGAAGGTTCTGTTTTAGATGATGATACGGACTTCGGTCCGGAAGGGTCCGGCCCGTCACGGGTTGCGGACCTTTTTTTGCGAAATACGGAATCTTTTTTTATCTTTGGTGGCGTAACGATACTTTTATCAGTCGGAAGGTTTTGCCGAACCGTTAGTTAATCCGGGTGCGCGCCCGTCCGACTTTTTTTGTATCTTTTCTTTTGTAACACTTTAAATATCCGACTGATATGTTGAGCATTGCCGAACGGCACAAATACATTCTCGATAGCCTGAACAAGCACGGTTTCGTCCGGATTACCGACGTTGCCAACGAACTGGGCGTTACGAAGGTGACCATCCGCAAGGACATCAAGATTCTCGAAAGCAAAGGCCTGTTATATAAGGTGCACGGCAGCGCGCGTCCGGCCAATCCCCACGTTGCGGACCTCGACGTGCATGTGAAGGACAACATCAACCGCGACGCCAAGCGGCGCATCGCCCAGCGGGCGGCGGAGATGCTCGGCGAGACCGACTCGATCATCGTGGCCTCCGGCTCGACCGTCTACGCCTTCGCCGAGGAGATCAAGATGCGCATGTGGCATCACCTGAACATCGTCACGCCGTTCCTGCGGCTGGGCGTGCTGCTGAACGAGTCGGAGAACGTCAACGTCGTGCAGCTGGGCGGCTCGGTGCACAAGAAGTCGCTGTCGGTGCTGGGCGAAGAGGCCGCGCGCGAACTGGACGACTGCATCTGCTCGAAGGTCTTCTTCGGGGTGGACGGCATCGACCCCGAGCACGGCATCACGACTTCGACTATCGACGAGGCGAAACTCACGCGGCGGATGATGCACGCCGCCTCGCAGGTCATCGTGCTGGCCGACTCGTCGAAATTCGGACAGCGCGGTTTCGGCCGCATCTGCGCGCTGGAGGACATCGACGTGATCGTCACCGACGAGCGGATTCCCGAACAGATGATCTCGATCATCGAGGAAGCGGGCGTCGATCTGATCATCGTCCGATAGTCCGCTCTCCGGGGCGGGCGGTTCCGGGAGCCGGGGCCTGCTGCGCCGGAAATCCGCGGACATGCGCCTTCCGGTCCGCCGCATGCGGAGTGCGTGCGGTGGGGCGTATACGGCATGTTGAAAAATTTTTCCGGAAAAAGTGTTGCAGAGGCGGCGAAAATGCCCTATCTTTGTGCACAATTATAGCGACACCTGAATCCTATGAATTGTAAACCCAACATAGCATCGGCGCAAGCGTTTTGGCAGCAGGATTACTGGTCGGGTTTCCAGTCTCCGACGGATTCGGGCATTATTGTTTTATTAGGGTAACTGTTTTGGTTGCCCTATTTTTTTGTGTCCAGCGACGAATGAAGACATTTTACACCAACGCGAAGATTTTCCGCAACGGTCGTTTCGAACCGGGGCTGATCGCCGTCGAAGGGGGCCGCATCGCGGCCGCCGGGGAACCGCGCCCGGGCGACCGGGTGGTGGACCTCGGGGGGCGGCACCTCGTGCCGGGGCTGGTCGACGTGCATGTGCACCTGCGCGAGCCGGGCTTCCCGCAGAAGGAGACCATTGCGACGGGTACGGCCGCCGCGGCCCGCGGGGGGTATACCACGGTCTGCTCGATGCCCAACCTGAACCCTGCGCCCGATACGCCGGCGACGCTCGGTGAGCAGCTGGAGATCATCCGCCGCGACGCCGTGGTGCGCGTGAAACCCTACGGTACGATCACGATGGGTCAGCGCGGATGCGGCGAACTGGTCGATTTCGCGGCCTTGGCCCCGCAGGTCGTCGGCTTCTCGGACGACGGCCGCGGCGTGCAGTCGGCGGAGCTGATGGAGGAGGCGATGCGCCGGGCCGCGGCTGTCGGTAAACCGATCGTGGCTCATTGCGAAGTCGATGAACTGCTGCGCGGGGGCTATATCCACGACGGGGTTTACTGCCGCGAGCACGGGCACAAGGGCATCTGCTCCGAGAGCGAGTGGCGGCAGGTCGGGCGCGACATCGCGCTGGCGGAGAAGACCGGCTGCCGGTATCACGTCTGCCACGTCTCCACGAAGGAGAGCGTCGAACTGGTGCGCCGCGCCCGGGCGAAGGGGCTGCGCGTGAGCTGCGAGACGGCGCCGCACTACCTGCTGCTGTGCGACGAGGATTTGCAGGAGGAGGGTCGCTTCAAGATGAACCCGCCGCTGCGGAGCCGCGCCGACCGCGAAGCGCTCGTCGCGGGCATTCAGGACGGCACGATCGAGGTCATCGCCACGGACCATGCCCCCCACACCGCCGCCGAGAAGGCGCGCGGACTGGCCGGGAGCGCCATGGGCATCGTGGGGCTGGAGACCGCTTTTCCGCTGCTTTATAAATACCTGGTGCTGGAGGGGGTGATCACGCTCGAAAAGCTCGTCGCCCTGATGTCGGTGAATCCCCGCCGGATTTTCGCGCTCGAAGGAGGCGTGGAGGAGGGCAATGCCGCCGATTTTACGGTGCTGGACCTCGGGGCGGAGTATGCCGTGGACCCCGGGACGTTCCTTTCGAAGGGGCGGGCCACGCCCTTCGCCGGATGGAAGGTGCAGGGCCGCGCCGTGCTGACGGTGGTGGGCGGCAAAGAGGTTTATGACGATAACTACGAATCAAACAGATAAGGATGAAAGCTTTTACGAAAAAAATTGTCTTGGAGAACGGCCGCGAGTTCTACGGATACGGTTTCGGCGCCGACCGCGAGGCCATCAACGAGATCGTCTTCAATACCTCGATGGTGGGGTATCAGGAGATCATGTCCGATCCGTCGTATACGGATCAGATGGTCGTGATGACCTACCCGCTGATCGGCAACTACGGTATGGCCGACGAGGATTACGAGACCAAAACGCCGACCATCGGCGGCATGATCGTGCGTGAGTACAACGACTCGCCCTCGAACTTCCGCTATACGAAGACGCTGAACGAGGTCTTCGAGGAGCACGACATTCCGGCCATCTGGGGCGTGGACACCCGCGCCCTGACGCGCATCATCCGCGACGAGGGGTCCCAGAGGTGCTCATCACCGACGTGGCGACGCCGCGCGACGAGGCCCTGCGCAAACTCGGCGAATACGTCATGCCGCGCGACATGGTTTCGCGTGTGAGCTGCAAGAAGCGCTGGATGTCGCGAGTCCCCAACCACAAGTACGACGTCGTGGCCGTCGACTGCGGCATCAAGTACAACATCATCCGTCTGCTGAACCGCGTGGGGTGCAACGTGACCGTCATGCCCTACAACTCCACCGTGGAGGAGATCATGGCCTTCCATCCCGACGGGCTTGTGCTTTCGAACGGCCCCGGCAATCCCGAGGACGTGACGCCGGTGATCGAACTGGTGAAGCAGCTCCGCGGCAGGCTGCCCATCTTCGGAATCTGCATGGGCCACCAGCTGATTTCGCTGGCCTACGGCGCCCGGACCTTCAAGATGAAGTTCGGCCACCGCGGCGCCAACCACCCGGTGAAGAATCTCGTGACGGGGAAACTCGAAATCACGAGCCAGAACCACAGCTACGCCGTGGATGTCGATTCGCTCGCCGGCACGGGGCTTACGCTGACGCACGTCAACCTGCTCGACGGCACGGCCGAGGGCGTGGAGTGCGCCGCCGACCGGGTTTTCTCGATGCAGTACCACCCCGAGAGCGCTTCGGGTCCGCAGGACAGCGCTTATTTGTTCAAGAAGTTCACAAAAATAATGGAGGAGCACAAAAATGCCTAGGAGAAAAGATATCAAGAAGGTTCTGGTCATCGGTTCGGGTCCCATCGTCATCGGACAGGCCGCCGAGTTCGACTATGCGGGTACGCAGGCGTGCCTCGCGCTCAAGGAGGAGGGTTACGAGGTGATCCTCGCCAACTCGAACCCCGCTACCATTATGACCGACACGCACATTGCGGACAAAGTCTACATGGAGCCGCTGACGCTGGAATACGTCGCCAAGATCATCCGCTTCGAGCGTCCCGACGCCATCGTCCCGGGGCTGGGCGGACAGACGGGTCTGAATCTCGCCGTGCAGCTGGCCAAGAAGGGCATTCTGAAAGAGTGCCAGGTCGAAATTCTGGGCACGTCGTTCGAGTCGATCGAGCGCGCCGAGGACCGCGAGCTGTTCAAGGAGCTGTGCGAGTCGCTGGGCGAGCCGGTGCTTCCTTCGCACATCGCCATGTCGATCGAGGAGGCTGTGGCGGTGGCCGAGGAGATCGGCTATCCGGTGGTGCTGCGCCCTGCCTTCACGCTGGGCGGCACGGGCGGCGGTTTCGCCGACGACGAGACCGAACTGCGCGAGATGATGCGCAACGCCCTTTCGCTCTCGCCCGTGCACCAGGTGCTCGTCGAGAAGAGCATCAAGGGCTATAAGGAGATCGAGTACGAGGTGATGCGCGACCGCAACGACACGGCCATCTGCATCTGCTGCATGGAGAATATCGACCCGGTGGGCATCCACACCGGCGACTCGATCGTCGTTGCCCCGAGCCAGACGCTCACCAACAAGGAGTTCCAGATGCTGCGCGACTCGGCGCTGAAGATCATCCGCGAACTGAAGATCGAGGGCGGCTGCAACGTGCAGTTCGCACTCGACCCGCTCTCGTTCAAATACTACCTGATCGAGGTCAATCCCCGCGTGTCGCGCTCCTCGGCCCTGGCGTCGAAGGCCTCGGGCTATCCCATCGCCCGCGTCAGCGCGAAGATCGCCGTGGGACTCACGCTCGACGAGATCCGGATCGCCAATACGCCGGCTTCGTTCGAACCGACGCTGGACTACATCGTGACGAAGGTCGCCCGCTTTCCCTTCGACAAGTTCTCCGACGCGTCGAACAAGCTCGGCACGCAGATGAAGGCCACGGGCGAGGTGATGTCCATCGGCCGCACGATGGAGGAGTCGCTGCTCAAGGCCGTGCGTTCGCTTGAAACGGGCGTCTGCCACATCTACCACAAGAAATTCGACAAGTGGTCGAACGACGACCTGCTCGCCTACATCAAGGGGGGAACCGACGACCGGCTCTATGCCATCGGCCAGCTGATCCGTAACGGCGTCGACCTGGCGCTGATCTACGACAAGACGAAGATCGACATGTTCTTCCTGGAGAAGTTCAAGAACATCGTCGAGTTCGAAAACGTCGTCCGCGCACACCCGATGGACGTCGAGACGCTCCGCGCTGCCAAGCGCATGGGTTTCAGCGACAAGTACATCGGTCAGCTGTGGGGCCTTTCGCAGAACGAAATGTACCGTCTGCGCGAGAAGAACAACGTCTTCCCGGTCTACAAGATGATCGACACCTGCGCCAGCGAATTCGCCTCCTACGTGCCCTATTTCTACTCGACCTACGAGGAAGAAAACGAGTCGATCGTCAGCGGGAAAGAGAAGATCATCGTGCTCGGTTCCGGCCCGATCCGCATCGGCCAGGGCGTCGAATTCGACTACTCGACCGTGCACGCCATCTGGTCGATCCGTGCGGCGGGCTACGAGGCCATCATCATCAACAACAACCCCGAGACCGTCTCGACCGACTACACCACCAGCGACAAGCTCTACTTCGAGCCGCTGACCGTGGAGGACGTGATGAACGTCATCCATCTCGAAAAACCGAAGGCCATCGTGGTGTCGCTCGGCGGACAGACGGCCATCAACCTCGCCGAACCGCTCGCCGAGCTGGGCGTGCCCATCATCGGCACGGACACGCAGGCGATCAAGAACGCCGAGGACCGCGGCTGCTTCGAGAGGATCATGGAGGAGCTGGGAATTCCGCAGCCCGAGGCCGAGGCCGTTACCGACATCGAGTCGGGCGTCCGGGCCGCGGCGCGCATCGGCTATCCGGTGCTGGTGCGTCCGAGCTACGTGCTGGGCGGCCGCGCCATGCAGATCGTCTCGAACGAGGAGCGCCTGCGCCACTACCTGCAAACCGCCGTGGAGATCGACGTGGACCAGCCGGTGCTGGTCGACCGCTATATCATGGGCAAGGAGCTGGAGGTGGACGCCATCTGCGACGGCAAGGAGGTCTTCATCCCCGGCATCATGGAGCATGTCGAGCATACGGGTATCCACTCGGGCGACTCGATCAGCGTCTATCCGACCTTCAGCGTGAGCCAGAAGGCCAAGGACAAGATCATCGACTATACGGTCAAGCTGGGCCTTCGGATCGGTATCGTCGGCCTGTACAACATCCAGTTCATCGTCGCCGGCGAGGACGACGTCTACGTCATCGAGGTCAACCCGCGCTCGTCGCGCACCGTGCCCTTCCTCTCGAAGTCCACGGGCGTGCCGATGGCCCACATCGCCACGCAGGTGATTCTGGGCAAGTCGCTCCGCGAGCAGGGCATCACGGAGGTCTACGGTCGTGAGAAGGAGCGCTGGTACGTCAAGGCCCCGGCCTTCTCGTTCGCCAAGATCCGCGGCATGGATTCGTACCTCTCGCCCGAAATGAAATCGACGGGCGAGGCCATCGGCTACGACGACAAACTGACGCGCGCGCTCTACAAGGCGTTGCAGGCCACGGGCATGCACGTCTCGAACTACGGAACGATCTTCGTGACGATCGCCGACCACGACAAGGAGCAGGCGCTTCCGCTGGTGAAGCGGTTCTACGACCTGGGCTTCAACATCGAGGCGACGACCGGGACCGCCGAGTTCCTGCGGGCGCACGGCATCCGCACCCGTACGCGCCGCAAGCTCAACGAGGGCAGCAACGAGATCATCGAGGCGCTGCGTCAGGGGCATGTCAGCTACGTGATCAACACCATCGACATCAACCAGCACAACACGCGCCTCGACGGTTATGAAATACGCCGCACGGCCGTCGAGAACAACGTGACGGTCTTCACGGCCCTCGAAACGGTCA
>ERZ1027085.652-NODE-652-length-16584-cov-4.600097_pt1 | contig 16584 bp, 14 predicted proteins | sample MGYA00519415_ERZ1027085 | MGnify/ENA primary metagenome ERZ1027085 (study PRJEB26926, sample SAMN06164436) | human gut metagenome | biome: ENVO:00009003; feature: ENVO:2100002; material: ENVO:00002003 | host: Homo sapiens | place: USA | collected 2012 ...
ATGTAGCTCCGTCTCGTGGGCTCGGAGATGTGTATAAGAGACAGCGCAAGCAGGACGTTGCCCTCGTCGGCCATCTTGGTACCGAGACCCGGAGTCTCGGTCTGCTCCAACACGTTGACGTTCACTACTTCGCCCTCGGGCGTGAAGCCCACCATCAGGCGCACCACGCCGCCGAAGCCCTGCTTGGTCATCGACTGCACGGCATAACCGCTCACGCTGCCCCCGGCCGTCGCCGTGTAAACCGTGATCGGCATGTCGTCGATGGTCAGCTCCTCGGTCGTCGTGGCGTCGAACGCCGGGAGCACCTCGTTCAGGGCCGCCAGCGTCGCGGCTTCCTTGGCCGCCGCGATCGGCTCCACGGTAATCATATTGACGAAACCCACTCCGGCCGAAGCCACAAGGGTGATGCCGAAGAGGACGGCCGTCATGTTCAAAAGTGTACTTTTCATGCTGTCACCTCCTCTTATTTCACGCCGAAGCGCTTGGGTTTGACATATTTGTTGATCAGGGGCACGCAGGCGTTCATAATCAGGATCGCAAACGACATGCCCTCGGGATAAGCGCCCCACAGACGGATGCACATGGTGATCAGTCCGATTCCCACGGCGAAGATCACGCCGCCCCGAACGGTCATCGGCGAGGTCGAATAGTCCGTGGCCATGAAGATCGCACCTAACATCGCGCCGCCCGCAAGGACATGGAATATACCGGCCCTCCACGCAGTCCCGAAGAGGTATCCCAGTTTATAACCGGCCGAACAGGTTCCGTCGGCAGCCTGCGGAAGCGCGTCGAACGACACGGAGCACATCGCAACCACCCCGGCGAACACAGCCATCGTCGCGAGCACCGTCACGGGAATGTGCCACGTGATCACGCGCCGCCACAGCAGGTAGACGAATCCGCACAGCAAGGCCGCAGCGGCCACCTCGCCCAGCGAACCGGGGATGTTGCCCAGCAGCATCTCCTGCACGCCGATGGCGCCGGGACCCGCCAGCCCCTGCTTCACGGCCGCCAGCGGCGTGGCGCCCGACAGAACGTCGAACGAGCCGTTCACGGGCAGCGGCCAGGTGGTCATCTGCACCGGATAGGCGATCAGCAGGAACACGCGTCCCACCAGCGCGGGGTTGAAGGGGTTCTTGCCCAGGCCGCCGAAGGTCATTTTGGCGACGGCGATGGCCACGAAGGCGCCCATCACGACGATCCACCAGGGAATCGACGCCGGGAGGTTGAAGGCAAGCAGCACGCCCGTCACCACGGCCGACCAGTTGCCGACGGTAGTCGCACCGCGGACCATGAATTTCTGAATCAGGTACTCGATCACCACGCACGACACCACGGAAAGGGCCGTAACGCGCAGCACGTCCAGTCCGAAGACCACCGTCGACACGACCAGCGCGGGCATCAGCGCGATCACGACGTCGCGCATGATCCGGGTCGTCGACTGGGCCGTCTGCACGTGGGGTGCGGGAGCCACAATGAGTTTATTAGCCATATCTATACTGTTTTTTCATTTACTTTTTAGGTGCAGCCGCTGCGCGTGCGCGGATCAGGCCCATCACGGTCTGCTTGCCGAGGCGCACCCAGTCCAGCAGCGGCAGATAGGCCGGACACGTCGACTGGCAGCAGCCGCACTCGATGCACGAGGTGATCATCAGCGCTTCCAGTTCGTCCCAGCCCTTCTTCTGGGTCATCTTCGAGAGGTAATAGGGTTCCAGTCCCATCGGACAGGCGGAGACGCACTTGGCGCACTTGATGCACTGCGTCGCCTCGCGGCGCTGTGCGTCGCGGCCCGACATGACGGTGATGCCCGAGCAGCCCTTCGTCACGGGCGAGTCGAGGTTCACCATCGCCCGGCCCATCATCGGACCGCCGTTGATCACCTTGCCCGCATCCCCGGGAAGGCCGCCCGCGGCCTCGATCAGCGCCGAGATCGGCGTACCCATGCGGGTCAGCAGGTTCTTCGGCTCCTTCACGCTCTTGCCCGTGACGGTCACCACCCGCTCGATCAGCGGTTTGTTCTTCAGCACGGCCTGATAGACGGCAACGGTCGTCGAGGCGTTGCACACCACGGCCCCCACGTCGATCGGCAGCGCGGGCGGAGGCGGAACCTGACGGCCCGTGACGGCTGCGATCAGCTGCTTCTCACCCCCCTGCGGGTACATCACCTTCAGGGGTACGACCTCGATGCCCTTGTATCCGGCGGCGATCTTCGTCAGATGCGCGATCGCGTCGGGTTTGTTGTTCTCGATGCCGATATAGGCTTTCCCGACGCCCACGGCCTTCATCAGAATCGTGACGCCGACGACCAGTTCCTCGCCGTGCTCCAGCATCGTGCGGTGGTCCGACGTAAGATAGGGTTCGCACTCCACGCCGTTGATGATGACGCACTCGGCCTTCTTTCCGGGAGGAACCGAGAGTTTCACGTGCGTGGGGAACGTCGCGCCGCCCATGCCGACGATGCCGGCGTCCTTGATCTTGGCGATGATCTCCTGCGCCGAGAAGGGGCAGACCTTCACCAGCGCGTCCGAACGGTCGATGCCCTCGGCCCAGTCGTCGCCCTCGCGCCTGATGGTGATCATCATCTGGCGCAGGCCCTGGCCGTTGACGGCCATATCGACAGCCGTCACCGTACCCGAAATCGGGGAGTGGATGTTCGCCGACATGAAACTGCCGGCTTCGGCGATGAGCTGGCCCGTGAGCACCCGATCGCCTTTGGCGACCTTGGCCACCGCCGGGGCGCCGATGTGCTGTGCGAGGGGAATCGTCACCACATCGGGCAGCGGCAGCGCCTCGATCGGTTTGGCGCAGCTCAACTTATTTTCCGACGGATGGACTCCGCCCATTGGAAATGTTCTCATAGATATAGTAAGGTTCTATTTTTTATGCTTCTGCTTCGAAAAACCTGTTTCGTTTTTCCTTATCCGCAGGTCGTGATCGCGGCGCAACGCCGCGTTTATACATTTGACCCACCTCTAAATCCCCGCCTTGACGGGAACTTATCGCCCGCGACCGGATTGTCAACCGGAATGCGGATGGAAAAGTCTCAACTCGTCTCTTTCAGTTTTCAACTTTCGGCGCAGCCCCGGCCTTCGGAGCGGCGGGTGTTGCCGGTGTTGCCGGAGCCTTCGGGGCTTTGGGCAGCGGGTCCATGCCGACGAGCCGGATGGCTCCCGTAGGACATTCGTTCACACACTTGCGGCACAGCTTGCACTTCTGCGGGTCGATGTAGGCGAGGTTGTTCTCCACGGTGATGGCATCGAAGGCGCATACTTTCACACACTTGCCACAGCCGATACATCCGGCCTTGCAGGCCTTCATCACCACGGCGCCCTTGTCCTTCGACACGCACGACACGTACACCGCACGGTTCTTGGGCCATTTCTTCCGCAGTTCGATGATCATTTTCGGACATGCCTTCACGCAGGCGCCGCAGGCCGTGCACTTGTCGGCGTCGACCTCCGGAAGTCCCGTTTCCGGGTTGATGTGAATGGCGTCGAAGGCGCAGACCGCGACGCAGTCGCCGAAGCCCAGACAGCCGAACGCGCAGCCCGTCTCGCCCACATAGAGCGACGAAGCCACGGCACACGACTTGGCCCCGTTGTACTCGTTGGTGCGGGGACGCTTCTCGCACGTGCCGCCGCAGCGGACGGTCGCCACCTCGGGCTGCTTTTCGGCAGCGGCCTTTCCGAGGTATGCAGCCACGGCTTTCATACAGTCGCCGCCGCCCACGGGGCAGAAGAGCGCCGAGATGTCGTCGCGCTTCACGAGCGCGTCGGCCATACCCCGGCATCCTGCGAATCCGCAGCCGCCGCAGTTGGCCCCGGGGAGCATCTTCTCCACCTCGTCGATCCGCGGGTCCTCCTCGACCCGGAATTTCCGGGCCACGAAATAGAGGATTACCGCCGAGAACACTCCCAGCGCACACAGCGTCAGGATCGTGTAAAGTAATACTTCCATCAGATTTTTGTTATTGTAAATTGAATTGTGTGTTCGATTTTCCGCCGGAAGAGCCACAGCGCAAAATAATAAACGCCCACGCCCGCAATAGCGGCGAGGGCGCCCGCACCTTCGCTCCATCCGGCAACGGCGATCGTCCCGACCAGAACGGCCAGCAGGACGGCCAGCGCACCGACATAGGCCAGCACGACGGCGCGTACGCCGGCACTCCGCCGCACGCCGACCATCACCTCCCTGCCGGCGGCATACTGCCCGGCCTCGGGGGTCGCCACGGCGACGATCTTGTCCTGCGCCTCGGCCAGGCCGCACGCCTGGCGGGCCTTGCAGGTTCCGCAGGCGCTCCGGGAGGTGATCCTCACATAGACCGTGTCGCGCTCCGTACGTTCCACCACGCCGCAGTGTTCGATCAAATCCGCCACGCCCTAATCTCCGTATTTGTTGGTGAGGGGCATCAGCCGCTCATGTCCGAACGTGCACGACGAGAGCCGCAGCACGGGCGGAAACTGGTAGCGTTTCTTCTCGTTGCGCATGATCATGCCGTGGATTTTCTCCACCACCTCCGAGTCGAAACCCGCGTTGACGATCTCCTCGCGGTGCTGCCCCTCCTCGATCATGCGGAACAGGATGGCGTCCACCACCTCGTAGGGCGGCAGAATGTCGCTGTCCTTCTGTCCGGGATGCAGTTCCGACGAAGGTTCCTTGGTCAGGATGCTTTCGGGGATCGGGTTGCCCTGCGTCCGGTTGATATAGCGTGCCACGTCATACATTTCGCTCTTGTAAAGGTCGCCCGTGGGGCTGAAAGCGCCTGCCGTGTCGCCGTACAGGGTGCAGAGCCCCAGTGCGTTCTCGCTCTTGTTCGAGGAGTTCAGCAGGATGTAGTCCGTCTTGTTCTGGAGGGCCATCAGCAGCACCGTGCGGATACGCGTCTGGATATTCTCCTCCGTGGCGTCGAACTCCGTGCCGCCGATGACCGGCTTGAGGGTGTTCACCACGCTGGTATAGATTTCCGAGATCGGAATGACGTTGTATTCGATGCCGAGGTTGCGCGCCAGCTCCTTGGCGTCCTCCACCGACTCGAGGGACGAGAAGGGCGAGGGCATCAGCAGCGCGCGGACATTCTCCGCCCCCAGCGCATCGGCGGCGATCGAGGCCACCACGGCCGAGTCGATGCCGCCCGAAAGGCCGATCGAAGCCTTCCGGTAGCCGTTCTTGCGGAAGAAGTCCCGCAGTCCGCAGCGTGCCGCCTCGTAGACCAGACGCGTGCGGTCGTTGTAGGTCGAGGGGATCGTGATCGGCCGGGCGGACGCCTTCGTATCGAAAATCTGGAAATCCTCCTCGAAATTCTTCATCATCAGCACCAGTTCGCCGCGGCTGTTCAGCGCGCCCGACGTGCCATCGTAGACGATGTCGGTCGAACCGCCCACCTGATTGACCAGCACGAGGTTCTTGCTCTCGACGAAAGCCAGGTTGCGCATCATCTCGTAACGGTAGGTCATGGTTCCCTTGCCGTATTTGCGGGCGTTGATCGAGATGACCGTTTCGACCGACTGGTCGAAGTCGCGCTCGCGGCTCAAATCGTCGCCCACGATGATCGCGCACTTATGCCCCTTGATCGTGGCGTATTCATAGCCTTTCGAAGGGACCAGGAAACCCATTTCACGGCGCGCCGTGATGTATTTCTTGCCGATGTAGCGCAGCACCTTGCGGTCCTGGATCAGCGCCGCGGCGCTGATCGTGCCGTCCGCCGTGAGGATCGGGAGACCGACGATGGCGGCGATGCCGTCGCAGCACGAGGCTATTTCGACCAGAGCGTCCTCGCAGAGTTCGAGGAAGGTCGTCTTGCGCAGCAGGTCGAAGGCGGGGGTTCCGCTCACGGCCTGTTCGGCGAAAATCACCAGGTCGGCATGCTGCGCTTTCGCCTTGTGAATGGAGTCGATGATCTTCGAGGCATTGCCGTCCACGTCTCCGATCGTGTAATTCAGCTGAGCTATGGCTATTTTCATGCGAATAATTTAAGTCCGGAAATTACAACTTTGCAAAGTTAAGGATTATTTGCAAAAGTCGGAAAGATTTTCGATGTTAATAAATTAACATTCCCGCATTTACAAAAATATTTAAAAACAAAAAAGCTCCCGGTTTTCCGGAAGCCTTTTCGCTGTTCGTATCGTCTCTATTCCTGCGTTTCGTCGGGATCGGCGACGAGAATGCGGCCGCAGTATTCGCAGATAATGATCTTCTTGCCCTGGCGGATGTCCACCTGACGCTGGGGCGGGATGCGGTTGAAGCAGCCTCCGCAGGCGTCGCGCTTGACGGTCACCACCGCCAGTCCGTTGCGGACGTTGCGGCGGATGCGGTCGTAAGCCGCCAGCAGACGCTCGTCGATCTTCTCCTTGACACGCTCGCCCTGTGCGGCGTATTCCGCCACCAGCGGAGCCGTCTCGGCCTCGATGCCCTCCAGTTCGGCCTTCTTGGCCGCGAGGTCGGCAGCGCGCTCTACGGAGAGGTTCTCGGCCTCCTCCAACTGGAGTTTCTTGGCCTTCACGCCGGCGGAATACTCCTTCAGGCGCTTCTCGGCCAGCTCGATTTCAAGCTCCTGATACTCGATCTCCTTGGTGATGGCGTCGAACTCGCGGTTGTTGCGCACGTTGTTCTGCTGCTCCTTGTAGTTGCCGATCATAATTTTAGCCTGGTCCACCTCGCGCTTGCGCTGCTTGGTCAGCGTGTTCAGCTCCTCGATCTCGGCGTTGATGTGTTCGATGCGGGTCTTCATCCCGGCCATCTCATCCTCGAGGTCCTGAACCTCGAGAGGCAGTTCGCCTTTCACCTTGTTGATTTCGTCGATCTTGCTGTCGATCTTCTGCAGCTCATAGAGCGCCATGATCTTCTCCTGCATCGAATAATCGACGTCGGCCGTCTTCTTTTGCGTTGCCATATGTTGTCTTTATAGTTTAGACTTAAACCAGATAGTTTACCGGATTGCGCGAGCGTTCACTCTTGCGAACCGCAAAGGTACATAAATTTTTCGATAAAATATCAAATATTAATTGAATTGCGCAATATTCGCTTTCGAAATGACCTATATCCGCCACCGTGAGGGCCTTGTCGGGCGTCATGAAGTCGTTGTACTTCATGTCGGCGGTGATGTAGATGTCGGCCCCGGCACGGCGCGCTTCGCCGATCAGCGAGGCCCCGGCCCCGGTGCAGACCGCCACGCGGCGCACCCCGGATGTCGCTATGTCACTGTACCGTACGACGCTCACCTCAAGCCGCCGTTGGATGATCCGCATAAACTCCACGGTGTCAATAGCTTCCGGCAGTTCGCCCACGACGCCGAACCCCGCGCCGTCCCCGGTCTCCGAAGGCTGGAGGACCCGAAGGTTCCCCACGCCCAGCATTTCGGCCAGCCGCCAGCTCATGCCCCCGGGGGCGCTGTCGAGGTTGGTGTGGCAGGCGTAGAGCGCAATCCGGCTGCGGATGGCCCGCTCGACGCACCGCTCGACGGGATCGGCCGAATTGAACCGCTTGAGCGCGCGGAAGACGATCGGATGATGCGTGATCACCAGATCGCACCCTTCGGCTTCGGCCTCGTCCAGCACCTCTTCGGTAACATCCACGGCCAGCAGGGCCTTGTGCACCTCGTCGTCGGGGCGGCCGACGATAAGTCCCGCATTGTCATACGATTCCTGCCACTCAAGTGGGGCAAAGCGTTCGATGACGTCGGTTATTTGTTTGATAATCATATGAGTTAATTATATTACACAGCATTCAGGAGTTCTTCGCCGCCTGCACCTGCGCTTTTAGCCGGTCTGTCGCTTCGCGGCATTACGCCCCGCCGGGGCGGGGGCTTGCGAAGACGGCGGCACACCGTGAATACGCCCGGTAAAGCCGCGAATCCTTGAACAATACCCCGCGCGGATCGAGAGCGTCTTTACGGACAATGCTCAAAATAAGGATTGTTCGTAAAACGCGAACAGCTCTTTGGTTTCGGCCTCCTCCTTCTTGCGGCGGGGCCTGCGGACGTTGCGTTTGACGGCAGGCTGTGCCGAGGAATCCCCGGCGGCTTTCCCGGCGGCTTTCCCGGCGGCATCGTCCGACGGTTCGTCGATCTTCACCACGGCCTTGGCCCGGCGGCGGCGCACGGGCGTTTCGGCGGCGGCAGCGGTATCGGCGGCGGCATCGGCATCGGCGGCGGCAGCATCGGCATCGGTCATATCGGCATCCGAAGCAGTCACGATCTCACCCTCCCCGGCTTTCAGGTCCTCGCGAACCTCGACCAGCAGGGCGCGGATACGCTGCAACCGCTCCATCAGTTCGGCATCACGGTCCACGCCGCTCTCGGAGGGCGCCTTCCGGAGCGCCTTCTTGGCTCCTTCGAGCGTCATGCCGCGCTCCTTGACCAGGTGGTAGATCATCTTGAGGTTCTCGACGTCCTCCGGCGAGAAGAGGCGGTTGCCTTTCTTGTTGCGCTTGGGGCGGAGAATGCTGAACTGCGACTCCCAGTGGCGGATCAACGACGTGTTGACGTCGAACATCTCGGCCACCTCGCCCATCGAATAAAAAAGTTTATCGGCCATATCTATTGTTTTATAATTCGCAATGAGTTGGGATACAGGTTATTCACCCGTGCGCCGATCCGTTTGGCGAATCCCAGCGCACGTCCCCGCGAGCAGACGAGGTTCATCCCCTCGGCCAGCCCTCCGGCGGCGATGTCCTGCCGGCGCAGGAAGCGCAGCGTCTCTTCGTCGTCCAGTTCCGCCGCAGGCAGCGCCCCGCGGTTCAGCCCGTCGAAAAAAGCCAGCGCGGGATCGGGTTTCAGCACTCCCTTGAACACCTGCCCCAGCGCCACGCCCGAATAGATCACGGGCAACGCCTCGGAGAGCGTCCGCACGGCGTCGGCCTGCGCGGCGTACCATGCATAGCAGGTGTCGGCCACCGCTGCGAAGCGCATACCGCCGGGATTCCGCACCCAGCGGGCCAGTTCGCCGGCGGTCTTCCGGTCCACGGCCGCAAATACCGTGCGACGCGCCTTCGGCGCGCGCACGCGCCCCCCGGCGTCGAACGATTTGCGGGCCACGGCGGCGAAGAACCCTTCGCCGCAGGTCCGGTGGGGATAGAACCGGAACGTGCGGAACGCTCCGACACGCCCGCAAACGATGCCCCACGCATCTTCCACAGCCGTTTCTTCCGACTCGGCGATCTCGTCGCCGGCCCACGCCGCCATCCGCTCCAGCGCGCCTTCGTCCTCGTCGCGGTTGAACGTGCAGGTGCTGTACACGAGCGTGCCGCCCGGCCGCAGCGCCCGCCACGCCTCGCGCAGGATTTCATCCTGCCGCGCGGCGCACTGTTTCACGTTGCCTTCGCTCCATTCGCCGCGGGCGTCGGGGTCCTTGCGGAACATCCCCTCGCCCGAGCAGGGGGCATCGACGGCCACCACGTCGAACCACGCCTCGAAATCGCCCAGCGCACGCGGCTCGCAGGTCGTGACGGCCACGTTGCCCGTACCCCACTTGCGCACGTTGTCCGCCAGCACCGAGGCGCGGCGGCGGTCGATCTCGTTGGCGACGACCAGCCCGTCGGGTCCGGCCAGCGAGGCGTAGAGCGTCGTCTTGCCGCCCGGAGCTGCACACAGGTCGAGGATGCGCGCCCCTTCGGTGCGGACCGCAGCGAGCAGGTGTCCCACGAACTGCGACGAAGCCTCCTGGACATAGTAGGCCCCGGCATGGAAGTCGGGATCGAGCGTGAAGGAGGGACGCACGGCGAGGTAACGCCCGTCGCGGCTCCACGGCACGCGCCCGGCGATCGCCAGAGCGGGAAGCCCCGCAGCCTCCGGAACGGGAAGCCCGGCGTCAGGTCCGGCGGGAAGCGTGTCCGCCCCGGTCTTGGCAGGGTTCAGCCGCACCGATACCGGCGGCTCCGCGTCGAGCGCCGCGCAGAGGGCCGCGCCCTCCGTCCCGCCGAGGTCGCGCAGGACCCGCTCCACGAATTTCGCAGGCAGCGTCATGCGCTATTTCTTCGCTTTGAGCGCGTCGAGGCGCGCGCAGATCCGTTCCAGCACCGCAGGGTTCGAGACGAAATCCTCGTGGTCCTTGTCCACGACGAGCACCTCGCCCTCGTAAATGGTGTCGATCCAGTGGTTGTATTTGTTGTTCAGCCGCTTGAGGTACAGTTCGTCGATGTTCATTTCGTACTCGCGGCCGCGCTTGCGGATCTGCGAAATGAGCGTCGGGACGCTCGCCTTGAGGTAGATCAGCAAGTCGGGTTTGGGAATGAGCGTCGTCACCAGCCGGAAAATCTTCATGTAGGTCTCGATGTCGCGCGTGGCCATCAGCCCCATTTCATGCAGGTTGTCGGCGAAGATGTGCGCATCCTCGTAGATCGTGCGGTCCTGGAAGATCACCCCCGACTTGCAGTCGGAGATCATGTCCATCGTCTGCTGGATGCGGCTCCCGAGGAACGAAATCTGAAGATTGAACGCCCAGCGGTTCATATCCTCGTAGAAGTCGCCGATATAGGGATTGTCGCACTCCTCGAGGTAGCACTTGGCGTCGTAGCGCTTCGTAAGGATCTGGGTAAGCGTCGTCTTGCCGCTCCCGATGTTTCCGGCTATGGCTATGTACATGGCAGTATAGGTGTTATTTTACGTTTCTCATTCGTTTTCCGGTCTCCGAAGCGCATATCCCGCCGCCTTCGGCCTCGTTTTACAAGCCTGACTCTACCCGGCTAAAAGCCGGGATTCAGGGGCGATGCAAAGTCACTGCATCCGGACTCAATTCCACGCTTCCATTCCCAAAAGCCGTTTCTTAAACGGCCCTCGGGAGGGGCTTCTCGCAGCGCGGCCAAAATGCGGACAGACAGCCTCAAAGGGTCTGTTCGGTCTGAAAAGCCAGTATCTCGTCGGCCACGCGGCGGTCGTTCACCAGCCGCGGAACCTTGTTTTTACCCCGCGCGCGCATCCACGCGAGGAACCGCCCCTGCTCCACAACCGTCAGACGCTGGCGTTCGAGCGTGGTCCGCCGCTTGGCGTCGTAGTCCGAATTGACGGCCCGCAACTCCCCGTCGAGCGCCTCGGCGAAACGTTCGAGGCTGTCCGGCTCGCGTTCGAACTCCACGATCCACTCGTGCGCGCCCCGTTCGCGGAGCGACATGTAGCACGGCGCGACGCTGTATTCGCTCACGACGGCCCCCGTCTTCCGGCAGGCGGCCAGCAGCGCATGCTCGGCGTTGTCGACGATCAGCTCCTCGCCGAAAACGTTGATATACTGCCGCGTGCGGCCCGCGAAGCGGATGCGGTAGGGATTCGTCGAGGTGAATTCCACCGTGTCGCCGATCTCGTAACGCCACAGGCCGTTGTTCGAGGTGATCAGCACGGCGTAGACCTTGCCGCACTCCACGCCTTCGAGCGGCACGATCTGAGTCCCGCTGCGGAACTCGAAGAAGGTTCCGTAATCCAGCATCAGCAGCATGTCGCTGCGCGACGGGTCGTCGGCCATGGCGAAGAATCCCTCCGAAGCGTTGTAGGTCTCCATGTATTTCATCTTCTCCGAAGGGATCAGCTCCTCGAACGACGTCCGGTAGGGCGCGAACTCCACGCCTCCGTGGGCGAACATCTCCAGCCGGGGCCACACCTCCAGCAGATTTTTCCGGCCCGTATACTCCAGCACGCGGCGCATCAGCGCGAGGTTCCATGACGGGACGCCCGCAAAGGCCGTGATCGGTTCGCCGACGCACTGGCGGCAGATGGCGGCGCACTTCTCGTCGAAATCGGGAATGATCGCCGTCTCGGTCCGCGGCGCCCGGAACCAGCCGCTCCAGAAGGTCGTCTCGTGGATCAGCAGCGCCGAGAGGTCGCCGACCAGGTTGCGGCCCTCGCGGCTGCACGACCCGCCGAGCGTCAGGGTCTTGCCCTCGAAAACGCGGGTCTTCGGATTGTTGGCCGAAAAGACCGTCGCCACGTCGCGCATGCCCAGCGTATGGTTCCACCACAGCGACTCCATCGTCACGGGAATGTATTTGCTCCTGTCGGAGGTCGTGCCCGACGAACGGGCGAACAGCGACACCCGACCCGGAGCCGTGACGCTCCGCACGCCCTCCATCATCCGTTCGATATAGGGCTTGAAGGTCTCATAGTCGAAAGTCTCCACCTGCGACTGGAACCGCTCCACCGAACGGATATGCCGCAGGTCGTAGCGGTCGCCGAACTCCGAGAAGCGTCCCCGGCGCAGCAGCTGCCGGAACATCCGCGCCTGCGTCTCGACAGGACGGCGGCGAAAACGGTCGATGGCCCGCTCGCGCTGCGAGAACCAGGCTTTGAGAATTATGTTTCGAAAAGACATGATGCGCTGCAATTCAGAATTGTGAATTCTGAATTGTGAATTCTTAATTAAAATAATACCCTACCTTCCCCACCGAACCGGGCATGGCGAAGACCACCACGCGGTCGTAGGGGATTATTTCCATGTTGTCGACGGCGATGAAAACCTTGTCGCCGCGGACGATGCCGCCGATGATCGTATCCTCCGGCAGCCCGAGGTCCTTGATCCGCACCTTCGTGGCCGGGGAGTTGGGTTTCACGATGAACTCCAGCACCTCGGCGTCGCTCCCCGTCAGGCATTTGATGGCCTGCACGTCGGTCGACATCGTGAAGCGGAAAATGTTCGACGCAGTCACCAGCTTCTTGTTGATGATCGTGTCGATGCCGATCGACTCGGCGAGGTTTATGTAATTGAGATTCTCGACCTCGGCGATCACCTTCTTGACCCCCATGCGCTTGGCGAGCATCGCCGCCAGGATGTTGGTCTCGCTGCGCCCCGTCACGGCAACGAAGGCGTCCATGTTCGAAAGCCCCTCCTCCATCATCGCCTCGGTGTTGCGGCCGTCCTCGTTGATGATCAGCGTCTTGTCGAGCGTCTCGGCCAGCCGGTAGGCCTTCTCGGCGTTGTAGTCGATCAGTTTGATGTTCACCTCGTCCTGCAACTCGGTGGCGATGCGGATGCCGATGCGCGAACCGCCGAGGATCATCATGTTCTTGATCTCGATGTTCGACTGGCCCGAAAACTCCATCACCTCCCGCACGGCGTCCTGACGCGCGATGACATAGATCACGTCGCCCTCCATGAACTGTTCGCCCTCGCGCGGAATGATCGTCTGCCCGCCGCGCGTGATGGCCACCGTGCGGTAGCTCAACGGGGCCTGGTCGTCGTCGAAGCCCGTGAGCACCTCCCCCACCAGCGGCGAGGCCGGTTCGAGACGGAAAACCACGAGCGAAAGTTTGCCGCTCGAAAAATCGACGTACTCCGTGGTAGAAGTGTGTCCCAGCAGGTTGATCACCTCGCGGGCCGCGACCTTCTCGGGGTAGAACAGGTAGTCGATGCCCATGTCGATGAACATCTCCTTGTTGTTTGGTTCGAGGTATTCGTTGTTGTCGATGCGGGCGATGGATTTCCGCGCACCGAGCTTCTTGGCCAGCATCGCCGCCACGACGTTGTCGTTCTCCTCGTGGTTGACGGCGATGAACAGGTCGCATTTGCGCACCGAAGCCTCGCGCAGCACGGCGAAGGTCGTCGAGTCGCCCTCGACGGTGATCACGTCGGCCAGACTGCCCACCTCGGAGAGCAGCTTCTGGTCGCTGTCGATGATGGTGATGTCGTGGCCGTTGCCGCTGAGCATACGGGCCAGGTGACTGCCCATCTCGCCGGCACCCGCTATCACGATTTTCATAGTTGCGTCTGTTTAGTCAGCACAATACGTCGCCCGGAAGGTCCGGGCAACATTTTTGCAATTTATCTTACAAATGTATACATTTGTCCCCGAAACCCCAAATTTCGGGTAGTAAAAAAACGGAATCCTATGCCAACGTGGTTAATCCTCCTGCTTTGCGCCATACTCGCCGTCGGGCTGTTCGTACTGGGCATGTCCCTCACGCTGATGATCAAGGGGCACAACATCGACTCGGAAATATCGACCAATAAAAACATGCAGAAACTCGGCATCAAATGCGCCGTGCACGAGACGCGCGAGGCGGACGGCGGGGCCGGCTGCTCCGACGGACAGGGCGTCGCGGGCTGCTCGGGCAACTGCGGCGCCTGCGACATCGAGCATATCAGCAAGAATTCATAGGAGAGACCCGAAAAGCAGACAGGCATTCGCCGGTCCGATCCCGGCCAACCGCTGCTGCAAATACCGCCGCAGGCGGCAGAGGCGACGATCGAACGCAACCGGCGCAGAACGAAAACCGGCTCGCAAAACCACCTATATCTTCGAGAACTTCGACCGGCAGACGAACCACGGATTGCGGAGGTCCTCCTCGTTGTAGAGCAGCTCCCGGCCGTCGGGAAGCGTGCGGGTGCTGCCGCCGGCCTCGGCGAGAATCAGCTCCCCCGCCGCCGTGTCCCACTCGTAGGTGTGCGTCGTGCGGACGTAGTAGTCGACGCGGCCTTCGGCCAGCAGGCAGAATTTGTAGGAACTGCCCTGCTCGACGATCTCCAGATCGGGGTGCCGCTCGCGAAGGCGGGCGACATGCTCACGGGTCTCGGGCGTCTGGTGCGAACGCGAAAGGGCCACGCGCGGATGGTCGTGAGGCCCCTCCCCGGCCAGCGGCAGCGGCGTCCAATTGCGGACGATCTCGTCGTAGGTATACTCCGCGGCGGCGTCCGGCGCGATATGCTCCTTGAGGTACGAACCCGAATCGCGGCCCGCAATGTACATCTTTTCGAAATAGGGAACATAAATAACCGCCCCCATGCAGACGTTATTCTCCATCAGGGCGATGTTGACCGTAAATTCGTTGTTGCCTTTGATAAATTCGACCGTGCCGTCCAGCGGATCGACCAGCCAGTAAAGCTCCCAGTTGCGGCGTTCTTCGTAGCGCATCTCCCGACCCTCTTCCGAAAGGATCGGGATACGTGTGGGGCCGAGGTACTCGCGGATGGTCTTGTGCGCGACGCGGTCGGCCAGCGTGATCGGGGTTTTGTCGTCTTTGAGACTTATATCGTAATCGTCGAGATTCTTGTAAACGCGCATGATCGAGGCTCCGGCTCTGACTGCCGCATTGAAAAGCGGCGGCAGCAGATACATTCTCACCTTGTCGTTAATCATCGTAACTCGTATTTTGGGATCGGTAATTTTTATTGCCATGGTAAAGGTAACAAGAATTTATGATAACGAAAAATTTTCAGTGCCTTAATAGTGTCCGAAAAGGCGTCTCCATGCCGTGAGGCCTCCCGGGGCCGAAAAGGCCGTTCCGCCCGCAAGCCGCGCGGCGCACTCCCCGCCGGCCCATACCAGCGCGAGGGTCGCGAGCGCGGCGGCGGAGGTCCACCACCCCGCAGCGGCCGCGCAAGCCGCGGCAAGCGACGCCGCCGCCAGTCCGCGCAGCCGTCCCGGCATCCGGGTCCCGGAGCGCGGCGCGGCAAGCAGGGGTTCCCACAACATCCTCCGCCGGCAGCGGGGAATCCCCCGCAGCGGGCGCATCCCGAAACCGCCCGCCGCGACCACCTCCTCGCGGCTCAACAAGGCGGCGGGTTCGCCCAGGGGCGAGCGTATGAGGTCGAGGCTTCCCGGCCGGCCTTCGCTCAGTTCGGCGACGAGCCGCTCGACGCTTCCGGGCAGCAGGAAACATCCTGCGCGGACGGGCAGCAGGTAATCGTAGGTGGCCACCGACGCCGCGGCGTCGAAATCGCCCGCCTCCGAATCCCGCGCCCGGTCGACGAGCACCAGCCGCCGGAAACACCGCCTGCGCGAACGCCCCAGCGCACGGACGCCCGAGACTTCGAGTTCGCCCGAACAGACCCACTCGACGCGGATCATGCGGTAGCGCGCCGTCAGCGCGGCGAATTCCGCGGCGTGGCGGCGGGCGTCGAGCACCACGATCACCTCGTAACGCGAGTATTCGGGGGAGAGGAGATTTTCAATCTGCGCCGCATCCGTCACGCCGCTGCACAGGACCGAGATGCCGATGCCGTCGGGGGCGTCGCTGGAAGCCCTGCGCACGGCGTTCAGCAGCAGTCGTTTGCTGCGGGCGCGGGAGATCAGCGGCAGCAGCGCGCCCACGCATGCCGCCGTTGCAGCGAACAGCAGGAGAAGGATCGGCTTCATGCCAGGCTGCGTTTATAGGTTTGCACGAGCGATTCGTAATAGGGACGCTCGCGCTCGTCGAGCAGCCGCCGGAGCGGTCCCGGGGAATAGCCCTCGGCGACGACATAGCGCAGCAGGGCCTTGCGCTCGGCGGGAGGCATGGCCGACAGCCGCCCGGAAACGGCCCGCCGCGTCAGCGGACGGCGCAGCGCGCAGAGCGTATAGAGCGCTTCGCGCACCAGTTCCGGGTCTTCGTCCCCGGACACGATGCGCAGCAGGAGCCGCTCGGCCTCCTCGATGCCGAACTGCCGCACGATGTTCAGCCCCACGATCCGCAGGTTGCGGCTCGGAGACCCGATGAGGGGTTCGTAGGCGATCGGCAGCATCCCGCGCCGCAGAACGGCCATGATCTCCCCCACTTCGCAGGCCGAAAAGGGTTCGGGGTATTCGGCCATCAGCCGCAGGGCCGTCGAGGGATCGGCCGCAAGCCGCACCATCAGCGACTGGAAACGCACGTAGCGGTTGCGGCTCGCGGCATAACGCACGGCGCAGTCC
>ERZ1027085.686-NODE-686-length-16030-cov-6.089202_pt1 | contig 16030 bp, 21 predicted proteins | sample MGYA00519415_ERZ1027085 | MGnify/ENA primary metagenome ERZ1027085 (study PRJEB26926, sample SAMN06164436) | human gut metagenome | biome: ENVO:00009003; feature: ENVO:2100002; material: ENVO:00002003 | host: Homo sapiens | place: USA | collected 2012 ...
CGCTACGTTTGTGCTGCTCTCATTTATCATAGCCGCCACTAAATCACGCATTTTGCCCTGTATCTCTAAGCCGTCCTCTTCCTTGGCTCTGATAAGCGCCGCTTTGGTACGCTCTACTAATCTGGTTTTTTCATAGGCTGTAAGCTCCTGCGTAAATCCGTTGCCAGCCAATAAGCGCAGCTCATACATTGCCTCGCTCATATCCATAAAGCGGTAAAGCACTTTCTCATACTCCTTATGCCCCCGCTCTAAGTTCAAAATATTTGCCGCATTACGTCTGTGTCCGTCGATTATACGGTATTCCCCGTTTACTCTTGCCAATACTGTAGGCTGTTCCTGTCCTACATGCAAAAAGCTGTCTGCCAGCTCTTCTATGTTCTCTAATTTCTGGTGTGTATTCTCCTGCGCTGCCTTTACCTCGTAAGGGCTTAAATAAATCTCTTTGTATCCGTCCGTCTGTGCCTGCTGCCCTGCTGCTTTCGTCTTTGCGTTCAGAATGTCGTTAATGCCAAACTTTGCCATATTCTCTACCTCGCTTTCTCAATCCTTTGTTTTTTCTTACACTGTCCCATTACTCCGTTACACATTTCGCACGTTCTCCAATGCTCGCAAGCGTCGCTTTGCGGGCATTTCTGCCCTGCAAATTTGCCGCCCCAGTTCCAGCACTCCGTACCGCCAGTCCTGCGGCAATGCCAGTAAACGCATAATCTCTCTTTATGTGCCACGCTTGCTACCTCGCTTTCCCTGTATACGCTGTTACAAATTTCTTGTACCCCTGCGCCGCTCCGCAGCATGGGCTATACTCATAAATCGGCTTACGCATGAAAGTATTTTCTGCTACTTTCTTGGAATACCGAATAATACCCAAAATATTAAAATCTGTCTTTTGTTCCAGCCACTCTATGCCTGCTGCCTCTCCGTCTGTGTTCTGGTATGACGTAATCAGTACGCCTGCCAGCTTTAATGCTGGCTTAAACGCCTTTGCGTCCTCTATCTGCTCTGTCACAATGTCCAGCCCCTCTAAAGCGTCCTCGTCCACCTTTACGGGTACTATTACCTCGTCCGTGATTGCCAGCGCATTTACAACATTAAGCCCAATATCCGGCGGGTTATCAATGATGCAGTAATCATACGCCCGCTCTGTTTCTATGTAGTCAAATTTTGCATACCCGAACCCCAGCACTTTCGCTGTTACCAGCGCTTTGTATCTCTCTATCTGGTTTTCGCTGTCCTCTTTTGTTAAATTCCATGTAGCCCCAAATAGTGACATATTCGCCGTTACAATGTCGATACCCTCATACTCTGTATGCTGTATCAGCTCGTCTGCGCTTTCCCAGTCCCCAGCCAGCAGCCTTGTAACTGGTGCTACGTTCTCTGCATCATATCTGCTGTACGCCTTGCTTAAATTTCCCTGCTTGTCGTTGTCAATCAGCAGCACCTTATAACCTCGCCTGTAAAGCTCATACGCCATGTTTGCCGCTGTAAAGGTCTTGGCTACGCCGCCCTTTAAGTTCAAAATGCTTATTGTTTTCATTCTTTGCCTCTCTTTCCTGCGTCGCCTCTAACGCATGGTTACTGTTTCCTGCTCTTTTGTAAGCTCGTCTGAATGTAATAAATACTGCTCTATCAGCTGCGCTGCTGGCTGCCAGCCGTAGCAGACGGCGGTATAATATCCCTGCTGTCGCAGATACTCTAACCACTCTTTCTGTTTCTTGGTCGTCGTGTTCTCGCCTGCCTTAAGCTCTATGTAAAGCCCATGATACCCAGCCCTTGCAGCTGGTAGCATAATATCCGGCACGCCAGCCTTTACGCCCTGCCTCTTAAGCACCGCTGCTGTTGCTTTATCACGTTTGCCACCGTTTGGCACATGATACATATATTGCAGTTCTGGCATAAGCCCTGTTCTGTATGCAGCCCAGCTAAATAATGCCTCTTGATGCCCGCTTTCGTCGTCCAGTCTAAAGTTTCTCATTTTCTCGCCTCGCTCTCTGCTTAAATTCTACATACTGGCAAATTCTGAAAAGCAGCCCGTCCTTATGCGGCTTGCTGTTCTCTATCGCCAAAAGCGTTATTGTTTCCTCGCTTTGTAGTCCCGCATTTCCCAGTACGTCCCAGCGGCATATATCGTAGTATCTGCACCGCAGGCAGCAGCGCTTACAGTCCTTGCCTTTCTGGAATAACCAGTATTTAATTTTTTCTATCATGTTTTCTGCCCTTTCTGCTGCCGCTGTCTTTCCAGCTCTCCTGCTGCTCAAAAATAGCCGCCGCAATTCTAAACGCCAGATATGCTGCCACAATCAGCGCCAGCAGTCCGGCTATTATCAACACTGCTGCAATGGCAATGCCCTTGATTATCTGCATTTCAACCCCCCCTATCTGTTATTTTTACTAAGGTGTATCTTAAATACCCATAGCCGTAATACTCTGGGCTGTGTACCCCCATGCTTACGCTGTTCTTGTCCACGTAATAGCCCTTTATTGCTTTTGGCTCTTTCTTGAAATACTCACGGTCTGAAATTATGTGGTACTCTGGTTCTGGTCTTACTAAATTCTTGCTGCAATTCCAGCGCTTGCCCTGTAATGCTCCGTCAGTACCCTTTTTGTGCGTTCCTGTGTACTTGATTAAATAACTTGCCAGCTCTGCATAGTTGCCGCTATCGTCCAGTGGGAATACCTTAACCCTGTTATGCCCCTCGTATGCCTTATACCAGCAGCGTTGTAAAATCTCTGTATCAATTTTATTTACTACAAGGTGGTGATGCCTCGCACCTTTCTTGCCAATCTCCATAACGTGTATGTATTTGAACTCTAACCCTGCTTTTCTGTACTCCTTTCTGCACTCCCTCAAAAATACGTCTATGTCCTGCCGCATCTGCTCCGGCGTTCTGTCTGGTTCTCCTTTCCTGCGGATATAGTCAAGCACTAAATGGTAGTCCCCATATCCATAGTTCGCATTTATGAGTATCCTTAACTTTCTCTCTGCCTGTCTGGTGTTTACTTTCTCCTGCTCTTCTTTTGTTGGCTTTACCTTATCCCCTCTGCTGATACCTTTCTTTTTGTATCTGCTGGTAAAGTACCTCTCTATCTCTATCGTATTTCCTGCTTTTGTTACCCTCTCTACGTATGGCATATATCTACCTCTCTGTCGGTTCGTTAATACTTTTATCAAGTGTTAAAACGGGCTGCCTGCCCGTTAAATTTCTTGACTTTGCGCCATACATAGCTTATAATTTTTATAGTATCTCAAAGCTGTATAGCTTAGCGCCTATGGTGTTTCCCCACTGTAGGCGCTTTTATTTTTCATGTTTTCTGCCACTCTCTTATGCGGCTTAAGGCATACTCATAAGCCCGTTTATATGCAGCTGTGCAAGCGCTGGCGGTACAGCAGTTCTTATACCCCATAAGGCTACATAATCTACACTCGTAACAATGCTTGCACTTATGCAGCTTTGCGTAGTCGCTCGCTACCCGCTCCTGTCGCTTTTCCTCATATTCCAGATGCCGTTTAATCTGGTTTGCATCTATAACCGCAATTCCCAGCATATTTGCTGTATGTATTTCTCTGTCCATTCCCTCTGTTATGCCGTATTTCACACCAGCAATAACAAAATCGCAGCCTTTCAGCAGCGCAAGCCCCGCAGCCATGCCCCTTGCCCGCTCTTCCGGCTTTTTATCGTCCATGCACTGCGTCATATATAAATGCGGCGTAATGGGTGCTAAGCCCGCCTCTAACGCCTGCCGTGTCAGCTGCTGCGCATAATCTATGTTTCTGTCCAGCTCTGCGCCGTCTTTCGCCCTGTATGGGCTGCATATATAAACCTTTCTCATGCCTTTTTACCCGCTTTCTGTTGTGCCTCTGCCCGTGCCTGTTCATTTCCTGCCAGATATGCTGCTAAGCACATCAGCTCGTCTGCTCCCTTTTGGTCTATAAAATTACAATCAACGCAGCATTTACAGTACCCCGTAATCTGTAAATATCTGTCGTATACTTCCTGTGGTGTCTGGCACTGCTTTAAGCTGTCCACCATGCCTGCAAGCTGCTGTATTGCCTTTATGCCTGCCTCGCCGCCCTTTCCGTGTATCCCTACTGTAATCTGCCGCATTTTTGTTGCGCCGTCTGCTCCTAAAATTGTTTTACTCTTCATTCTGTGCCTCGCTTTCTTCCTTAAACCCAGCCAAAAGCATAGTCATTGCATCTATCGCTGTATCAAAATGTTTTCCCAGCTCTGCTGCGTCAATAATCCCCTGCTTTGTGTTTCTTCCGTTCCCTTTCATTACTTGCGTTTGCAAAATAGGTTTTAACTGGCTAAGCCCAGCTATGCTGTTCTCTAACTCTTCCTCACTCACGCAGATTTTTACATAGCCCTTGCCGATATGTTCAACACTCATTTTCTGCCTCTTCCTTTCTTCTAATCAGCCGTACCGATACCTCATAAGCTGTGCGCTGTTCTCTTTCTCCTGTGGCTGCATCAAGCACCTTTTCATACTGGCGGCTCTGATACCGTCCCAGCAGCTCTACAGTGTCGCCCTGCTGCCACTGCGCCGCCTCGTCTGCCTGTTCCTGCCAGCAGATGCACGGTAAAAAGCAGCTGCCGCCTGTAAGCTCATTTCTTACCTTTACCGTAATATCAGTAATGCGCTTGCCTCTCGGTGTTTCTCTGTATGTTGGCTTATTCGCTATAACGCCTCTTACTGCTGCCTCGTCCTGCTCTACTGCCTTTTCCGATACCGCCACAAAATCTGCCAGAATATATACCAGCAGTCTACCGCTCTTGAAGTCCTTAAGCGTCTGCACCTTACCTGTCAGTAAAAGCCTGCTGCCCTCTACAAATTCCTGCATAACGTCAAATTCTATGCCGTTGCAAGCCCTGTATGGTACGTCCTCTGCAAATACTACCGTTACCTCGTCCGGCACGCCGCTTGGTCTTACCGTTTCCAACTTTGCCATATAACCGCAAAACGGCAGCCCGCATAGCTGCTTAATTTCCTTAATCTGTGTAAGCGTTCCTACCAGTCCCGCTGCATTTCCCTTGATACCGCCACCTGTAAGCTCGTCCATGATTGCAGTATCTAAATCCTGTAAAAAATCCGGCTTTTTCTTTGTCATACTTCCTGCCCTTTCCTTTCTTATATGTAAATGGTGTAGTAAAGCGACATCTGCAAATCACTAAACTTATACTGTGCTGTCTGGTCTGGCTCTAATGGTTTCATAAGCCCCAGCTCTTTCCAGCGTCTGTGCGTTATCTCCGGCACTGCTCTAAACTTCTTTACCTCATGCCCGCTGTATTTTCGGTATTCCTCGCTTATCTCATGGTCTGCAAACGGTTTGAACGCTGTCAGATACCCTACGTAAACCTCTGCTTTGCCCTTGATAATGCGCAGGCGGTCTGAACTCTCCAGCGTGCCTATAAATTCCTTTACTGTCACTGTCTGCCTCTCCTACTTCTCTGGCATTTCGTACAGCCTCGGTATTACTGCTGCAAACGGCTGTACGTCCATGCCGCCCCTTATTACGGCTGCACCGCCAGCCGTAAACAGATAGCTTACGCACGCTTTCTGTATCTCGTCCAGCACCTCTAAGCAGCGCTCTTTTGTGGCATACTCTCCAATTTCTTCTAAACACCCGTCACTTATGCAAATTACGTGGCGCTTTTTGTCTGCCTCTGCGCCGCCTCTCTTTTTCTTTATGTCCTCGTACTCTCCATACTCTACGCAGGCGTAATTACCGCCCAGTCTATACAGCTTTTCTTTATTCTGGCTGCGTATATATACCTCGCTCATTGCCTTTATCTCCTTGCCTCTAAGTTTTCCATTTCAGAAATGCAGTTTGACGGTATCAGCTCATAAGCTGCCGCCTCTATTTCTGTAAGCGCCTCTTTGTACTCAATGTATCCCCACGCCTGCCGTGCTATCTCTGGTACGTTCTGCCGTTCCTCAAAATTTTCTATATGTAAAATCTCGTTTCCCTGCGGCTTTGGAAATGTTCCCAGCGATAACGGGCGTAAAGGGCTGTAATATCTGTGGCTCATTCTCCCGCCCCGCTTTCCTCTTTATGTTCTTGGTAGCCCTCTAAGTATCCTATTGCCTCTACGTCAATGTCCTTGCCGTCCTTACCGTCGCTGTTTATCCGAATTTTGCCGTAGTAGGAATAAATACAGCAGCCGTCATAGTCGTATACTCTTATACTGCCCTCTGTGGCTGCCTCTGGTGTTTCAATAACCAGCGGCTCTGCCTGCTGCATCTGCGCTGCTACCTGTTCGTCTGTTACTGGCTCGCTGTTCTTTCCTCTGTACCAGATAGCCAGCATAAACAAAATGATTGCCAGCACGCCTGCCGCTATAACGGCTGCGCACTGTATCAGTTTCTTAACTGCCTGTCGTTTCATTATCCTTTTTACCTTTCTGCTTTTCCTGCTCTTCCTCTGCACACCGTATAAACGCCTCAATGTTGGCAATTTTCTTGTTATGTGCGCTAATAGCTTTTTTGGCTTTTTCATACAGCCAATACCATTGCGCAATTTCCTTATTTTCTTTCTCTTTCTGCAAATCCCTTTCCGCTTTTTCTATTGCATCTTCCAGATTTCCAGAATATGTAAAATGCAGCATATTTTTTGTTTCTCTGATTTTATAGCTTGCCTTTCTCACTTACTCGCCCCCTCTCTGCCTTTCCTCTGTTTCTCCTAATAGTATCTTTCTAAATATGCTCTCAAATATCGGTACTGGTATGCTATTGCCCGCCTGTTTATAAAGCGGCATTGTATAGCGCCCGTTTCTTTTATGCACCGCTGCCGCCGCCTCAAAATCAGCGTCGCTGTAGCCCTGTAAGCGCCAGCACTCTAATTCTGTTAGATACCTATAGCGCCCGTTTCCCATGTCTATTACCTGTGCTGGTGTTCTGTCCTGCCTTGCAGTAATCGTAAAAGCATAATCTTCTATTACTGTGGCTCTTCTTATCCCTTTTTGTCCGATTGCCTCTAATACGCTCGGCTGTGTTACGTCATATACTGGCGGCGCATCTTGCAAAAGAAGTTTATTTATATCCTGCATGGGCGTTTTTATTAAATCGTCAAATATGAATTTTTCTTTCCCCAGTACAGAAACTGTAAAAACTCTTTCTCTCGCTTGCGGTAAACCAAAGTCCCTTGCGTCCAGTATCTCAAAATTATTGCTGTAGCCCAGCCGCTCCATTTCAGCCAAATAACGATTAAAATTCACTCTCATATACTTGCTTAAAACATTTTTCACGTTTTCCCAAATAACGTATTGTGGTTTCCACTCTCCCATTTGCTCTATAATGTGTATCGTTTCCCACATTAAACTGCTACGTGTTCCGCTCCCTTTATCTGCTCCCTTTCCTCTGTTTATGCGCCCGTCCTCTGCTTTTGCCTTTCCTTGATGCCCAGCAATGCTAAAATCTTGGCAAGGGCTACCGTGTATTAAAATGTCTGGTTTTAAATTCCACCCTACAACGCTCTGCGTTTTGTATGGCAGCTCGTCGGCAAACATTGCATTGTATGAACGTACCGCCTTTTCGTCTATTTCCACGTAATCAATGGCTTTTACTGGTATGCCAATATTGCGCAATGCGCAACGTGGGCTACCTATCCCGCCGAACAATTCTAAAATCTGTATCATGGTTCTTTTTCCTTTCTTTCGTAGTAAAATAGTAATCATTCATAATCAGCATTTCTTTACTGAAAATGCACGTAAGCCCCAGCGGTACTGTAATAAATGCTATCGTTATGTCGCCCTCTGTCGCCCATACTGCCAGCACGGTAATTGCAAGCATTGCAAGCCCGCAGGCTTTCTGTTTAATGAAATACCAGCGGCGGGCTTTCTTTGCCTGCTCCCGCTGCCGCCTCTGTTCCTTTTTTTTGCGCATATCTGCCATTGCATCTGCATAGCCTTTCTGGTATGCGTCCTCTACTATCAATGCCTCTGCTGCCATTCTTTGCCTCTCTTCCTTTTGGCGGCGCTCTCTGTCTTTCCATGTGTGCCGCTCTCCTGTTCTGGCGTTTGGTTTTACCGTGCGGGCTGCTTTTCGCATTAAAAAGCAACTGAAAACCTGTTGACCGTCCACATACTTTCTGGCTGGTATGACCGCCGCTATTTTTCCACGGTATACAGATTGCAGCTATTAGCCTGCTGCCCTCTGCCGCAGGCTCGCCATGCCTGCTACGCAATGTGCCGTGTGGGATTTGAACCCACAACTTGCCGCTTATGAGGCGGCTGCTCTAACCAACTGAACTAACGGCACTCGTGGCGGCTGCTGCCGCCTACTCATTAAATAAAAAGCCTTTTTCTATTAAAAACCTTATCCAATCGCAGCCCGTTACGTCGTCCCGCTCAATGAATTTGTAAAAGCTCTCTGCGTCCTCTATTCCGTATTTCTTCAAAATGTTTCTTGCGTTCTTTGCTGCTGGCGTAGTAAAAACATTCTCTGCGTAAAATGTAGCCTCTATAGTCCCGTAGCTGTTCTTTCCTGCTGGTGTTCTCATTTCCACTACGACTACATTCTTTTTGCTTTTTCTTCCTACGCCCTTTCTTATTACTACTGCCTCACTGAATAACCAGCCATTCCAGCCTCTACGCATAGGTGCAAACTGTGTGCGTGGCACTTCTACTAAGTCGCCTGCCTGCAATTTATTAAAATCTACTTTTTTCATGTGTCTTACCTCTCTTTTGTTATTCTTGTTTATAACGCCTGCTGCCCTGCTGCCGCCGTGTAGGTTTTCAGTGTGGCGTTGCAGCGTTTGAACTCCCTATAAATTGTGTCCCTATGCGTTCCCAGTGCCTCTGCAATATCACTTACACTGCTGCCCTGCTTACTCATAGCCTCTATGGTCTGCCTGTCCTCGTAATGCAGACGCTTGTACTTTCGTTTCGCCATGTTCTATGCTCCTTTCCGTCCTCATTTGCTTTTATGGTAAAAAAATAAGCGTGTCAGAGTTTTTACGCTCTGCACGCTCTTCTTTTCTGCTGTTTCCTATAAAAAAAGAAAATCGGCAGAGGCTTTATAACCTCTTGTCGATTTTCATTCTAAAACTTATCATATTTTTATTGTACTTCTTCCTATTATATGTTATATTTACCTTAATCAGATTGTGAAATTTATGTGAACTTATATTCATCATGGCTGCAAACGGATTTTCAGTCACTATATATAATTACGCCACACGGAGGTGACACTTTTGATTAACAGTGTATATGATTATTATATAAGTACATACGGAAACAGAACGATATCACGCCATGACTCCCACAAGAAGAGTGAGCTGCGCGATATATACAACAACATTGTAAAGATTAACAGAGCTTCCCCATTATATAAGGTAGATATGTCTGAGAGTTCCCAGAAGCTCGCCATCGACATCAAGGAAGCTGCGCGTGCGCTTACCGATACCCTGAGCGACATTACCGACATCTCAGACGACACTGCTCCTATAGGAATTACCGCTGTATCCGACAATCCTGCTCTGGTTACGGTCAGCTATTCAGGAAGCAGTATGCCGGACGACAGTGAACTCACCTTCGATGTCAAGCAGCTTGCCTCACCACAGGTCAACATAGGTGAGTATGTATCCTCCGGAGCCAAGATTCTCTTTCCGGGGACTTACTCTTTTAATATTGAGAACAATGACAGCACATACTCACTCGAATTTACCGTCAAGGACGATGACAATAACGGCACTATTTTAGGCAAGCTCGCCAAGTCCATATCACACTCCGGTATAGGTCTTGATGCAGAGGTTATCCAGAACCAGTATGCACAGAAGGCACTCAGGATTACTTCACAGACAACAGGAAGCCACAAGGGCTCCCCTACACAGTTCAGAATAACCGAGGGAAACACCAATCATTTAACCGGTGCAGTCAAGCTCTATGGTCTTGATAATATTGACAGTTATCCATCCAATGCCGTATTTGACCTCAATGGCAGGTCAACGATATCTGAAAACAATTCATTTCTCGTTGACGGCTGTTATGAAGTTACACTTCACGGAACCTCCGCAGAATATGGTGAAGGCAAGGTTACCGCAATGAAGGACGGCAGTGTCCTGCTTGATGAATACAACAAGCTCGCCGATAACTACAATTGTTTTCTCGAGTTATCCAACAGCAAGGATACACATGAACTGCGTATGCTCCGCTCAACCGTCACCTCCACGGTCAAGCGCTATCGCCAGACCTTAGAGAGCAACGGCTTTACGGTAAACGATGACAATACCTTGTCCGTTGATTCCGATTCACTGACAGCCTCAGCTAAATCGGGTTCCATTTTTGACAATCTCAATAACCTCAGTGCCTTCAAGGATGCCTTGAGAAAAAGAATCAATAACATTGAGATTAACCCTATGGAGTATATAAATAAGAAGGTAGTTGCATATAAGAATCCACACAAGCTTATTTCCTCCACCTACTCCACATCAATCTACACAGGCATGATGTTTGACCGGTCGCTGTAAGGCAGACCGGTCTTTTTTATTAAGGACGGCTTTTGTGCTATAGTTTTGGACGATACCATTCCGATACTGCCCAAAAGAAATTGTTATTCAATTATGTAGTAATTGCCTCTTCAATTGCTCTGAGCCTGACATCATAATTATGCAGCTCACGCACCTTTTTCTGCCCATTCAAAGCAATCCGCTTTCTCTCATCCTCATGCGAAAGGTAATAGCCCACCTTTTTCACAAGGTCCGCCTCATCCTCGAACCATACAAGCTCCTCACCGTTCTTAAAATACATCACAAGCTCCGGCTGGAAGTTGGTAATGCAGAACCCGCCCGCCGCAAGTATATCCCACACTCTCAGAGGAATCCCGCTCCTGATATTTCTTATCGTAAAATTCAGATTAATCCTGCTGTTGTAAAACACCACCGGCGATTCATCCCAGTACCGCACCGGCCCCATATTATGTGCTAGCACAAAATCCGCATTCTCATCATCCGTGAACACGCTGACATCGTACCTCTTTGACAGTGCTCCCAGAAGCTTATACCTCTCCAACTGTGCAATCTTAAAGCCAAGCACCGTAGTCGAAAAAATCAGCGAAATATCAGAAAAAGAGCGCTCACTCTTCTCTATCCTGAAACGCCTGCTAAGCTCATCAATTATCTCCGCCGTAAGCATTCCGTCTATGTAATTCTCACCGTATATCTCCATCTGAAGCTTCATGAGAGCGTCAAAATACCCTCGCACATAGTCCGGAAGCATATCCTTAATCTCGTCATAGGAGTTTTTGCGATACATGCTGCCGATGAATGAGACATCGTATAGATAATCCGAGCTGGTTTCATCCGAATGGCAATGTCCGGGATTTATTTCATTACCTTTATTCTGGTCTGAGCAGAAGCTTCTGTCTGACTCTCTGTACGCTTTCTGCCCTCCGCGTTCTCTCTGCTCTCTGTTTTCCCTCTGCTCTCTCTGTTCTTTACACTCTCTATCGACAACTCCATGGTATATGCTGTTGTTTATTATATCGTATTGATGTCCCAGCGCCTCATCCGCCCTCTCTACAGCAGCCGCAAGCGGAAGATAGAACACATTCGCTCCACGCTCCTTAAATTCCATATAGCAGAACTTATCAAATATAAATATGTAGTTACATTTGTTAAAGATGGACTGATGATACATCGTGGATAGTGGGCTGTCGCACGTCCAGCATATATACTTGATGCCTGTTTCCGAAAATTGTTCACATATATCGGAGATAATCGGAAAATAATTCACAGAAAACACAGCGTCATACACACTGCCCAGCTTTTCCGCTGTACGGCACTCATTACCTTCATGCTCCTTTGCCTCCTGTACATTATTGCAGGCTTTACTCTCCTCCCCATTAAACAGCTTGTCTATAAATCTGCCGGTAAAATTCTCGTCCACCTCGAAATTGCCCAGCTCCAGCTCAAACGTGTCTACCGTATGCCCCCGGCGTCTGAGTGCCGATATAATGTCTGCCTGATTGTATGCCTTCCAGCAGTAAAAAAGTATTCTCATAGTTCCACCATAATCTTCACATAATCCTCCGTCTTGTTGTGCATTATCTCAAAACCCTTGCAGAGCTCCTCCATACCATACCGGTGTGTGATGAGCTCCGCCGGATGAATCGCTCCCTTGGCAAGCCGCTCCTGCACATAATGCCAGTCATCCTTAGCACAATCAGACGCATCAAAGCCGTAGTATGTGGAATTCCATGTTCCGGTCACAACAAGCTGGTGCCTTAGAAGCTTCCAGTACACGTCCCTGGGAAGTTCCATATCGGAATGTGGATTTCCCACCATGCACACACGTCCCGCGGGCACCGCAATATCAATCGCCTGTGCCACGGTTGTATTATTTCCGACACACTCAAATACAACATCCGCACCATAACCATCCGTGCGCTCCATAAGCCAGTTCTTTACATTATCACTGCTGCCACTTTTACCATCGCAGTAATTATTTTCCGGAATTCCCAGCTTGAGCATATTTTTTCTCTGAAAATCCTTGTTCCCCACCACAAGAATATTTTTGATTCCCATATCGACAAGAAACATCACTATAAGCTCTCCGATGGTTCCAAGTCCATATACAACAACAGTCTCATTCGCTTTAGGCTGCACACGCCTTATTGCATGAACCGCAACCGCCATAGGCTCAGACATTGCCGCCTCCTCGTATGAGACGTTTGCTGCAAGCTCTATCAGATTCCACTCCGGAACAACCACATACTCGGCAAATCCTCCGTCACGTCTCGAACCAAGATAGCTGTAACCGCGGCACATCTCGTACCTGCGCTCACTGCATGGCCTGCACCTTCTACATGGGATAAGCGGAAACACACCTGTCCTTTTCCCAATCCAGCTATCGCTCACTCCCGCTCCGACTCCTGCCACCTCACCGGCAAACTCATGTCCGGGAATAAGCGGCATGCTATGCGCACCGGTATCATATATACGCGGTATATCCGAACCGCATATTCCTGCCGCGCGCACCTTAAGTAGCACCTCTCCTGCCGCCGGCCGAGGAATAGTGACCTCATCCAATGTTATATTTCCTATGTTGTGTAGTACCCATGCTTTCATAGAGAACGCCTCCTCTCCAGTGCATGCCATCCCCTCATCTCCATGTCCTTAAGTTACCTTCCACAGAAGCATTACACCTCTGCAGAAACAAGACATCCCCCAATATCTTTTATAATAACTATATCATCAATGATACTGCAAATCAATACAGCATATGTTTATATTTATTTCAATCAGCTTTTAAGATTTCTCTTTTTTTGACAGAGCAACCACACATACTTTCTCTGGGACACAAGGACCTGCCCCCTCTGTCCCAAACAGAAAGTCTTATATTACACATCAGATTTTTCATTTAGCTGCTCTAATATTTCTGTTCTTTTTTCACCTGTAATCTCCAATATGTCAAGTGCCTCCTCCGCAGTAAGCTTCATATTCTGCATGAGCTTTCTCACTGCATTGGTGCTTCCTTTCGCTTCGCCCCTTGCTTCTCCTATTTTTTCTCTCTTGTCACCATACTTTTCAACTGCCTCACACACTGTCTCACGTCCCTTCTCTGTATCCTTATAATGCTTCACGCTGTCTGCCAGCTCGGCGTACTTCATCTTTTCCGGGTCTGTCTGGTGAAAATCCTGCATAAGCTGACCAATCTCATCATCACCCTTATAGTTTCCATTCACGTACACAATATGGGAACCATCTTCAAACGGCTTACCCGTCTCCCTCACATAGCGGTCTATGTGATATAGTGGAAAACCTTTTCTGAACTTATCATGCTTATATATAAATATGACATATGAGTCCTTAAGCTCCCTGAATCGTTGCCCTTCCTTCAGCATCCTCGAATCCACGACACTGCTGTGATATCTCGCCCGCCTTACATGTGCTCCTTCGGCATTGCCCTGAACCTCTATGTCAATCTCTGTTCCGTTCCTGTCAAGTGCCTTGACATCAAGCGTTATGGTTCTTCCTCCAACCTCATGCCCCTTCAGCTCGACCTGTCCATCGGCACTGATAACCTTCAACTTCCTTCCAAGTATTATCCTCAGCAGCAGCTCGGTCGCCGCGATATTCTTGTCAAATACGCGGCTCATAAGGTCATCGTCAAACAATGTCATCCTGTCTATGAGCCTGTTGATAAGCTGTCTGTCCTGTGAGTGAACTGCTTCTGTGCCTTCCTTATTTTGTGCATTTTCTGAGCTGTCTGTGTTCTCTGCATACTCCATACCTGCCATTCCAGCAGAATTTTCGGTATTGACTGCATTTTCTATACAGCATGCAACTTCTGAATTACCTATGTCTCTTACATTTTCCGTATTTCCTGCGTTCTCTGTCATTCTTCTCCTTTCGGATACTGTACCCTCTATAATGCTGAAACACCATAATAGAACTGCACCGTATCAATATGTGCGGACAGACCGTATACAGGAATTGTATTTTCATTACATTGTAATCACACAACAATATACTCTTGTGTGGTATACTCTCCCGGCTTTTCAGTTGTCCTGCTAGGTTAATGGATTCTTCAAGCATAGACCTCTGAATATCTGCCGTGAAAAAAATCACACGCAATCTAGAAATAAGAAATATAGATTTTCCAAGAAATATGCTTTATATAAAGATTAGCATAATCAACTCAGTATGTCAATATCCTCTTTGATACAAATTTACCCGTCATAAAACAAAATATATGCGAAGCTATATTGTATATGATACCTTCATACAAAAAAATCCGCCATCCCATACACCCGGGAAATGGCGGATTAAGTCCAACAGTATTTCGCAAGTATTATATTTTATCAGGTTTTTGGGACGCAGGGACCTGACCCCTCTGTCCCAAGCTCATTTCTTCTTACTTTACAAACTCCCTTGCCTTCTCCTCCGTAAGGGAAAACTTCTTCATAACTTTCTCTATAATAACCTCACTCGGAGTGCCCATCTCTCTCAGCACTTCAACAAGACCTGTGATTCCACGCTCTATTCCCTGCTTTATTCCACGCTCTATTCCCTGCTTTATTCCACGCTCCATTCCCTGCTTTATTCCACGCTCCATTCCCTGCTCTATTCCACGCTCTTCAACAACATCACTCAAGTTACACATACCGTTAATCCTCCCTTCCAGCTCCGTCGTCATCTTCATATCATACTTATCTTCCAGCTTATGTTTCTTCACATCGCTGTCCTCAGACGACAGCACATCCTCAAGCATCGCAATCAGCTTGTTCTTAGATTCTGCTGCATTATTATTGTTCCTTATGCGTATGACCATGCCGCACATCTTATCAAGCTTCGGAAAGCCGCAAGGCTTACCGAATAACGTATCTGCCTTAAGTGAAATCCTGCTGATTGAATCCGAGGTTCTGTCTGCGTCCATACATATCCAGATGCTATAGACCTTCTTAATGTTATCGTACTCGCTCTTTGCAAAATTAATGCCCTTCTGTGAGGATATCAGTCTTGCAAGATAAAAAACAATGCGATTCTCTAAGTGATAGCCAAGCCTGCTGTGTGACATGCTGCGTTGTGCTTCTACATTTATTATGATTTCGAGCTCCATCGTCGCAGCCGCAAGCACAAAACGGATGTCATAGGTTATATAGTCTTCATTAGGTATCGCATCCTCCGTCCGGATGCTCTCAACCTTATCCATGTTGGTGAGTCCCGGCTCTACAGGAACGACTCCGACCCTGATACTGCTCCGGTCAATGCAGTCCATTATCTCCTGTATGCTTAAACTCTCCACCTCTGTTACCGTATGCTTCACAATCCGTGAAAGAACCTGTATATCAGCCAGCAGCTCCTTTACATTCTTATCGTACCTCGCCTTCAGCGAATCAATCGCCTCTATGGCATTTCCTAAATGTGTTCGTATTTCCATCCTCTTCTCCGTTATTATATACCCGGAAATGAGAGTACACAACCACATTCAGTCCGTACCGGTCAGGCTTATGAAAATTCCATATATTACCTTCTGTTCCTCTCCAGTGCATGCCATCCCCTCATCTCCATGTCCTTAAGTTACCTTCCACA
>ERZ1027085.693-NODE-693-length-15928-cov-5.431046_pt1 | contig 15928 bp, 8 predicted proteins | sample MGYA00519415_ERZ1027085 | MGnify/ENA primary metagenome ERZ1027085 (study PRJEB26926, sample SAMN06164436) | human gut metagenome | biome: ENVO:00009003; feature: ENVO:2100002; material: ENVO:00002003 | host: Homo sapiens | place: USA | collected 2012 ...
ATCTACACCTATTAAGTCGTCGGCAGCGTCAGATGTGTATAAGAGACAGATCTTGAAATCCTGGGCCGGCAGCGTCAGTGCCGCTGCCAGCCCGAGGAGTGTGAATAGCAGTTTTTTCATCTTCCGAACGCTTTATTCCTGATTCTCCGGGAGGTCTTCCTCGGTCTGGAACCGGATGTCGGCCACGACGGGGCGGTGGTCCGAGGCGTCGACGCCGTCAACCTGCTGGTCGCTGCGCGAAACCACTGTGCAGTTCTGTACGCCGAAGTGTCCGATCGGGGCATACAGTATGTAGTCGATCTTGCGGGTGGGATTCTCCGACGGGAAAGTGTATTGGTCGATCGTTCCGACATTGGTCAGGAACGCGGTCATCGTGGCGATGACGTTCGAACTGGGAATGGCGTTGAGGTCGCCCGCAAGGATGAGGTCTCCGTCCAGTTCCGTGTCGCGGATACGGCGGATCTCATTGGCCTGCACCAGGCGGCTCGCATCGCCCGAAAGATGATCGAGGTGCGTCGAGGCGACATAGAGGTCTTTGCCGTCGATCTCGACGCGGATGACGCACAGCGAACGGTCCTCGCCCGGTTGCGAAGCGGCGCAGGGGAGCCGGTAACTGCGGGTCTCTATAATCGGGTGTTTCGACAGCACGGCGTCGCCGTATTCGCCTCCGTCGCGGTCGATGGCTTTCGAGAAGTGCCACTCCATACCGAGTTTGGCTGCCAGGTCGCGGGCCTGGTGTACGTCTTTTCCCGTGCGGTTGGTGAAGACATCCACCTCGTTGAGGGTTACGAAGTCGGGGTCCTGCCGGCGGATTACCTCGGCCAGCGCGTCCAGATCGGCTGCATTGGCGGGGCTTGTGGCGCGTGCGCCGTAGATGTTGTAGGTCATTATGCGGATGATCCTGCCTTTGGGTGGAATGACTGCCTTGTCTCCGTGCTCGTCGTTGTAATTGTCGTCGTTGGTGCATGAAACGACAATCAGGAGCAGCGCCCACAGACATATAGTCTTTTTCATAGTCTTTTGTTTGGTTTAAAAATTTGTTAGTCGGATCAGAATGCCCATACTTCGGCGATGCAGGTCTGGTAGAGGTCGGCCTGCGTGGCGGTGACGAAGATACGGAAATAGCGCCCCGTTGCCTTGTGGTCGAGGTATACCGTGTTCTCGATCCGGTTTTCGACGGTAAAGGTCCCTGCATGGGTCCAGTTTTGGTTGTCGTCGCTCACGTCGATGTTGAAGATACGCGGGTTGCCGCTGCTCTTGGGAACGTCGGAGCCTTCTTTGTCAGACCGTCCGCGGATCGTGAGTCCGTGCAGTTCCTTGGGTGCGCCCATGTCGACGGCGATCCAGTGCGGCGGGCCGGGTTTGGCGTTGCGCCACTGCGTACCCCAATAGGTGTTGTTTTCGCCGTCGATGATCGAAACGGCCAATCCGCGGTTGGGGTAGGTTGATGTCGCTTCAGCCTCCTGCGTCGAGAACCCGGCGATCGACCAGCCGCTCCTGTCGTATCTCGGGAACGGATTTTCGGTGTAGTAGCCGTTGATGCGCAGGTAAGCCGTCTGCAACGATTCGTTGACGGCCAGGTCGGGTGTCACATTCTCGATCCGTACCGGCAGCAGGAAGACGCCCACGCCGTCGAACGCCTGGCTGTTGATGGCGATCCGGATGGGCGAGGAGATGTATTTCCCGTTAGGAATCACGGCTTCGAGGTTCTCGATCGTGTAGCTTCCATCAAGCATCATCGGGTAGTTGCTCTGGTGCTTCTGATTGTAGGTATCCACCAGTTCGGGGGCGACGCGAAATTTGACCGTCACATCGCATCCCGGGTTGCGGATTCCGCTCAGGTTGGCGTAGACCATGAGCGACGTGTCGCGTTCGAGCGGGAATGAGAGTGTGTTCTTGGAGGCGTCGTCGACGGCGTTGACCGTGTAAATACGCGTATAGTTCTCGGGGTTGTCCACGTTCAGGTCGTCCTGAATCGGGTTTTCGCAGGCTGCGAAGAGCGTTCCGCAGCAGAGGACAGCCAGGTATTTCGTAAGTTTCATAGTCGTTATTCGTTTTTACGGTTACCATCCGGGATTCTGGACGATCTGCGGATCGCGGTTGATTTCGGACTGGGGAATGGGGAAAAGGTAGAACTCGGGCCGGAACACGCGGGTTTCGAATACGGTTTTCTCGTAGAACGCCTCGTCGGTGAAGCTGTTGCCTGCGTCGACGTTCATGCCGTAGAAGGGTCCTCCGTCGGTCTGGTCGGCGATCAGCCAGCGGCGGGTGTCGAAATAGCGCAGTTGCTCGAAGCAGAGTTCGATGCGGCGTTCCAGGCGGATCTGCTCGCGCATTTGACTCTGGTTGAGATCGCTTTGGACCGGTCCCAGGCCGCCGCGCTCGCGGATTTTGTTCAGGTAGGTTTCGATGTCCGCATTCCCGGGATCGTATTCGTTGAGCGCCTCGACGTAGTTGAGCAGTATCTCGGCGTAACGCATGATGACGAAGGGACGCTTGATGTAGTTGCCGTTCTTGGGATTGGACGAGGGCGAAACGTTTTTGATGGCGATGTATCCCGAACGCGGGAAGTCCCACGTGCCTTTCTTTCCCGATCCTCCGGTGTAGTAGAGCTGGATGCGGGTTTTCTGATCGCCGATCCAGTAGGCGCCGTTGAAGCAGATGTTGACGTAGAAACGCGGTTCACGATTGACGAACATGTTGCGCGTACCGGCGGGAGCGAATACCCAGCCCGATTTGGGGTCGGAGTAGTTCGCCTTCGAATAGCCGCTCTCCTTGTCCGGGGTAATGGCCGTGCCGTCTTTCATGCGGAAAGCGTCGACCAGTTGCTGGGTCGCCCCCATGCTTTCATAGCCGCTGAACTGCCGGGGAGAAGCCGACCGTTCCCAATGTTTGAGGTAGTTGCTGATGCGGACCATCATCACCTCGCTGTTCCAGTTCTCCAGGAAAACGTTGCGGCAGGACAGGTAAGGGTCGAGCGTTCCGTCGGTGTGGTACTCCTTGTAGAGGTCGAAAATTCCCAGGTCGATGACATCTTTTGCAGCCTGGGCGGCCTTGTTCCACTTTTCGGGGTCTTTTCGGGTCGAAAAAAGGTGTTTGCCGTCCGTGTTGACCACGTTGGCGTAGGCCGGGTTGCCGTTGAACTGGTCGCTGGCGGCCAGCAGCAGTACGCGGCTTTTGAGTCCCATGCACATGGCCAGTGTCGCCCGGCCGTAATCCTTGTCGGCCTGCACGGTGAAGTGCAGCGGCAGGCGGTTGTTGTCGATCATGTCGTCCAGTTCGCCGACGATGTAATCCACGCACTCGTCGTAGGAACTGCGCGGCAGGTTCATCTTCACATCGTCGCGGTCAAGGTCGCCCGGAAGGACTTCGTCGCCCAGCAGTACGCACGGACCGTACTGGCGCAGCAGGCAATAGTAGAACCAGGCGCGCAGGAAGCGGGCTTCGTTCTTGTATTGTTCGACGACGATCGGGCCGCGCGTAGGATCGTCGAGCATCTCCTGGTTCGAGCCGATGTGCTGGATGAAGTAGGTTGCCGAGCGGATGCCCCGGTAGTAGTGCGACCAGTACTCGTAGTAGTTCGACGATGCGCTCCAGTTGCCGAGGTTTATCTTGAAGGAGTTGTAATCCTCGCGGTCGTAGGTAACGTCCAGGTCGTCCGAACACGGGTCCCAGGGCACGCCGTCGGTGCGGTGCGACTCGTCGCGGATGTAGCTGTAAACGGTAGCCAGGTATTTCTCGGAGTAGGAGGTGCGCTGGAATACCTGCTCGATGGTGATCCGGTCGTCGGGAACCTGGTCGAAGAAGTCGTCGTTGCAGGCGGTCAGGATGCCGAGGGCGGCCAGTAAAGTGAGTATTGTTTTAAGTTTCATAGCTTGTCGGGGATTTTAGAAGTTGAAATTGATACCCAGGCTGACGGAACCGATGTTGGGGTATTTTGCGCCGCGGCCGTCGCCCAGTTCCACGTCCCACAGTTTGAATTTGCTGAATGTAAGCAGATTGACGCCCTGTATGAAGATGCGCGCATTGTTGATGTGGATGCGTTTCATCCAGCGGTCGGGGAGCGTATAGGAGAGTTCGATGTTTTTCAGACGCAGGTAGCTGGTATTTTTGAGCCACCACGTGCTGGCTTCGTAGTTCATGTTCATGTTGCCGATCGAGAGGCGCGGGTAGAAGACATCCTGGTGGGGATTGGCCTCGGTCCAACGGTCGGTGATGTTGCTCAGCAGGTTGCCGCGGCTCGATCCCTGTGCGAAAGGCAGTACGCCTTCGCCGCTGAGGATCGCGTCGACGTGTGCGGCGCCCTGGAACATGGCCGACAGCGAGAGGCCTTTCCAGCCTACGGAGAATCCGAAACCGTAGACGATTTCGGGGACACTTCCCCAGCCGATGGGCACTTTGTCATATTCGTCGATTTTGCCGTCGCCGTTGATGTCCTTGTAGCGGATGTCGCCCGGGCGCGTGTCGCCGACCTGTACAGGCGCTGCGGCGATCTCCTCCGGACTTTCGAAGAGTCCCAGTGCGATGAGCCCGAACCGCTGGTCGACCTTGTTGCCGATGGTTTTCTGCCAGGGATAGGCCACGGTGCTGTCGTCTTCGAGGACCTTGTTTCGGTTGAACGAGTAGTTACCCATGACGCTCAACGACCAGTCCCGCCACGAATTGGCATAGCTGACCGACATTTCGATACCTTTGTTCTCGACTTTGCCGATGTTGCCGTAGGGGTTGTTGATCATACCGAAATAGGACGGAATGCTTGTGCGGCGCAGGTAAATGCCTTTGCGCGACTCTTTGAAGGCGTCGAATTGCAGGTTGAACTTGTTGTTCAGCAGGCGCATGTCCAGTCCGATGTTGGTTTTGTCGGCGATCTCCCACGTTACGTCGACGGCATATTCGTCGATGGCCGTAGTCCCGTAGGTCTGGTCCATGTTCTTTCCGAACTGGTAACTGGTGTCGTTGGTGTCCTTGACCGTAGCCAGGTAGGCGAAACGGCGTCCGCTGATCTGGCTGTTGCCGACACGACCCCATGTGCCGCGCAGTTTGAGGTACTGGATCACCTCTGTGGCGCCTCTGAAGAAGGGTTCGTTGCTGATTACCCAGCCAAGTCCGACCGACGGAAAGAAGCCGTAACGGTTTTTCGGGGCGAAGTTCTCCGAACCGTTGTATCCGAAGTTGAACTCCCCGAAATAACGGTCGTCGAACGAGTAGGTGAAACGTCCTGCCAGGCCGCGGAAACGGTAGGGCAGCGCCTCTTCGACGTTGGTGGCTTTGGTATTGATTTCGTCGCTCTGGTTAAAGAGCATCATGCCCGATACGGTGTGCCTGCCGAAAGTGTTGCGGTAGTTGACTGCGGCTTCCAGATAGATGGCGCGGTTACCCTTTGCACTGAGGCTGTAGGCCAGGTTTTCGGTTCCCTGGCGGGTTTGCTCGTAGAGCAGGTTGCCGTTGGCGTCGCGTCCTGTGGCGTGGTAGGTGTTCGGGGTTTTGGTGAAACGGTTGCTCGTGTAGTTGTAGGTGTCGAACGAGAACATGCCTGAAACCGAGAGTCCTTTGTAAATCTGCTGCGTGATGCGCAGGTTCGAATAAACCTGGCTGCGCCACTGGTTGGCATAGCCCGTTGCGCCGAGCTGTGCCACGGGGTTTATATCGCCGCCCGAGAAGGCGCCGAGCTTGCCGTCGGGGTAGAGCGGCGCGATATAGGTCGGAGGTGTGAAATAGGCCGATTCGAAGATGCTTGCCTGCGAAGATGCCGGATAGTTGGCGTTGGCCAGGTAGCCCTGGATGCCCAGTTTGATTTCGGTGGTGCGGAACGGGTTGAGCGTGAGGTTCGAGGTGACGTTGTAACGGCGGTAAAAGGTGTTCGAGTTGTAGTCGGCCAGTTTCGTGTCCTTGTACATACCGTTCTCGTCGTAGTAGGCCAGGCCGATGTAGTAGACCGCCTTGTCGGAACCGCCCTGCACGTTGACGTTGGCCGAGCGGTTGCGGCTGAAGTTACGCAGGATCTGTTTCATCCAGTCTACGTCGGGATAGAGATAGGGGTCTTCCCCGCGGCGGGTCTTATCAATGATCTCCTGGCTGTATAGTTTGCCGCCGCCGCGGGTGAGCGACGCTTCGTTCGACATCTCCATGTAAGTCGCACCGTCGGCGAAATCGGTGATCTTGGTCGGTTTGGTGAGGCCTTCGGTATAGCGTACGCTGAATTTGGGGCGTCCTTTCAGGCCGCTTTTGGTATTGATGATAATGACGCCGTTGGCGCCGCGAACGCCGTAAACAGCAGTTGCAGAGGCGTCCTTGAGGATCGAGAAACTCTCGATGTCTTCGGGGTCGACGTTGGAGAACGAGCGGGGAACGCCGTCCACGAGCGTCAGAGGGGCGCTCATGCTGGCTGTCAGCGTTGAGATGCCGCGGATGTAGATGTTCGCGTCGTCGAAGCCCGGTTCACTGGTTCGCTGTACCGAGACCAGGCCCGATACGCGGCCCGCAAGGCCTTGTGTGAGGTTGGCGACGGGAACTTTCAGTTCCTTGGTCGCTATGGTCTGCTGCGAGCCGATGACGCTGATCTTTTTCTGCACGCCGTAGCCCACCACCTCCACGGCGTCGAGGATGGCGTCGTTTTGCAGCATAACCACGTCGACGATTTCCTGTCCTGCGACCGAAACGTCCTGCGATTTGTAACCTACATAGCTGAATTCCAGTACTTCGTCGGGATAAACGTCGAGCAGGTATTTGCCGTTGATGTCGGTGGCTGTACCGATGTTCGGACGGGCCTTGATGCGGATCGTGACGCCGATGAGCGGATCGTTGTTCTGGTCCCTGACGACGCCTGTGATGCGTGTGATCTTCCGGGGTGTAGCTGCGGCCGCAGCTACGGAGCGTCCGATGACGATCTGCCTTCCCGAGAGTTTCCAGGTGTTGTCGGTTCCGGCGAACAACTGTTTCAGTACAGCCGAAATGGGCTGATTCGTTACTTTCAGGGTGACTTTGCGGTGGATGTCCAAGATGTTGTCGTAGTAAACGAAGATGTAGTCGCTTTGGCGTTCGATCAGTGTGAGGACCTCCTTGATGGGGCGGTTCTGTACGTTGAGCGTGATGGTTTTCGCCGCCTCTGCCGTTTGTGCACTGACGGGCCGGATGAACCCGATTGTTGCCAGCAAAAACAGGAATGTTATCCGGAATAGGTGGAATAATCCCCCATTATCGGCCTTAAAAAGACCGATTTTACCATTTTTGTTGTACATTTGTAAAGATTTGAAGTTTAAAAGGCTATTTTAGATTTTCAATCGCTCCGGATGTCGTTGAGGGACGACATCCGGTCTTTTTTTGGAGGGATACGGGCTGTTACATAGGCAGGTCAGTTTGGGTTGTTGGTAGTCGGGTTATAGTCGATTCGGAAATTCCCGGATCCGGTGATTTGCAGGTTGATGGGGGCTGTTGCGCTCAAGATTTTCAGCACTTCGGCCGGATCGTCTTTGAGTTCGAGTTTGCCCGAGAGCGTCAGCGCTTCGGCTTCGGGCGTACACTCGATCCGACAATTGTAGTAGCGGGAAAGGCGTTCGAGGATGTTCGACAGCGGGTCGTTGTCGAAGGGCAGGTATCCGTGAATCCAACTGATGTAGCTTTCGGCTTCCACTTCGCGGACCTCCAGCGATTCCGAGGTGCCGAGGATGGCTTGTTGGCCGGGAACGATGCGAATTCCGCGGTCGGATCGTCCGGCAGGGGCTACGCTGACGGAGCCGGAGAGCAGGACGACCTCCTGCGTGCGATCGCGGCCGTAGGAGGATATGTAGAATTTGGTTCCCAAAACGCAGACATCCATTTTGCCTGTGTGTACCGAGAAAGGCCGTTCGGCATCGTGCGCCACTTCCATGTAGATTTCGCCTTCGACGTATATTTCGCGCTTCTGCTTTTCGAATACGACGGGGTAGACCAGCCGTGATCCGGCGTTGATCCAGACGCGGGTTCCGTCGGCGAGCGTCAGCGTCGTCTGCTTGCCGTAGGGAACGACCAGCTGGTTGAACGTCGCAGCCTCTTTTTTGGGAATGGTTTTTTCGGCGTTGTTGATCCGGATGGCGGTCGAATCGTAACGGATTGTCGATTTTTGGGTTTCGAGCAGGAGGGTTTTCTGCTCGGACAGCACCAGTTGCACCTCTTTCTGGGTGAATACGGGGGTGTCGGCCTGCCGGATAAACATTTCGATGTCCGGGACGGTCGACGGTTGCAGTCGGTAGTAACCGACAACGGCCAGCATGACGCAGGCTGCCGCTGCGATGCCGATGCCCAGACGGCGCAGTTGCGGCCGCAGGAAAGACCGGGGTCTGGGTGCTTCGGCAATCCGGGCCATGACGTTTTCGAGGGCTTGCCCGGTGTTGAACCGGGTTTCCGCAAGGCGGGCGTTTCCCCAGGCTTTGTAAGCCCGGAGAAAGGCGTCGCGGTTGGCTTCGGATGCTTCGAGCCACTCCTGCAGTTCCCGGCGTTCCGTGTCGGTGAGGGGTGTGCCGTCCAGTTGGCGGGTTATCAGATCTTCGATGATATGTTCGGGTCTCTTCATTCTATCTATATCACGGATGAAAGCGCTGAAACCCTACCCCCTCCGGCGTTTTTTTTCGGACCGCCGGGGTAAACAAAAAGCAGAACCGGTGAGGCTCTGCTTCTTGCGGGTTGCGAAAATAGGCATTGTCAATAGACCCACTCGAAATTGTCGACGTAGAGTATGTTCGACTTGCAGCCTGCCATGAAGTCGCCGCAGGCGCTCGTCGAGCAGGAGATCACGATCTGGTACAATCCGGAGGGTTTGGCCTTCGTGTCGTAATAGTTGAGCGGAAGCTGTACGTCGATCATCTTGCCGCCGGTCGAACTTTGGTCGATGAAAAGCGAGCCGTAGGCGATGATCGGTCCCTCGTCGACCGAAGTGGTCTCTTCCGGATCCCAGGTCCCGGTGGGGGCTTCCGTGCCCGATCCGACTTCGCGGCGGGTGTTCCAGTCCACGATGGCGACCATGATGCGGGCCTTGTCCCGGTCCCCTTCGTGAATCGGGGCGCCGAAATTCTTTTCGATGTCGACGATGCCGATATGTTTTGCATAGTATTGCAGTTTCAGCGCCTTGGGACGGGCTTTCCAGGCGTAAGGCTGGCCGAACGACACGACGCCCCGGGTCAGGACGTCCTTCTGGAACAGCCCCGAGAAGAGGTTGCCCGAGGCGAGGACTCCCACGGCGGACGTAGCCTGAAGTTTGGCGCGCGTGCCTCCGTCGAAGGGGGCCTGCGTGCAGAGTCCCCTGGTGAAGGTGTTGTTGCCGCTGCCCCAGAACTCCGCGGTCTTGTTGTTCTGGGTCCAGCAGCTCAGCGAGCTGTCCTCCAGGTCGCCGTTGGGAATCGTGTTGCCCGCGGGGGCCGCATATTCCATCAGCTGGGTCTGCTCGCCCCCGACCGTCAGGCGGAATTCGTAGGTGTGCCCTGCGAAGAGACCCTTGTCCGGCACGAAGTTGTAGACGGCAAGCCCGTGGGGGTTGGTCGACGAGCTCCATTCGGGCGCGAGCGTTGCCGTCAGGATGCCGGCCTCGTAGCTGCTTTCCGCCATTCTCTGCCACTCCGTGGCGCCCTTGATCCGGTATTCCAGCGCGGCGCCGGCCGCATACTCCTCGGCAGAGACGAGAGCGGTGGCCGTGGCCGTATTGTTCCACAGGTCGGTTGCCCGGAGGGCGACCTTCACATTGGTAGGCTCCACGTAAAGCAGCCACCGTTCGGTGATTCCGTGGCAGGTGACGTCTACGAAACGCACCGATTCGAAGCTGCTGCCCGACAGCTCTTCGAGCGAGGGCGAATAGGTCGTGATGTCGGCGGGGCCGAGTTTGAGTTCCGTGACCTCGATATGTGCCAGATCGGTGTCGCTGGGGACGAGGACCCGGGCGATGCGGTTTTTCTCCTCGATCTCCGTGGCGCCGATCTGCCCCGTCACGCTGAAACGGCGTTCGATGGTCTGTGTGGCGCGGATCGTCCATTCGTAATCCTGGTAGAGCGAAAGCGTGGTGTAGATCGGCGAACGCAGGTCGAACGTGCCGGTCAGCTCCCGGGAGCTGCGGATCTGTTGCAGGACCTCCTCCTTGTCGAGCTGGATGCTGTGGATGACGGCGTCGTAACCCACGGCGTCGATCCGCACGTTGCGGATGTCGGTCGCTTCGTCGAGCGAGAGGGTGACCGTCCGCGATGTGACGTTGTTTTCCGAGACCGAGAAGCCCTGGCCTTCGACGCTCGCGATGCGGAGTTCGACGACCGGATAGGGGATGTCGTTGTGGATGCACGACGCGAGGAGCGCCGCGGCTGCAAGGAGTGCTGTTTTCAGGTATCTGGTCATAATTTATTTCTTTTTCTTGTCCCACAGGTGTACCGTCATGCCGAAGTTGATGGCGGCGACGTTGAGCCTGAAACGCATGTTCGAAGCCTTGCGCGTTCCGATCTTGTTGCCGGCGTCGTCCTTCTGCGTGACGGAGGTGTACTGGATGCCGCCCAGTCCGAACGACAGCGTGGCGCAGACGTTGGGGAAGATATAGACGGCAGCTCCCGGATTAAACGCCAATTTGAGCTGCGTATTGTCGCTGAACGTGGTTTTCATGTTGTCGCTGGCGGTGTCGGGCTGGTAGGAGAGTTTCGACGTTCCGGTCGACAGCGAGAGCTCGAACTCGGCGAACAGTCCGAAACGGCCCTTCGGGTCGAGTCCCGCGTAGGAGCGGTGGAAAATGCCGAACGAGTAGTTGTCGCTGTTGAAATTGACCTTCGGAATGCTGCCCGAGGCGTCGTTGCTTTCGCCCAGGTCGTAGCGTGCGGCATCGAGGTTGCCGTCCATGTGGCGGTAGCCGAAACGCACGCCCAGACAGTTATTGTCGCGGTAGAAATAGCCGATGAAGGGTTTGACGGTGGCCACCGTGCCGTCGGCGTCGATGCCGTCGAGGATGAGCATGATGTCCGTGTCGTCGCTCGACATCGTGCCGTAGGAGGCCGTCAGACCCATGATCACCTCGCCCTTGTAGGCGAACTTGAGCTTGTTGATTTCGCGGTCGATACGCCGGCGTGTGGGCAGGAACTGTTTTTTGCCGCGGATCGGCGACTGAACTTCCGCGGCCTTGAGTGCCTGCAATTGCTTCTGTCCGTCGGTCGGGATTGCCGCTTCCGAGGCCGGCGCATTTCCGGTTGCCGGGGTTTCTTCTTCGGTGGAGATCGTTCCGGCTGCGGCGGGGGCGATTGCGGCTGCCGGAGCGGCTGTTTCCTTCGGATTCCCGGTTGCGGCGGTTTGCCGCGCCAGCGCGTTGCCGCACGAGATAATTATGATCAGCAGGGTGCAGAGTATGCTTCGTGTCATAGTGTGCCGTTTTTAGAGATAGAAGGCCATGCCGAGGCCGATCGAGAAGATATTGACCTTGAAGTTCATCATGCTCGTGTTGCGTTTGCCCACGGTGACCTGATTGTGAACCTGTTTGGCATGGGTATAGCTGATGCCCATCACGCCCACGTTCACTTCGACGGCCATGTTGTTGGTGGCGAAGGCTACGATGCCCGGCGAAATGCCCAGCGAAAGGGTGTAGCCGGTTTCGTAGGTTCCCTTCACGGGCGAGTCGTTGGCGAAGCGCGCCTGCGTGCCTCCGGCCGCGAGCGACATCTCGTTGAACAGCGCGAAGCGTTTGTTGCGTCCCAGCGGGATGTACTGCCGCCAGATCGCCGCCGCCGAATAGGTCTGCTTGAGCGAGTAGAAATCCCTGGCCACGATGTTCGTGCCCGTCTCCTCGTTGCCGAAATGCAGTTCGGCGTTGTCCAGCTTGAGCAGCGTGCGCGAATAGATGAAGCGTCCTCCGAGGGCCATGTTGTCCCGGAAGGCGTAGGCGATCATCGGGCTGACGCGGAAGGTGTAGCCTTTCGAGTTGATTCCCTCGATGACGAGGAACTGATAGCCTTTGTTGGTATGGGTCGAGTAGGAGGCCGTACCGCCGAAAATCCACTGTCCTTTCGGCACGAACAGGTTGTGCGTGTCGGTAAGTCCGCGCTCCTGGCGCATTTCGTTGATTGTTTTCGGACGCTGGTCGGCTGTCGCCGCAGTTTGGGCGGCGGTTGTTTCCTGTGCGCGCAACGCCTGCGCCGTGCCCGTGAGGCACAGCGCGAGGGCGAGCGTGCGGATGAATAGCTTGCGCATCTGCTTGCGTTTAGTGATTAGTATACCCATTCGAAATCGTCTACGTACATGACATTGCCCAGACAACCGACCTTGAAGTCGCCGTAGGCGCTCGTCGTACAGGAGATGACGAGTGTATATGCACCCGTAGGTTTGGTCGTTCTGTCGTAATATTCGATCGGAATCTCCACGGTCGTCATCGCGTCGCCTGGTGTGGTTTCGCCGATCAGCAGCGATCCGTAGGCGATGACGGGGCCTTCGGCGGTTTCGGCGGTTTTGGCGGGGTCCCACACGCCTGTCGGCGACCCCATGCCGGCGACAGTCGCGTGACGGCTGTTCCAATCGACGATAACGGCGAAGATACGCGAACGGTCTTGGCCGTCCTGAATGTATTCGTGCTCTTCGGTGACGGTTCCCTTATTGACGGCGCCCACGGTGGCGTGGTATTTGAGCCGCAAGGCCGTCGGACGCGCTGTCCACTGGTAGGGCATTCCGAAACTGGCCGTTCCCGAGAGACTCGCAAAACGGAACGTTGCCGAGAAGAGATTGCCCGCGGCGAGCAGGCCGAACGCCGACTGCGATTCGAGCTTGGCGCAGTAGCTGCCGCCCATGCCGGGTTTGGTCGACTGCGCACACAGTCCCGAAGTTGCGGCATTGCCGCTGCCCCAGAACGTCGTGGATTCCGACGTGCTTTTGCCGAAACAGGGGAGCGATCCGCTTTCCATATCCCCGTCGGGGATGACCTGCCCGGCTGCGGCCTGAAACTCTGCCGAGGAGACGGTTTCGCCATCGAGCGCCGCCCGCGCCTCGTAGCTGTTGCCGGCGAAGACGCCGGTGCCTGCGACGGGGGTGTGGACGGTCAGGCCCGCGGCATTGACCGATTCCTTCCATTGGGCCGTGAACGTGGCCGTATAGATGCCCTCGCCGGCGCTTACGCCCTCGGCGTCGGACCACTCGCCGTCTTTGACGCGCAGTCCGAAGGTCGCCGTCGTGACGTTCGGATCGAGGACCAGCGCGCGCAGCGTGAGGCTGTTCGTCCAGAGGTCGTAATCCGTCTTTTCAATGGGCAGAAGACCTTGCAGACGGTATTCCGAGATGGCGGTGGCTTCGGCGCCGGCCGAATCCGTGACGCGGATGCTCACCGGATGGCTGCCGCCCGGACGCCCTGCGAAGAAGGCGTCGGAAAGGGTGACCGTCAGGCTCAAATCGCTCTCCCTGGTCACCTCGACGCCCTCGGTCGTGCCGTTCAGCGCTTCGTAGCTGTCGTCGCCGATGCCTATCACGACGCTCTTTACGGCGGCCATCGTGGTTATCATGTAACGTTTCGGGGCGGTTGTCCCGGGGATGAAATCCTGCGGCTGGTCCATGTCGAAACCGTCGCTTTCGATGCTCGGCTCGGGGCTGAACGGGAACGTGTCGTCGTAGTCGTCGGTCGAGGTGTCCACCTTGACGACGAAGCATTCGATGAAGCCCGGCAGGTCCTTCGAGAACCGGAAGGAGACGCTGTATTTGCCGCCGGTCTGCACGCCTTCGAATCTGGCCTCTCTGACGATGACGCCGCGGTCGGGGTGCGTGCCCTCGAAGCGGGTTGTGAGCGTGGTCACACCCTCGGGCATGGTGAAGTAGCCCGTGCCGTCGGCCGTGTAGTTCAGCGCCGGGACGCCGCCCTGCTGAACCTGCCCTTCGTCGAACGCGTCGGCGGCGACTACCCACGCATGGAAATTCTCGCCGAAAGCGGCGGAAACCGTGGCGTCGAATTTCACTTCGGCGACGACGTTCTGCCGTTTGCACTCCACTTCGGCGACGGTCGTCTGCCCGGCTGCCACCGTAAAGGTCTTCTCGCCTTTGTAGAAACGTTTGGTGAACGACGCGGGGACGGCTTCTCCCGCATCGACCTCCACGCGGTATTCGTCCGCGAGCAGCTCCAGCCGTGAGGGGAGCGTCTCTGCGGTGTATTGGCGCAGCAGCTCGCCGCTCGCGCGGTAGATGCGTACGGCAAGGCGTTGCAAGGGGTCGTATTCCCCGTCGGCTTCGGCCCGCGTGGCCGAAACCCGCATTTCGAGCGCCCCCGTGTCGCCTGCGTCGATGCTCCCGGCCGTCTCTTTCGAGCAGGCGGCAGTCAGCGCGGCGCAGAACAGCAGGGCGGCGGTAATATATTTTTTCATAATTCGTCAGCCTTAATTCACCGGTACGTAATATTTCAAGGTCTTGGTCGTGCTGAGGCCGTTGTTCTCCGTCACCGTGAGTATGAAATTGTTGTTGCCGGGGAAGCCTGCCAGCAATCCGGTAAACATCTTGTCGATCTTGAGCCGGATGGACGGTTTGTCCTTGACGGCATCATCGATGGGGAATCCGAGGGCCGAAATCGCTTTCCGGACATCTTCGGCCGGATGCATGGTTCCGTCCGTATCCTCGAAGCCCTCGATATTGCAGAGATCGAACCGGGCCGGGATGCCCATCTTGCCGAGCTCCTTGGCGTCGAGGTTGTCGCAGTCGATGGTCACGTCGAGCGATTTGATGCCTGTTTGCGCCGTGATGTCGATCTCCGTGTCGCGGTCTGCGGACGGCGTTTGCGTTTCGTCGATATTGAAATCTACGCCGACAATCGAAGGGCCTTCGTTGTCCGGATCGACCACGAGCGTCAGCGATGCCCGGGCCGAAAGCCCTTTGGCGTCGGTTATCTCGAAGGCGAATGCGTGCGTGCCCTCGTATGCGGGATAGAGCAGTTTCATGGCTCCGGCGATGTCGAAACTCTTCGAAGTCGCTCCCTTGAGGTCGTCGCCCAGCGGGAAGCCGAGGCCTGCGAGAACCGTGTAGGCGGGATCCGACGCCCCGATCGTGCAGAGGTCGAATTCCGGACCGCCGATTCCGGCCACCATGCCGGCCAGCTCCGCGTTGTCCGACGTGATTTTCACCGCGAACGATTCGATGCCGTTGGGCGAGGCGAGGTCAAAGGCGAACGGCTGGGTGTAGTTGCCCTGGGCGTCGAACATCGAGGCCAGAAGCTGGAAGGGTTTCGTGAGGTCGTAATCGGGACATTCGAGGGTCGGGGCGACGGGAAGTCCGGGTTCGCCCGGGTTGTCGGGATCGTTGACCGGGATTTCGTCGTCCTCCACGAAGTCGTCGACGTCGATGTCCAGTTTGATGTCGCCCTTGTCCGAGTAGGTGATCACGATGGATAGTTTGCGCCATTGTCCGGCCTTGACGCCCGGGATGCTCTTGTTGATCCGGACGGGTGCGTCGGGCGCATCGGCGAAAGCGCCTTCGAGGTGTAATTTGAGCGTGTTGGTCTCGCCCTGCGGCATGAAGTAGGCCGCGCGGGTTTCGTTCTTCAGGAAGGTCATTGTCGTTTCGCCCAGCGAGACCGTCGACTTGGTGTCGTCGGTGAGCTGGTCGGCGAGGTCTTTCGAGCACATCAGCGTCACCTTGATGTTGTTCAGCGTGCAGACGACCTCGTCGATGGATGTGGTTCGGTTCTTCTCGATGATGAACTCCTGCGAACCGAAATAGACGGGGCGTTCCCATTCGGCTGCCGGCGTCGTGGCGGCCTCTTCCGAACGGACCTCCATCGTGTAGCTGCCCACCGGAAGCTCCAGCCTGCCCGCCTCGCCGATCGAGACCATCAGGTTGCCGTAGGTTTCCTTGAGCACCTGCTTGCCGGATGCGTCGCGAATTTCGACGATGTATGCGTCGACGTCGGGCTGCGCCTCTTCCGCACGGGTCGTGGGCTTGGCCTGTCTCTTATACACATCTGACGCTGCCGACCACTTAA
>ERZ1027085.695-NODE-695-length-15913-cov-7.079392_pt1 | contig 15913 bp, 11 predicted proteins | sample MGYA00519415_ERZ1027085 | MGnify/ENA primary metagenome ERZ1027085 (study PRJEB26926, sample SAMN06164436) | human gut metagenome | biome: ENVO:00009003; feature: ENVO:2100002; material: ENVO:00002003 | host: Homo sapiens | place: USA | collected 2012 ...
TACACCTATTAAGTCGTCGGCAGCGTCAGATGTGTATAAGAGACAGCTGTATATTCTTATATAGAGAACGTCCCCACATCACGGCCGTACCTATACTGTTGAAGGAGTCATCCAGCAACGTGATGTCGCTGGCCTCCTTGGCAACGGAAGTCCCGGTACCCATCGAAAGTCCCACTTGCGCATGGTTCAACGCAGGAGCATCATTCGTGCCGTCACCCGTCACAGCCACTACCGCACCTTTCTGCTGCAACAGTTGCACCAGACGCTGTTTGTCTGTGGGGCGTGCACGCGACATTATCTTCAAGTCCATCACACGGTCCAATGCCTCCTCATCCGTCAATTCGGCAAATGCAGCTCCCGTAATGCGGTTCTTTTCCGTATCCTCCGGTTTCCACAGACCAATCTGGCGTGCTATCTCGGTAGCCGTACCCGGTGTATCTCCCGTCACAATCTTCACTCCGATACCTGCCGACTGGCATTTGGCAACGGCCGCAGGCACATCCGGACGGATAGGGTCACTGATGGCAACCACACCGAGGAACGACAAGTCATTTTCAGCAACCAATGACACACAATCAGACGCTTCCGCATCATCCACAATCTTGAATGCAAAGCCAAGTGTACGCATAGCCATATTCTGGTAGTTGAGCAACTGAGCCTCCACTGTAGAACGGTATTCCACCGCATCCACACGCTTGCCGTCCAACATGACATCCTTGCATTTACCCAAAACAATCTCGGGAGCTCCCTTCACATACAGCACCTTCTTCCCAATCAGGGGGGATTGCACCAGGGTAGCCATGAATTTCCTTTCCGTAGAGAAAGTCAGCTGGTCGATAACCGTAGCTTTCTCACGCAGCGCCAGATAGTCGCATCCTTGGCTGTTCAGCCAAAGCAGCAGTGCCACCTCCGTGGGGTTACCCACCCCTTTCGGCTTCTCGCCAGTCACCTCTTCTTCCAGGAAAGCAGTGGAGTTAGCACTGATACCTTCCATTACCAGCTTGCTGAGGTCATCATTCCCCAGCTGCCCGTTATTCTTCAAACCATAGAAATTGGGTTCATGCACCTGCATCAGATTTTGGGTCAATGTACCGGTCTTGTCGGTACAAATCACTGTAATGGCTCCCATCGTCTCGCATGCATGCATCTTGCGCACCAGGTTGTTGGTGGAGAGCATGCGGCGCATATTCAACGCCAGACTGAGTGTCACGCTCATCGGCAAGCCTTCGGGCACAGCCACCACAATCAGGGTAACTGCCATCATAAAGTATTGCAAAGTAGCCTGCAAGGCCGGCAGCCAATCACGGAAGGTATGAAATGAAGAAAAGTCATAAACCAGTACCACATCCTTTACAAAGAAAATGAGAAAAGCCAGACCCGCTACGGAAAAGCCAATCTTTCCAATCAGATTGGCCAATTTGGTCAACTGAATATTCAGCGGAGTAGGTTCCGTATTCTGTTCGGTACTTTGACGTGCCACTTTACCGATTTCCGTAGCATCGCCCACAGCCTCCACACGCATGGTGCCATGTCCGTCCACCACCGTTGTACCGCGCAAAATGCGGTTGGAAGCATACGTAGCCTCTTCGTCAAAGTCAGCTTCTACGGTAGTTTTCGTCACTACCGGCTCACCGGTCAGATTCGATTCGTTCACTTGCAGGGAAATGGCTTCCAGCAATTCACCGTCCGCCGGAACCTCTTCACCGGTTTCCAGCACCACTATATCACCCACCACTACATCTTTACGGGGAATCTCCTGCACATGTCCGTTACGAATTACTTTCACCAAAGTTTCTTCGTTCACTGCATTCAGCAGGTCAAACTTCTTTCCGGCATCATACTCAAAGAAGAAACCGATACCGGTAGCCAGCAGAATGGCTACTATAATGCCGATAGTCTCGGCATATTCATTCTCTACAATGGAAATAATCAAAGAAAACAGAGCGGCAACCAGCAATACCCTTACTACGGGGTCCTCAAACTTCTCCAGATACAATTTCCATAAGGAAGGCCGTTTAGGAGGCGTCAATAAATTTACTCCATGTTCGTCGCGGCTCTTCCGCACTTGTTCGTCGGTCAGTCCGACATGATAATAATCATCCTTTATTGCAGTCATGCAAGTCTTTAGGTTTAATTTTGGAACGCAAAAATACAATAATAATCCGGGAAAACAATACCTATATAATGATTAGTGATTAATTGACTGTCATTGATTCTCTTTTTCCCTCACCAGTTTCGGTCTGGTTGCAGGCTCCCACGGCAATGTGAACCAGAAAGTCGAACCTGCCCCTTCTTCCGATTCCACGCCTATTTCGCCCCCCAATTTGCGGACAATGGTCTGGCAAATGGAGAGTCCCAGTCCGGTACCGTTCTTTTCCTGCTTCAGCTTGACGAAACGTTCAAAAACATGTGGCAACTTTTCCTGGGGAATACCGGTTCCTGTGTCTTTTACGTAGAAATAGAGACCTTCCTCATAGGGTCTGAATCCGAGGGTAATACTGCCTTCCTGGGTGAACTTCAGGGCATTCGTCATAAAATTGGATACCACTTGTGCAAGCCGGTTTCTGTCTGTATGCATGGTATATTCCTTCTCAGAAGCCTCCCGGACAATCTGCACTCCACTACCCAACTCGGCCACCCGCATACGGAACTGTTGTTCCAAATCGAACATCATCTGGTTGATGTCCACATCCGAGAACACAAATTCCAATGTTCCGGCTTCTATCTTCGAGAGGTCCAGAATATCAGCAATCAGCTGTTGCAGCATTTCATTGTTACTTTGCACAATTTCCAGGAACTGTGTCTTCTCCTCGTCTGTCGATGCAGAGGCCAGCAATTCCGAGAATCCGACAATTGCGTTCAGCGGGGTACGGATTTCATGGCTCATATTCGCCAGGAACACCGATTTGGAGCGGTCGGCATTCTCTGCCTTCTCACGTGCCAGTTTCAATTCAGCTTCCACTTGTTTCAGTCGGGTAATGTCATGCACGGTAATCACCATGCAGTCGCGGTCCTCAATCTCCATATACTCGCCGGAAACATAAGCATTGCATTCCGTAGTTCTGCCTTCGCTATCCCTAAGATTCAGAATAGCTGCCAAATCCGTGAAGTTCTTCTGCACCACAAAGGCATTCTCTATGGCATTCCGCACGGGGCAGTGCTCACACAAATCGTGAGTGCCGCAACCTCCTGCTGCCGACAAGGCATTGTTACAGCGCAGAATATCTCCTACCCGTCCGGTTTCGGCAGGCTTTACAGCTCCGGTAATATCGTAGTAATTGGTGTAGAATACAGTGAAGTCGCGGTTTATCAGCAGTACATAGGCGTGCAGATTCCGCATAATCGCCCTGAACAGCTTGTCGGTCATTTTCATAAAATGTTGTTTTAATAGAGAACAAAAATAAACTATTTTTGTTCAACAATAGAACAAAAAGGGCTTTTAAACGTTATTATAAGAGAATAAACCTAAAAAAAGAAATTTATGGAAAAGTACATTTGCACTGTATGCGATTATGTCTATGACCCTGAATTGGGCGACCCTGAAAATGGAATAGAACCGGGAACATCTTTCGAAGACCTTCCCGAAGATTGGGTTTGCCCCTTGTGCGGAGTAGGCAAAGAAGAATTTGAGAAAGCGTCCTAAGACGCTTTCTTTTCTTTTATATCGCTGCTGGCCTCCACTACATTCACCACATAGTCGCCCAGCTTTTCACATTCTGCAATGATGTCCATATAGTAAACACCCATCTGGTAATCATATTCCTTGTTGTTCACATCCAAAATATTCTGGTTCTTCAGCTGATTGCGGTAATTATTGATTTCGTTCTCCAAATTAAAGGACTTGTTCACATCCGCGCCTGCATGCTCCGGATGTTCCACCACGACAATCATCTGCTCCAAGGCATCATCCGTCAGCTTCATCATGAAATGGATATGCTCGTACTGCTTCTCGGTGAAATCCTGATTGGTCTGGCGCTTGCGGTTGATGGTACGTGCCAGGTTATAACAGCTGTCGCCGATGCTCTCTATCTCCGTCACTTCACGCAGCATGGCACGTATCTGCAACTTACTTTCCGAACTCAGGCGCCCTTCGGACACTTGATTCAGATAATTGGCAATCTCCAGCTCCATGCTGTCACTGATATTCTCGTACTTCTCCACACGGCTGAACACTTTGTTGAAATCATCATCCTTCTCCGTATGCAGCAAGTCCTGCACCATTCCGAACATACGGCGGGTACGTTCGGCAAAAAGATGTATTTCCTTGCTTGCCTGCAGGATGGACAGCTCTGCCGTAGAAAGCATACCGCCCGAGATAAAGCGCAAGCGATATTCCTCGTCCTGCTCCTTCATTGGAATAATGGCACAGACCGTACGTTCGATAAACTTCACGAACCATATCAATATCAGCACGTTGCAGATATTGAAGCAAGTATGGAATGCCGAAAGCTTGAAGGATACGGCCACAGCCGGATCTTTAGTACCCATCACGTTCTCTACGAACCATGACACAGCCTCGGTAAAGGGGGTGAAAAGACACAACACCCATATCACACCAAACACATTGAATACCAAATGAGCCAAAGCAGCCCGCCTTGCCTGCGTATTACCGGTCAGCGCCGCAAGGTTTGCCGTGATGGTTGTACCGATATTCTCTCCCAAAACCAGTGCTGCCCCCAATTCGAAACTAATCCAGCCGTTGGCGCACATAATAAGCGTAATGGCCATAGTTGCCGCAGATGCCTGCACAATCATGGTCAACACCGTACCGATACCCACAAAAAGAAGTATGGAGATAAAGCCCATGTCAGTATAGTCCTGCACAAATGACAGCATATCAGGATTTTGGCTCAAGTCAGGAGCATTGTTTTTCAAATAGGAAAGCCCCATGAACAAGAATGAGAAACCGAAAATAAATTCACCGACAGACTTGCGGTTACTTTTTTGAGAGAAGAGGAGAGGAATGCCGAAAGCAAGAAGAGGAAGAGCAAAGGCGGCAATGTCCACCTTGAAACCTAAAGCTGAAATAATCCATGCCGTAACAGTCGTACCGATATTAGCACCCATTATGACACCTATGGACTGTGAAAGCGTTAACAACCCCGCATTGACAAAACTTACAACCATCACCGTGGTTGCAGAGGAAGATTGTACAAGTGCTGTAATCAGCACGCCCGTCAACACACCGGTCACTCTGTTGGTTGTCATTGCGGTCAATATTTTCCGCAGTCTGTCACCGGCAAATTTTTGAAGCCCCTCACTCATAATCTTCATTCCGTAAAGAAACAGTGCCAATGAGCCGAGTAGCTTTAAAAAATCATAAAAAGAATATTCCATCTTTAATTATTTAAGGTGTTTCATTCCTTCACGTGTTATAATGTCCTATATTTAACGTGTCAACCCACTAAAAACGAGACATCATGAAACACATGTTACAAATTTGTTGCAAAAATAATAATATTTCTAAAGAATTCCCTATAGGGAGCTCACTTTTGGATATTTATTACGGTTTTAATCTAAATTTCCCCTATCAGGTAGTCAGTGCAAAAGTCAACAACCGTTCCGAAGGACTGAATTTCCGTGTATACAACAATAAGGATGTAGAATTTCTCGACATACGTGACTCCTCAGGCATGCGCACTTATGTCCGTTCCCTCTGCTTCATTCTTTACAAAGCTGTCAGCGAGCTGTTTCCGGAAGGAAAACTGTTCGTAGAGCATCCGGTATCCAAAGGTTACTTCTGTAACTTGCGCATCGGCCGTTCCATAGAGCTGGAAGATGTGACCGCCATCAAGAAACGGATGCAGGAAATCATCGCCGAAAACATCCCCTACCATCGTGTAGAATGCCACACCACCGAGGCTGTGCGTATCTTTAGCGAACGGGGCATGAACGACAAGGTTAAGCTGCTGGAAACCTCCGGCTCGCTATATACCTATTATTACACATTGGGCGACACCGTAGACTACTACTACGGCAACCTGCTGCCCAGTACCGGGTTCATCTGGCTGTTCGACATCGTGAAGTATTACGACGGCCTGCTGCTGCGTATCCCCAACAAGGAGAACCCGAATGTACTGGAAGAAGTGGTGAAACAGGAGAAGATGCTCGACGTATTCAAGGAACACCTGCGCTGGAACTACATCATGGGGCTGAGTAACGTGGGCGACTTCAACCTGGCTTGCGAGACAGGCCATGCCACCGACCTCATCAACGTAGCCGAAGCCCTGCAGGAGAAAAAGATAGCCCAAATAGCTGACGACATCTACCACCGCGGCGAAAACGGAAACCGGGTGAAGCTCGTACTCATCTCCGGTCCATCGTCCTCCGGAAAGACGACTTTCAGCAAGCGGCTCAGCGTGCAGTTGATGACCAACGGCCTGCGTCCCTATCCCATCTCGCTGGACAACTACTTCGTAGACCGTGAAGACACCCCACGCGACGAAAACGGAAACTACGACTACGAATCACTCTACGCCCTCGACCTCGAACTCTTCAACACCCAGCTGCAGGCATTGCTCCGTGGCGAAGAAGTGGAGCTGCCCCGCTTCAACTTCAACCTCGGGAAGAAAGAGTACAAGGGCGACAAACTTCGCATCGACGAGCATACCATCCTTATCCTGGAAGGAATCCATGCCCTGAACCCTGAACTGACACCACAGATTCCCGCCGCCAGCAAATATAAGATTTATGTATCCGCCCTGACCACCATCTCGCTGGACGACCACAACTGGATTCCCACCACGGACAACCGCCTGCTGCGCCGCATCATCCGCGACTTCAACTACCGCGGCTACTCGGCACAAGAGACCATTTCACGCTGGCCCAGTGTACGTGCCGGCGAGGACAAATGGATATTCCCCTACCAGGAAAATGCCGATGTCATGTTCAACTCCGCCCTCTTGTTCGAATTTGCCGTGCTCCGCTGCCACGCAGAGCCCATCCTTACCAGTGTTCCACGGAACTGTCCGGAATACGCAGAAGCCTACCGGTTGCTGAAATTCATCAAATATTTCACCCCCGTGCAGGACAAAGAAATTCCACCGACATCCTTATTGAGAGAATTTTTAGGAGGCAGCAGCTTCAAATACTAAGTTTTTATTCTAACTTTGTGAGCAAATAAAACAAACGTACACATGAAAAAAATTATTTCGATACTTCTCTTAGCGACTTTCTGCATCTTTACTCAACTCCATGCGCAAAACCGTGCAGACGAATTGATGAAACAAGCACAAGAAAATCTTACGAAAAAAGAATATATCAAAGCCCGCTATCTATTCCTGCAAGCCTACAATGCCTTTGCCACGCAAGACAAGTATGCCCAGGCAGTGGAATGCGGCGTCAATGCCAGCGCCCTCTACCATCGGGAGAATTACTATAAAGAAGCTTTTGAACTGCTGCGCGGTGCCGAGCAAGTGGTGGCAACCGGCGAACAGAAAACGGGCAAGGCCATGCCCAACCTACGTTTCCGCATCAACAAGGAACGCCTGCAGATGTACATCAACCTGAAAAATCCCGCACGCGCCAAGGAACAGCTGACCAAACTGGAAGAGACCGCCAAAGCCTCTCACAACGACTCTCTGAGCAACGACCTGCTTTATACGCAGGCCAACTATTACTACACCTTCGGTATGAATGCGCAAGGTGATGCCGCCACCAACCGCCTGATAGGGCAATATAAGGAACAGAAGAACTACGCCAAGGTAGACGAATGCTACAAGACTCTCATCAGCATTGCCCGCAAGGCAAACAATGCCGGACTGGTGGCTCGTACATACGACAAGTATATCCTCTGGACCGACTCCGTGAAAGCGCTTACCGCACAGGACGAACTGAACGTCCTGAAGAAGAAGTACGATGAAAGCCTGGCCACCATCCAGGAGAAGGACGACTCCTTGAGCGCCAAGCAATACATCATCATCGGACTCTGCGTACTGGCTGCCATCCTTGCCGCAGTCCTGATATTCGGTGCTATCGTATTGTTGCGCTTCATCGTCCTTACCCGCAAGCAGAAGAAAGCCATCGGTATCGCCAACGAGCACAACGAACTGAAAACAAAATTCATCCAAAACATCTCCGCCCAGATGGAACCGACACTGGACACGCTCGACGCTTCGCTGCCGGGAGTAAAGGCCCTGCATACATTCTCCAACCACATCCAGGAACTGTCCGAATTGGAGAACACCTTGTCCGAACCTTACGAAATGCAAGAGAAGAACATCTCCGCCTTCTGCGAGGCTATCATGGACAAGATTAAGGGAAAAACCCGGGAAGACGTTTCCCTGGCCGTCAATGCTCCAAAGCTGAATGTAAAAATCAATCCGGAGCAACTGGAACGCATACTGCTGCACCTTTTAGAGAACGCCGCCGAATACACTCCCGCCGGAGGCAAGATATGGCTCGACTTCAAGAAACGCGGTGCACACACGCATCAGTTCATCGTCAGCGACACCGGTTGCGGTGTTCCCGAAGAGCAACGCGAAAACATCTTCAAGCCCTTCACCGAAGTGAAGGACTTGACACTGGGCGACGGCTTGGGGCTTCCCATCTGCTCACTGATAGCCACCAAGATGAACGGCAGCCTGACACTGGATACCGGCTACAGCAAGGGGGCACGGTTTGTACTAGAACTGCATGCTTAACGGCAGGTTGGTACAGAATAGAGTGGAATTCAGCAGCAAGCGAGAAAGAAACAAGAAGTTATCAAACCTGCCCTCACTGCCCTCACCGCTTTTCTGAAATGCCCTGCTCATCGGCATTGCAGCGGCGAGTGAGAGCAAATAAAAAGAGTGAGGGCAAAATTTGCCCTCACTCTTTTCAGTTACCCGGTTACTTGCTGCCACTCCCCCTCAGTACGCACGGGCTTTCGTCCGCCTCTCCCCCGTCTTTTATTAAGAAAAGCATATACATTTCTTGTGCCAGACACAGTGTATTGACAACGGCTCACTATAGTGGTCTGTTCAGCTCACTGTAGTGGTCTGTCTTGTTCACCTTAGTGAGCCGACTTGTTCACTGTAGTGGAGCATTGGCAAATCAAAAGGTTTCTCGGAAGAAACACGCATGCGGAGCACAACGAAACCATAGCCTTTACATCCATACTGACCGTGCTATTGGCAGCCTGCACTGAAACGACAAGTTACAAAACGGCTAAAAAGCATGATAAACAGCACTCCTTCCGATACATGAGACATGTATCATGCAAAATGAGACAATTCACCTCAAAAATGAGACATGCTTTATTGCGCAATAGATAAAAATTGGCTAACTTTGCCATAAGCCCAAAAGCAAAAAGCATGAAACAAGTCTTGTATCTTACCGCTTCAACCGTATTCTTTGGAATAACAGGTACAACCATCCCCCCTCCCGCTCCTTATTCAATACCATCATAAATTAAAATCTTGTACTTATGAAGTATTTATGTATCATCCTTTTTCTGGCAATAAGCATTTCATCCTGCCAGCAGCAAGCCGTCAATGAAAAATGCGAGAAGAACATTATAGTATGTTTCGACCATTATCATCCTAAACCATACAAGACGCCGGGAGGAGTGGGACACATGCCGATGCCTAAAGTCCTCTATACCGACAGCATAGGAACTCTTGTGGAATACATGCCCAACAAAGATTCCGATACCCTGACCATCTATTCCACTGAACACTTCAAGGAGTTGGGCCTGAACTATGGAGATTTTGAGTTCAACTACTACCCATTAATGAAAGGAGATACCGTTATTATTTCCATGGATAGCCTTGGCTACCCCATTTTAAGCAGCAAGCATCATCCCGGATATAGCAGAATCTATAACATGAACTATGAGTTGCGCAAAGGGAAGACCCATGCAGGACTGGAAGCAAAGACTTGTCTTGGGGGTGACTGGGTGCGGATTGCCAAATCGATTGATATAATACGGGCAAATAACTGGACTTCATTACTAATGGATTACTGCCCTTTGGATTCATTACAATCCATGTTCGACAGTTACAAGAAGAACTATACAGATACCATCAATTCCTTTAAAGAACAGCAACTTATCTCAAGCGAGATACACGACCGTTATCAATGCCTGCTCAAGCTGAAAGACTATGAATCCCGGCGAATGCTGAATGAAGACACCGCCTTCTACCGTCAGATGGAACCCGAAATAGCTGACAAATATATCCGTTATCCCTCCTACCGTGAATTTCTGGACTACTACCTTTGGTTCTTCAACCAGCATATCCCGACGATACGCAAATCCCAGGGAGGAAGCAAGGACTGGCGTCAAACCTTCGATGAGCTATCTGCGAAACCGTTCCAGCCAAAATCCAAGCAAGCCCTGCTTGAACGCTGCATCAAAGAAATCGGCGAGAACTTTTCGGCACAAGACGTAAACAGCTATCTTGACAAATATATCCACATCACCCAAGACACACTGCTGCCCGACAGGATAAGAGACCAATACAACTTGTCTGCCGATGCCAACCAGCTATTGCTGAAGGACATTCATGGAAAGCCTGCCAACCTGAACAGATTGCTGGAAAAGAACAGGGGAAAGGTCATTTATGTGGACTTTTGGGCAAGCTGGTGTGTGCCCTGCCGGGAAGAGATGCCTCCCTCGGAAAAGCTGAGAGAACTGTACAAGGGAAAAGATGTGGTATTCGTCTATCTCGCCTTCAAGGACCAGGAAAGCAGTTGGAAAATGGCGGTAGAGCAGGAGGGCTTATCAGAAGTACCCGACAATTTCTTCATCACAAATCCAAAGAACAGCAAAATGCTGGAAAAGCTAAAGCTGGAATTAATTCCCCGATACATCATTTTCGACAAACAAGGCAATATTGTTGAAATGAATGCTCCAAGACCAAGTGACAAACAAGTGACAACAACAATAGACAAGTATCTAAAATGATACATCAGCAAAAGTTTGAAGTATAATTAAAACTTTTCGGTATATGAACTTTCCACAAAGCCTGCCGCATCCTCACACAAGATGCAGCAGGCTTTATCATTCTATATCTTAACGGATTCAGCGCAATGCCTCCACCTCTTCCGGCGTCAGTGGAATTTTCTTACCCAGACGGCGCGCTCCCGTTTCGGTAACCAGATAATCCTCCTCATTGCGGATGCCTCCGAAGTCTTTGTAAGTCTCCACTTTATCGTAATTGATAAAGTCGGTGAACTTCTTCTGGCCCTTCCAGAGATCTATCAGTTCGGGAATAAAGTAGATGCCCGGCTCCACGGTATGTACAAAACCCGACTCCAACGGAATGGCCAGACGCTGCGACTTACGGCCGAACTGCGTGCTCTTGGGCTGTCCGTTATAGCCCACCCAGAGTTCACCCAGATTCTCCATGTCATGCACGTCGAGCCCCATCATGTGTCCCAGCCCGTGAGGATAGAACAAAGCATGTGCACCCTCGCGCACGGCGTCTTCGGCATTTCCCTTCATCAGCCCGAGTCCTTTCAAACCTTCGACCATCACACGTGCCGACAAGTCGTATACATCCATATAAGGAATACCCGGACGAAGTGCTTTCACCGACTCCAGGTGCATGGCGTTCTGTATCTCGTAAACCTCGCGCTGGCGCCGGGTAAACTTTTTATCGGCAGGAACGGTAGACGACATATCGCCTGCATAACCCATCTCCGTTTCTGCGCCCGCATCGATCAGGAACAGATCGCCCGGCTTGACGATATTGCCATGATAATGGTTGTGGAGCGTCTGTCCGTTCACCGTAGCGATGGTAGCAAACGAAAGGTCACCTCCTGCGGCATGCGCCACGGCTTCCATGGCTGCCGATACTTCCCACTCGCGCATCCCGGGACGCAGGATCTTCATGGCCGTAATGTGCATATCCGCCGTAATGTCGCAGGCCTTCTCGATTTCGACAATCTCCTCGGCCGACTTGTAGTTACGCTGCGCGATCACCGCACGGATAAACGGCACCGAACCCTCCTGACGCGCGGGAGGCACTCCCAGCCAGTCCATCAACTTCAGTTTATGCTCTGCACGGTAGGGCGGCAGGTAATGGATGGCCTGTCCCTTCTGTACCGCCTTGTGCAGATAGCTCACAATGTCGGCCGAAGGCATGGTGATGTCCACTCCCACCCGCTCACTCTTTTCCTTCAGTGTGGGCTGAGTCCCCATCCATACGATATGATCGATGGTCAGTTCATCACCGAATATAATTTCCTTATCTTCATCAATGTCGATTATAGCCGAAAGCCCGGCAAACGAAAGGCCGAAGTAGTAGAGAAAGGTAGAATCCTGACGATAGCGGAACGTATTGTCCTCGTAGTTCAATCCACACTCGTCGTTTCCCAGAAACAACAGTACTCCGGAGCCTAATGTTTTTTTCAGCAGGGCTCTGCGCTGCGTATATGTCTCTTTGCTGAACATAATGGTATATATTAAAGTTATGATGGCAAAGATAGGAACAAAGGATGAATTGACAAAGGAGATAAAGCAAATAAGATTCACAGCAGAGCAATAACCATCCCGCCATGGAAGAGGCCGGGAATATCTTTCCGGAACACCCCCTCCATGTCTTCCCCGCTCCCTCCGGTTTTTCCTTTAACTCCTTTTATCGGATAAATCATTTCGCTATATCGAACAATTCATTACTTTTGTAGCGAGAAACAAAAACTGTAAAGCATTAAACGTATGGCACAAGGTTCCCGTCAGATACAATCGCAGGCGCAGCAGCAGATACAAACGCTCTCACCGCAGCAGATTCTGGTAGTGAAACTACTGGAGCTACCGGCTGTGGAACTGGAAGACCGTGTACATGCCGAACTGCTGGAGAATCCCGCCCTTGAAGAAGGCAAAGAAGAAAGCACCTCCGACGAGACCACCCCTGCCGAAACCTCCGAAGGAGAGACGGAAGGCGATACGGACTATGACTCGCTGAGCGACTATCTGACCGAAGATGACATCCCCGACTATAAACTTCAGGAAAACAACCGTTCCAAAGGCGAGCAGGCAGAAGAGATTCCGTTTTCGGACGCAACGTCATTCTACGAGATCCTGAGAGAACAGCTCGGCGAACGCAACCTGACCGAACATCAGCGCGAACTGGCGGAATACCTGATCGGTTCGCTGGACGACGACGGCCTGCTCCGCAAATCCCTCGAAAGCATCGGTGACGAACTGGCCATCTACGCCGGTATCAACGCTACGGAAGAGGAACTGGAGGAAGCCCTGAGAATCGTACAAGATTTCGACCCTCCCGGACTGGGCGCACGCAGCCTGCAGGAATGCCTGCTGATACAGATCCGCCGCAAAAAACAGTCCCACTACACAGATCCTCTGCTGGAGACGGAAGAAGAAATCATCAGTGAATGTTACGAAGAGTTCACCCGCAAGCATTGGGAAAAGATCATCAAAAAGCTGGGACTGGACGAGGAACACTTCTATAAGGCACTTGAAGAGATCACCAAGCTCAACCCCCGTCCGGGCGCATCGCTGGGTGAAGCCATCGGACGGAACCTGCAACAGATCGTCCCCGATTTCATAGTAGACACCTACGATGACGGAACCATCAACATCAGCCTCAACAACCGCAATCTACCGGAGCTGCGCATGAGCCGCGACTTCACGGAGATGGTAGAGGAACATACGAAGAACAAGGCCAACCAATCAAAAGAATCGAAAGAGGCCATGATGTTCCTCAAGCAGAAGATGGACGCCGCACAAGGCTTCATCGACGCCGTGAAGCAACGCCAGAATACATTGATGACCACCATGCAGGCCATCATCGACCTGCAACGCCCCTTCTTCCTCGAAGGCGACGAGTCATTGCTTCGCCCGATGATCCTGAAGGACGTGGCGGAACGCACCGGGCTGGACATCTCGACCATCTCACGCGTCAGCAACAGCAAATACGTGCAAACGAATTACGGCATTTATCCCCTGAAGTTCTTCTTCAGCGACGGATACACCACCGAAGACGGTGAAGAGATGTCGGTACGCGAGATACGGAAGATACTGAAAGAATGCATCGACAGCGAGGACAAAAAGAAACCGCTGACCGATGACGAACTGGCCGAAATACTGAAAGAGAAAGGATATCCCATCGCACGCCGCACGGTGGCCAAGTACCGCCAGCAACTCAACATTCCGGTGGCGAGACTGAGAAAATAAAAAAGCATAATAAAAGAAACAAACAAAATGGCTGAAGAAGAGAAGATAGAGCAACATATCATAGCTGACAGGACACTGATCCGTACGGCCAGAATCATTTCGGGAATACTGACTCCATTCTCTATCCCCTTCCTGGCTTTTCTGGTATTGTTCCTGTTCTCTTACCTACGCATCATGCCGTTGCAGTACAAACTCATCGTATTGGGAATTGTCTACTGCTTCACCATCCTGATGCCTACCATGACCATCTTCCTGTTCCGCAAAGTGAATGGCTTTGCCCGCCAGGACCTGAGCGACCGTAAGAAACGCTATGTACCGATCCTGCTTACCATCATCTCGTACGTATTCTGCCTGATGATGATGCACAAACTGAACATTCCCTGGTACATGACGGGCATTATACTGGCATCACTGGTGGTGCTGGTCATCTGCATCATTGTCAATCTGAAGTGGAAACTGAGCGAACACATGGCAGGTATGGGCGGCATCGTGGGCGGACTGGTTTCGTTCAGCGCGCTGTTCAGTTATAATCCGGTGTGGTGGCTATGCCTCTTCATCCTCGTGGCGGGGATATTGGGTTCGGCACGCATCATCCTGCAACATCACACCCTCGGCGAAGTACTTGCCGGCTTTACCGTCGGTTTCGTCTGCTCACTGCTGGTGCTCCATCCGCTCAGCAATGTTTTGTTCCGTATATTTTTATTTTAAACATAGTATCAATCCTAAAAACTAATCATTATGAACTTCCCACAGAATGTAAAGTACACTAACGAACACGAATGGATCCGCCTCGAAGGCGATGTAGCTTATGTAGGTATCACCGACTACGCTCAGGAGCAACTGGGCGACATCGTATTTGTCGATATTCCTACTGAAGGCGAAACACTGGAAGCGGGAGAAGTGTTCGGTACGATCGAAGTAGTTAAAACAATCTCTGACCTCTTCCTGCCCGTAGCCGGTGAAGTGGTAGAACAAAACCCGGCACTGGAAGAGAATCCGGAATTAGTGAATAAAGATCCGTATGGCGAAGGCTGGCTCATCAAAATGAAACCTGCCAATGCAGCAGACCTTGACAACTTGCTGGATGCCGAAGGATACAAAGCAGTGGTAAATGCATAAAGGCTTTCCCGATTCATTCATTACCACTTGTTTAGTCTTGAATAGTCTCACCACAGATTACACAGATTCTCACAGAACTTTTAATCTTGTTATCGATAAAGTAAATCATTAATCTATGAGAATCTGTGTAATCTGTGGTGAAGTTGACTCATTCCATCTCGTTATCAATCAATCTCAAAAGTAGAATAAATATGACTCCAATCGTAAGCATTATCATGGGTAGCACTTCCGACCTTCCTGTCATGGAAAAGGCCGCACAGTTGCTCAACGATCTCCATGTACCGTTCGAAATGAACGCCCTCTCGGCTCACCGCACTCCCGAAGCTGTGGAAGAGTTTGCCAAGAATGCCCGCTCACGCGGCATTAAAGTAATTATCGCTGCTGCCGGTATGGCTGCCCATCTGCCGGGCGTGATTGCCGCATCGACCCCGCTGCCGGTCATCGGTGTACCCATCAAATCGTCTCTTGACGGAATGGACGCCCTTCTGGCGATCGTACAGATGCCTCCGGGGATTCCTGTAGCGACTGTGGGTATCAATGGCGCACTGAACGCCGCCATCCTTGCCGTACAAATGCTGGCATTGGGCGATTCCTCATTGGCCGAAACATTTGCCACCTACAAAGAAGGGCTGAAAAAGAAAATAGTCAAGGCAAATGAGGACTTGAAGGAGGTGA
>ERZ1027085.764-NODE-764-length-14708-cov-5.414250_pt1 | contig 14708 bp, 10 predicted proteins | sample MGYA00519415_ERZ1027085 | MGnify/ENA primary metagenome ERZ1027085 (study PRJEB26926, sample SAMN06164436) | human gut metagenome | biome: ENVO:00009003; feature: ENVO:2100002; material: ENVO:00002003 | host: Homo sapiens | place: USA | collected 2012 ...
TAACCGAGGAGCCTACGCCGACACCGACGGTACCGGTGGTAACCGAAGAACCTACGCCGACACCGACGGTACCGGTGGTAACCGAGGAGCCTACGCCGACACCGACGGTACCGGTGGTAACCGAAGAACCTACACCAACACCAACCGCAACACCTGACACCCCGGATGAACCCGATACTCCGGACGATACACCAGATGATCCCGGTACACCGGCAGATCCCGGCACACCGGCCGGTGGAATCCCGGACACCCCGCAGGTACTTGGTGCAAGACGCCGCAGAATGGTGACCATCGAGGATGAGACAGTTCCCTTGGCGGACAGAGCAGTCCTCGGAGCATCCAGACGACCGCAGACCAGCGATGACTCCGATGCCTGGAATCTGGGCTTTGCCTTTTCCCTGACGAGTCTGGGAGCATGGCTTGTTCTTAAGCGAAAAGAACATTAAACAGGAACGGAACGACAGCCGATCTTAGCTGTAAAAGTATAAAAGGATCAGAATCTTGAAAAATTTTTCAAATTCTGGTCCTTTTTTCCATTTGGCGCAGTCTTACTTATTAGGAGAGTAAAAAGAAGTAATAAAAACAGAAATACTGGTTTTGAGGGGAAACAGAAATGAAGTTAAAAAACGTAATACAGACCAAACTGGCAAAAACTCTGGTAGCGGCACTGATGATCGGCAGCATCTCCAACACCGGATTTACGGTACAGGCGGAAGAAGCAACGCAGAATGAGCAGAACGATGTTGTTGAAATGGCAAGTGCAAGCGGAAACGACAGCGTTGTTGCTGTAAAAGAGAAAACCTATCCCACCATCAAAACGGTGATTCTTGCTGGAGGCACCATGGCAAAATATGTGGGAGGACAGGTAGCCAGCCCCAACGTATGGCCCAATAATTACAAGCCGGCAAACGGAGATTTTTCATTGTTTGCAGGTCATAAGATGACTTTGGATGATGCTGAAACCTTTAAATATCTTTCTGTGGATAATACAGGGGTAGATGCCGAAGGAAAGTTAACCGGAAGTAACGGGGCAAGCTGGCAGTGCGTTGGATTCGTAGCATTAGATGTAAACAAATATTCTGACTGCAAGCCCGCAGATTTGTTACACTATGTTTATTACGGTGGAGACAGCGAAGGCACTTCCTATTATAAAGAAAACTGCGGAAAAACCCTTGAGGATGTAAAACAGTATGTGAATGACAACAACGGCGTCTTGTATGGTGAAAATGTAACGGAAAGTTTTATGAATCAGTTGCTCACCACCGGTCGATCCTTCAGTGGAGTCACCATTGCCACGGTATGGTATGTGACCACACCCACAGAGACCTGGATCAATTATGACGGATACGATTACAGGATTCCCGGGGTATCCGCAGTAGATTATTATGAATATCCCACGGGAACGGTAACTTTTGAACAGAATGAGAACGGCGCAGTGTTCCATTATATTTCCGAAGGTATTACCATTACTACAACTCCGGAACTGGAACAGCATTGGGAAAGCGGCACCGGCAGGGTGACCTATGATGCAACGATCACCATTACGATCCACAGCAATGCCCCGGACAAGGTAAGAATCAATCTGTCCGATGCCATCGGTTATCTGAACGGTACCGTGGCAGGAGGAAATGCGGCAGAGCCCGGAGATACCCTGTACTACAACATAAAGCTGGTAAATGAGAGTAATAAGGAGTATCAGTATGATCCTGCAAAGGCCACGATCGGTACGATCCCGGCAGCGCCTAAGGCAGGAGAGAAAGTAACGGTTCTGTCCAGTGGTTTTGAAGGTTATGAGATCGGTGAAGTGGGAGCGTTCTGTACATTGCCCCGCCGTATTTTAAATGCTCCGTTACGGGATCTCGGAATCACCGCAGGTAAGGTTACGGATGCGATTGTCGGAGAGGCTCTTTTGAAAAAAGGATATGGCAGCGAAGAAATGAAGCCGGAAGAGGTTACGCAGAGCTGCCTGGCACAGTATTACTTAGACTGGTTCAACAATACTTCCAGAGAAGAAGGAAATAAGGTCTACGGCTTTTCAGAACTTACGGCAGAGGAACTGGCAATCCTGACCAACGGAACCGCCGATACCACAGTAGCGGAGAGCTGTTCTGCAGTAGCAGATGCTTTATATTACACGACATATCATAATGTATATACTTTTGACGGTGAAGGTCTGTATGACCGGATGCTGAAAAACGGACAGGAAGGTTCCTATGCAGATACTCGGGTATCCGACCTGTTAAAGGACGGAGAAGTGAAGATCACCACTAACCTTAACGGTGTGTTGGCCAACAACGGCTATCAGATGACCAGATACGGCTTCGGAATGCAGTTTGAATTGTCCAGAGAGCCGGAGGTTACTCCGCCCGTGACTACCAGCCCGGAACCGACTCCCAGTGCTACTCCGGAGCCTACGCCGACAGGCACACCGGATACCACACCCACGACGCCGACCACTACTCCGACCGCACCCCCGGATACTCCGGACGATTCGGATGATTCCGATACCCCGGATACTCCCGGTACACCGTCTGAGCCGGCAACCCCGGTAACACCTCAGGTGCTTGGTGTAAGACGTCAGCGGGTTGTAAGCATTACCGATGATCCTACACCATTGGCGGACAGAGCAGTCCTGGGAGCTTCCAGAAGACCCAGGACCGGCGATGATTCCAATACATGGAATCTGGGCTTTGCCCTTTCCTTGACAGGGCTGGGAGCATGGCTTATTATTAAGAAGAAGCAATCATAACGAATAAACATATATTTACTATAAACAATCAAGGAAAGAAGAGGTAGAACAAATGAAAAAAAGATGGATGAGTCTTGTTCTGACAGTCATCATGGTGCTGAGCCTTGCAGGCTGCGGCAAGAGTACAGAATTATCCTCTGTAAGCCGTGATCCTGCCACGGATGACGGAACTGTCTGGTTCGATGAAGAGGCAGTGGCACTGGCGGGTTCTGTGAGAAAAGCCGGTATGAGTGAAGCTGAGCTGGCCCGTGCAGATGAACTTCGTGCCATGGCTATCGATGCGTTGGATATTGTAAACGCGAAGAGAGCAGAGAACGGCCTGGCAGCACTGAACTGGAGCAACGGTCTGGAGTCCTGCGCTATGGTAAGAGCAACCGAAGCAGCTTCCAAGTTCTCCCATACCAGACCCAACGGTAAGGACTGGTACACAGTGAACAGTGAACTGATGTGGGGCGAGAATCTGGCGAAGGGCTATGATTCCGCACAGAGTGTAGTAGATGCCTGGATGGCTTCTCCTACACACGCAGCGAATATCCTGGCAGACGATTTTACCACCTGCAGCATTGCGGTCTATGAGACCAATGGCAAGTTGTATTTTGCCCAGGAGTTCGGCTATTAACAGGGTATTTCTTATCATGAGGGGATAGAGAGATAAATGACAGGAGAGAGTTGATATTCTTAACGGAATATTAACTCTCTTTTTGGGCTTCAAAAGATAGAAAATTTTTCTGAATCATGGTAAAATAAAATCAACATATAAAATTAAGTATCTCTGCAGAAGATCACTGTTCCAAAATGAAGGAAATGCATGGGATATCCGGGCGCTGCCGGACAAGTGGTCACTTCACAGAGTACAGGAAAATAAAGCATATAATAAAAATGCAGCGCAGAAATGAGGACATATGAGTACAAAAGCATCACAGAAGGGCACAAAGGGGCAGACACCCGGCATGACGACGATCCGGGAACGTCTGCAGAAGGCAATCAGCAGGCTGGTAGTGTTCTCGATTATTCCGTTGGTCATCCTTACCGTGATCCTGAATCTGTCCAGTACCATGAGAACACTGGAAGACGATATGCTGGTGGTGGCAGAGATCTCTGCAGACCGTATCAAAGAGGAACTACGGGTGACAACAACGATCGTATCCGAACTCGGATGCAGCTATCAGCTGTCTTCTCCAGTATTTACCCAGGAGCAGAAGCAGCAGTATATCAACCAGCGTGTGGAAGCTTATGGAATGGTCAGAGGCAAGCTGATCGGCGCCAACGGTATCTGTGCTTATGACGGAACCGATTATAGTGACCGTGATTATTTTAAGAGATCCATGCAGGGAGAGGTCGTGGTATCGGATCCCGTGATTGCAAAGACAGACGGTAAGCTCAGCGTTATCATTTCCGCACCTGTATATGCAGACGGAGATAAGAATGGTGATATTGTCGGCGTGGTATTCGTTGTGCCGGATCCGGAGTTCTTAAATGATATTGCTGCGGCAGTCTCTGTCAGTAAGAATTCCGAGTGCTATCTGTTGGGAGAAACAGGTATCACCATTGCTCACTGTGATTCTGCGATTGCCCAGGAGCAGAAGAGCAACATTGAACTGTCTCAGACGGACAGATCTTTGCGGGGAATTGCAAAGGTAGAGCAGAAGATGATGACCGGAGCAATCGGATATGGCACTTATAGGAAAGGCGGAACCATCACAATACAGGCTTATGCACCAATAGAAGGAACCAATGGATGGAGCGTGGCAGTAAATGCACCACTGACAGATTTCCTTGGTTCTTCCGTTGTATGTATTGTCATTGGTGTAGCAATAGGTGCTGCAGCTTTATGTTTCAGTGTGCGCAGGGCAAAAAAGATCGGTCAGGCGATCGGTGAACCGGTGGCGGAATGTACCGAAAGAATACGTCAGCTGGCGGAAGGCGATCTGCATACTCCGGCACCTGTGATCCGGACACAGGATGAGACACAGATCCTGGCAGAGGCTACCGCAGCACTATCCGGCAATCTGCAGAAGGTCATCGGCGATGCGGATTATCTGTTGGGAGAAATGTCGGAAGGAAACTTCGCACTGACTTCAGGGTGTGCAGAAGCCTATGTGGGAGACTTTCAGGGACTGTTGGAATCTATCCGTAAGCTGAACCATAAGCTCAGTGAGACACTTAATGAGATCAAGACGGCAGTGGGACAGGTATCTCTGGGGGCAAACCAGATGGCAGATGCTGCCCAGGGACTTGCGGAAGGTGCTACTGACCAGGCCGGTTCCGTAGAGGAACTGCAGGCTACCATCACGAATGTAACCGAGATCGTGGAGAAGAATGCCAAGGCACTGGGAGGTTCTTACCAGAAGGCTATGGATTACCAGCAGCAGGCGAAGGACAGCGGAGAGGAAATGAAGGGTCTGACAGATGCCATGCAGCGTATCAACGATACTTCCAAGCAGATCAGCGATATTATCGGTGAGATTGAGGATATCGCATCCCAGACGAATCTGTTGTCCCTGAATGCAGCCATTGAGGCAGCCAGAGCAGGAGAGGCCGGAAGAGGCTTTGCAGTGGTTGCGGATCAGATCCGTAAGCTGGCAGATGACAGTGCACAGTCTGCGGTACATACCAGAGAATTGATTGAGACTTCCCTGCAGGAGATTGAGCATGGCAACCAGATCACGGACAAGACAGCCGAAGCATTGCAGAAGGTCGTGGAAGGCATTGAGGATCTGGCCAACGAGTCCAAGAAAGCCATGGAAGAATCCAAGGCACAGGCAGATGCCATGATGCAGATCGAACAGGGCATTGAACAGATATCCACAGTGGTGCAGAACAACTCTGCGACCGCAGAAGAAACTTCTGCCACCAGTGAGGAATTGTCTGCGCAGGCCACCAACATGAACGAGCTGACCGCAGCATTCCAGTTAAGAGATTAAAATGTACGATGATTCGGTGTAATGAATTCTGAAGATATGACATACAATGCTTAATAGAAACAAGCATTGGAGGCAGCCGTGTTCGAAAAACAGAATATACAGGAAACCGTAAATGAACTGAAAAGTGACGCAGTGAAGGGCCTTACCGATGGTGAGGCCTTTCGTCGTTTACAGCAAAATGGCAGAAATGAAATGAAAGCTGCCAGAAAAAAGACGAAAATACAGCTTTTTCTGGAGCAGTTAAAGGACCCGCTGATCTACATATTATTGATCGCAGCTGTGGTATCCGTCTTTCTGGGAGAGCTCAGTGATGCCGTGATCATCGGCACTGTGGTAGTGGTCAATGCCCTGGTGGGCATGCTGCAGGAGGGAAAAGCCCGAAAGGCACTGGAAGCGTTGAAAAAGCTGACCAGTCCACAGACCATTGTGATCAGGGAAGGTATCCGTCAGGAGATTCCGGCGGCGGAACTGGTGACGGGCGATCTGGTAGACCTGGAGGCAGGGGCACAGGTACCTGCGGATATACGGCTGACCAGAAGCTCCAATCTGCAGGTAGAGGAATCCGCCCTGACCGGAGAATCGGTACCTGTGGAAAAAGATGCGCTGTTTCTGGCAGACTGCAGACACGAGATTCCATTGGCTGAACGGGTCAATATGGTATATATGTCTACTGTGGTGACCCATGGCCACGGAGAAGGAATCGTGACAGCTACGGGCATGGACACGGAGATCGGCAGGATCGCCTCCATGATCACAGATGCGGAAGAGGAAATGACACCGTTACAGAAACGTCTGGGGGATATGGGAAAGCTTCTTAGTATTTTATCTCTGGGAGTATGTGCGGCATTGTTTCTGCTGGCGGTATTTCAACACAGAAATATTCCGGAAATGCTGCTGGTTGCAATTTCCCTGGCGGTGGCTGCGGTGCCGGAAGGGCTGCCGGCAGTGGTGACGATCTGTCTGGCATTGTCAGTGACCAGAATGGTCAAAGTACATACAATCATCCGCAGACTGCCTTCCGTTGAGACTCTGGGAGCGGTCAGCGTGGTCTGCTCGGATAAGACCGGCACACTGACCCAGAACCGGCTCACGGTGGAAAAATGCTGGTGGTATGATGTGCTGGAGGATGCTGCCGGCAGCAATGGCAGGGGAGAATCCCGATGCGTACAGGAGATGCTCCGGGGAATGCTGTTGTGCAACGATGCTTCCCTGCAGGGAGAGCAACGGATCGGAGATCCAACGGAACTGGCGCTCTTAGACTTCGGAGAGAAGATGGGGATGCATAGAGAACGTCTGGAGAAGCAGTACCCCCGCTATGATGAAAAGCCTTTCGATTCGGACCGGAAGATGATGACGACCTATCACAGAATCCCGAAAAACGGAGGGCATAAGGGAAGCATTGCCTATACGAAGGGGGCACCGGATGTGATCGTACAGCACTGCACCCATATTTTACAGGACGGAAGAAGTGTGCCAATGACAGCCGGACAGAGAAAAAGGATCAGTGAGGTTGTAGAACTCATGAATTCCCTGGCGCTTCGGACACTGGCGGCAGCACAGAGCGGAAACACTCCCGGGTGTGGGGAAGAAGGTATGACATTCCTGGGAATCGTGGGGATGCGTGATCCTGCCAGACCGGAGGCGGAGGAAGCGGTGGAGATTTTCCGCCGTGCAGGTGTATCTACAGTAATGATCACCGGGGATCATGTGGATACCGCCTATGCCATTGCCAGACAGCTGGGGATTGCAGGGCATCGCAGTCAGTGTATTACAGGGGAAGAACTGAATCATCTGGATGATGCTTCTTTTGCCAGGAGGATCAGGAATATCAAGGTTTATGCCAGAGTGACTCCGGCCCAGAAGGTACGGATCGTGAAGGGGCTGCAGCAGAATGGGGAGATTGTGGCCATGACAGGGGATGGTGTGAACGATGCTCCTTCTCTGAAAGCAGCAGATATCGGTGTATCCATGGGAACCGGCGTGGATGTGGCTAAACAGGCGGCGGACATGATATTGACGGATGATAATTTTGCAACGATTGAAAAGGCAATCGAGGAAGGCAGAGGCGTCTATGAAAACATCCGCAAGTCGGTGATATTTTTACTGTCCTCCAATCTCGGGGAACTGATGACCATGTTCGTAGCAGTGGCTCTGGGGCTGGCTTCCCCTCTAAAATCCAGTCATATACTGTGGATCAATCTGATCACGGATTCCCTTCCGGCGTTGGCACTGGGAGTGGATAAAAATGACGGAAAAAGCCTGATGCGCTGTCCTCCAAGAAAAGCAGCGGAGAGTCTGTTCGCCCGGGGCGGAATGGCCTGTACCTTACTCTATGGAGCGCTGATCACCGGTATCGGTCTGGCGGCATTTCTGGTATTGCCCTGTGGGATCCTGGCAGGCAGGGGAGAATTGTCCTGGAATCTGTCTGACTGGGTGGAGGGACTTCGTGAATTACTGTCCCGGGAAAAAATACTTGCCCGATCCCAGACCTATGCTTTTACAGTACTGGGAATGTGCCAGCTGTATCATGCAGTGGGAATGCGGGATATGCAGAAGTCCGTATTTGCCATGAGACCCTGGGATAATCCGCTGATGGTGTTGGCCTGTGTTATTGGATTTGCGCTGCAGTTTGCGGTAACGGAAGTACCGTTTCTCATCGGAGCGTTCGGAACCTCCCATCTGTCCGGACAGGAATGGCTGCTATTGAATGTACTGGCAGCATTTCCACTGCTGGCTCATGAGCTGGTAGTGATGTTACGGAAGTGAGTACGCTTATCCGGGCTTACCGACGATTCAGAACGATAATTCGCCCTATAACTTCAGGCAGATATTCCTGCGTATGCAAGCATCTGCCGAATACCCTGCCTGAAGCTACATGGCTCTGAATAGTCGTAATATTCAGAACCCCATTCGCAAAATCGCATCTCCGATGCTTTCCTTTTGCTCATGTGGTTACTTCGCCACATAAATATAGCCAGAGGATCTTACGAATGCAAGCATTCGACGTTCCTCCGGTTATATTTACGTGGCTCTGAATATTTACAAAAAGTTAACATTTTCCTTGTATGGAGTTTATAGTCAATAGTTACAATAAAATTGACAAATAACTTTCATGGGAGGGCAATGTGATGAAAATTATCAGAAAAACAGCGATTGTTATGCTTCTCTGCCTCTATTTTCTGACATATGGTGTATTGCCGCAGGTACAGGCCGCAAGTAAAGACGCTCCTGTGATTGTGGTAGCGCATCGGGCGGGGGCAAAAGTAGCTCCGGAGAACACGGTGGCGGCCCTGGAACAGGCCATCCGGGATGGAGCGCCTATTGCAGAGATTGATGTGCAGCAGTTGTCGGACGGAACCCTGATCGTTATGCATGACAGTAATTTTAAACGGACCACAGGAGAGGATATCTGCGTATGGGATGCGGAGGCAGATGCTCTCAAAACCCTGGAAGTGGGCAGCGGTTTTTCGGCAGCATACCGGGGAGAACAGATCCCGACACTGGAAGAAATGCTTGCCTGTGCCAGAGGCAGGATCACTCTGATGATCGAACTGAAATATACCGGACAGGAGAATGCACTGGAGGAAAGCGTGCTGACTCTGCTGCAGGATTATGATATGGTGGATGAGTGTATTATAGGCTCCATGAACAAGGGAATCCTGCAGAAAATGAAGGAGCTGGAACCGGGGATTTCAACAGTTTTTATTGCCCATGATCTGGAAGAAGAGGATTATGAGCTGGACTATGCCGACAGCTATAGTATCGAGGGGAGAAATCTTACAGTGGATATGGTAGATGCCATTCATTACTGCGGAAAGTCGGTATACGGGTGGACAGCCAATACTTCCGGTGCCATGCTTCGGATCGTAAACTGTGGGGCGGACGGTGTGATCACGGATGATGTAAGATTATTACAGACATTTTTGAGAGAACAGGCTTGCCGTAAAGCGTTTGCAAGTGTATACTGATTAATTATAATGAGGGGAAGAATACGGAAGCAGGTTGGCGTATATGAGTAAAATATGGGAATTTTTCGAGAATCTGGGTGAATATGTATATGTGGCAGATGCAGAGACTCATGAATTGATATATATGAACAAGAAGACTCTGAAGAGCTATGGATTTCAAAGTCTTGAAGAGATCATCGGGTTAAAGTGTTATGAGATATTGCAGGGAAATTCTCTGCCCTGTGGCATGTGTAATAATGAACAGTTAAAGCCGGGTTTTTTTAAGGAATGGGAATATTACAATCCGCTGCTGCGAAGAGAACTTCATATCAAGGACACACTGGTAGAAGAAGACGGGAGAAAATACCGTATGGAAATCGCCATAGATTGCGGCAATCTGAATGAGAGAGGGCACAAATCCGAAGATTACCGTAATATGGAGGCTGCGTTGAATGAAGCCATCCGTGTGGCACAGCGGCAGGAGAGCATGGATCAGACATTGCAGGTGCTGCTGGAATTTGTCGGAAAGAATCTGGAAGCGGGACGGGCCTATATTTTTGAAAAGGATGACCACGATCATGACCACAATACATACGAATGGGTAGCCAAGGGAGTCGCACCGGAAAAGGATACCCTTCAGGATCTACCGCCGGAGATCTGTGCGGAATGGTATCGGAAGTTTGATGAGAATCAGAGTATTGTCACAGAGAATCTGGAAGAAATGAAAGATGTGGATCCGCAGATGTATGAAGTTCTGGTAAGACAGAATATTCATTCCCTGGTGGTGGTTCCGCTTTATGATGATGGGAAAGTAATCGGCTTCTACGGAGTAGACAATCCTTCGACCAGATATTTTGAATTTGTGTCGGAGATGCTGCAGATCATGGGACACTTTATCGTATCGTCCCTGAAGCAGAGAAATCTGGTACGGGAGCTGGAAGTGATGAGCTATTCGGATCCGCTGACGACATTGGGGAACCGTTATGCTATGGAGAGGTACATTGAGCAGGTGGACCATACCGAGCCCATCGGCGTGGTATACTGTGATATTACAGGATTAAAACGGATCAATGACAGTGAAGGACATTCCGCCGGAGACCGCCTGATCCGCAGGTGCTGTGACTGCCTGAAACGTGTATTTGAAGGAAATGGAATGTTCCGTATCGGCGGAGATGAACTGGTGGTCCTGTGCACCGGAATTTCTGAAAAGGAATTCTATCAAAAGGTGGAGGAATTAAAAACAGAGCTGGCAGCTCATGATGTCTCCATGGCAGTAGGAGCAGCGGTGAACACTCTGGAAGCCGTGGGAAAGGATCATCTACTGACGGAGTCCGAGAGACGGATGTATCAGGACAAGGCAGAATACTATCGCAGTACAGGGCTGGACCGCAGAAAGATCTGAGAATGGAAATCTCCAAAGCTATTTTGAAAGTTTATATGTTGAGAATTTCTATCAGGCAGTTCCCTTGACGGGAACTGCTTTTTTCTATATTATTTATATAGGTTAGCTACGACTAACTCAATGACTTTTGGATGGCAGGAGGTGAAGCGCTGATTGAGTCAGGAAACGTGGGAGATCCTGTGTGAAATGGAAGCAGACGATGTGGAACTACAGTTGGCTTTGCAGTGTGCACCGTTGATCACGGGACTTAAGATTTCCAATCTGCTGACGATTTCCCCGGAAGGCTTTACACAGGTGGGAAGGATCGTTGAAAGCAGTGTGCTTTCCCTGTATCCCTTGTTGGAGACAGAGGAGAAAATGGTAATACTGTTGTATCGGGAAGACCGGCTGGAAAAGTATCTGAAAATGCCGCAGGTACAGAAACTGCTGCGGGAGGCAGGGTACGAATCCGATCGACTGGAGGATATTTTGCCGGTATTTTGCGATCGTTATGAAACCTATGCAGAGAGAGGGAAGCCGTTCCCCCACGAACTGGGATTGCTGTTAGGATATCCCCCGGAGGATGTGGAAGGATTTATCAGACATCAGGGGAAGAACAGCCTCTGCACCGGTTATTGGAAAGTATATGCGGATAAAGAAGGAAAACAGAGACTTTTTGAAAAATATGAATATGCCAGGGAAAATTTGATCCAGCTGTTGCATTATGGATTAAAGATGACAGAAATCATAGATATCTGCGGATGTACCGCAGCATAGAAACAGGCACGGAAAGGTGCGGAAGGGAAGGAAAAATAAATGGATAAGATTTATGTAGTATTCTGGACACAGGGTGGTAACACCCAGGCTATGGCAGAGGCCATCGGAGAGGGTATCCGGGAAGCCGGGAAGGAAGCGGAGGTAGTATTTGTGACCGGCGCCAACCTTGACGAACTAAAGGCTGCTCCCAAGTTTGCACTGGGCTGTCCCGCAATGGGAGCGGAAGTCCTGGAGGAATCCGAGATGGAGCCTTTTGTATGTGATGTGGAAGGCTTTGCTTCCGGCAAAAAGATCGCACTGTTCGGCTCCTATGGCTGGGGAGACGGTGAGTGGATGAGAGACTGGACCACCCGTATGGAAGCAGCAGGAGCTACTGTGTTGAACGGTGAGGGCCTGATCTGCCATGAGACACCGGACGAGGATGGCCTGTCAGAGTGCAGAGAACTTGGTATACAGCTGGCAAACGCATAAGGTATCTGAAAGCAAATAAGACAACATAACAAAAAGATTCATTCCCCGGGTGGAGAGTGAATCTTTTTGCTATATGTATGTGCTATGCTTTTTTGCTGCCACTTAAATAATAGCGTTCCTGTGCCACGGTCTCGGGAACCGGAATATTACCGTTTTGCAGCTTTCGGGTCAGAACATCCAGATGATGTAAGCCTTGGGCTATCTTGATCTTACGGCGATCCAGAAGATCGGCATACAACGGGTTCTGAGCCAGCGTATTGCAAATATCCTCCGGGAACGGGCAGTAGGTGAACATGATCTGACGGGCTACTTTGTTCAGTCTCGGGGATCCGGCACCTTCGAAGAGCACCCAGATCATATAATCCCTTACGAACATTTCCTTGAAACTGTTCTTGGCACGCTGCAGGCTGGATTTTACCTTTTCCTTGGCCTCTGTACTCAGATCATGGTTCTTGCGGTAGAACTGGATATAATCGAAATATTCACTGGTCAGGGAACTGATGGAGACATCGTTCCAGCGGTTACCCTGGACTCTCTTGCACAGCTCCCAACGGAATTCACCGGTCAGGTGGGTGAAGGTCGTCTTCAGATCCTCCAGATGGAAAATGGAGAAGACCATACGACCGGGGCTGTTACGGCGCTTGCCCTCAATTTCCTGCCACATGACACCGCGGATACCGACGTTGGGCATCAGGATGATGTCCGGCAGATATTCCAGATGAATTGTCTCCTTACCCATGACATCTATGTGCTCCATATCCAGACTTTCTCTATAGAATGCCGTGTAATCTACCCGGCGGATCTCCTCGAGAATCTGGGAGACACGGGAAACGGTGACATAGGAGCTTTCCAGATCCTTCAGCACATCATCTGCGCAGAACAGCGGACAGAAAGTAGTGATCCGTCCGAAGGTGATCTTGTTGACCTGAGGGAACATATTCCGGAGCTCGTAATTGACCTTGGCCATGGGATTGTTCTCCAATGCCTTGAGCTCTGCATCCGTAATATTGCCACCGACCTTTTGTTTGTGAATATAATCGGAATAATCCTGGTCAAATTCGTTCCGGCTGGGAGATTTCTTCCCGCGGAAGATGGCCATCAGCCAGTCATAAAAGGTATAGACACCGATATCGCTGTGATCCGACATGGCTTCTGCCATGCGGTACAGGGTGACTGCATTTTTCAGACCGGCCAGCTCCTCATCCACATAACCGAAATACAGAAACATTTTGACCGGCATGGGAATGTTCGGCTGTTCCAGCGTCTGGGTGAACAGGAGGGAGTAGAGCAGATAAAATTCTTCGGTCAGCTGTCTGCGTAAAAGAGCGACATCCTGATCCTGGGAAGCCCGGTCGGACAGCAGCTTGTAAGCGTGGACATGCTGACGGAAGCTGGTCACGGTATCCAGATCCGAACCGGCGTAATCCAGAATAGTGTTCAGCGATCCGGCAAGCTTGCCAAGGATCTCGGAATCTCCGGAAGAACCTGCCTCAGCGGAATCATTGGATTCCATGAGATTCAGGCTGCTCTGGAAGGTCTGGGATCTGGAGGCAAACAGTTCCTGATCGATGAAGGACAGATCGCCGGCCTTAGAAAGCATACGGTGAATGCGGTCGTAGACCGCCTTGCTGTCTTCATTATCCTGTCCCAGTTTATAGAACAAAGAAGTATAAAAATCAAAAAGATCGTTGCCGGATTCCCGGAAATAGAAGGAACCGACCTGCTGCAGATAGTGGAACTGTTCCTCCAGGCTCTGGTAAGTACGGCGGAAGTCCAGACTTCCCTTACGCAGCATACCAATGGACAGATCCGACTCCTGTACCAGGATCCGGTAATTGTCCGAAGCCAGGATCCTGCTTAAGCCCATGTAATAGCCGTTCAGCCAGATGTCCGGTGAATCATCCCCAAGAAAAGCATTCAGCTCATCGAAATGTTCCAGGGATCTCGCCTGCAGACGGTAACGGCTACACAGTGTATTGTAGGTGGCAATATCATCTGTCAGAGTACGATACAGCTCACTGCAGTTCAATTCCGAAATGGAACTGCGGTTCAGCAGAATATTGATCTGACGGAAACAGGACAGACAGAACAGACGTGCTACGTCCGGGTGCTTCTGTAGAATATCATTCAGGGAATCCAGACTGGTCAGGGGATACGTCAGGATCGTTGTATCCTCCAACGTGGTATAGCCCAGCAGATGGATCTCGGAGCAGATCTCACAGATACTGATCACGTCTCCCTTTCCCAGAGTATAAGAGCCGCCGGGATATGATACATCTACTTTACCGTTGGTAATCAGATGCAATGCAGTCATGGGCTGCCCATAGCTATATATAGTTTTCCCCTTCTCCAATACGATTCCAACCATTCCAATACCTCGTCTTATCATACAAATATTTAATACACATTATACCTGTCTCTTATACACATCTGACGCTGCCGACGACTTAATAGGTGTA
>ERZ1027085.775-NODE-775-length-14555-cov-4.066828_pt1 | contig 14555 bp, 9 predicted proteins | sample MGYA00519415_ERZ1027085 | MGnify/ENA primary metagenome ERZ1027085 (study PRJEB26926, sample SAMN06164436) | human gut metagenome | biome: ENVO:00009003; feature: ENVO:2100002; material: ENVO:00002003 | host: Homo sapiens | place: USA | collected 2012 ...
GAGATGTAGCTCCGTCTCGTGGGCTCGGAGATGTGTATAAGAGACAGATCCATAACAAAAGTCATCTACATCACCCTGTGCCCTCAAGGGAGAGTCTCTACTTGCCCAGCAGATAGCTCTTGAAATCAGCAAACTCCTTCGTCATCGGCAAACTTTTCTTTTCGCCTTTCATAAAAGCCCGGAGCTTAGCAGGTATTTCGACCTCGGTACCAATGATGCTCTCCACCGTTTGCAGGAATTTGGCCGGATGGGCCGTTTCGAGGAAGACGCCTGTCTCACCCGGCTGCAAGCCTTCCTCCAATGCACGGTAACCGCATGCTCCATGAGGATCGAGCAGATAACCCGTCTGCTGCCAGCACGCTTTCACGCTTTCACGAATCTGCTCGTCGGTGTACGTCGTTCCGGATATCTCGGCAGCGATGGCTGCATGCGAACCGCCATACAGGTCGAGCACACGGGCAAAGTTGCTCGGATCACCCACATCCATCGCATTGGCAATGGTGGCAACGGACGGACGGGGATTGTACTGTCCTGTCTGCAAATATTGATAGAAAATATCATTCTTATTGTTGGCGGCGATAAAACGGCGGACGGGCAAGCCCATCTTTTTGCCGAACAAGCCTGCAGTAATGTTACCAAAGTTTCCGCTCGGCACACAGATGACGACATTCTCTGCCCGGCCGGCCTTCTTCAATTGCGCATAGGCATAAAAATAATAGAATGCCTGCGGCAGGAAACGTGCCACGTTGATAGAGTTAGCCGAGGTCAGCAACAACTGTTCGTTCAGTTCCTGATCCATAAAGGCTGCTTTCACCAGCGCCTGGCAGTCGTCAAACGTTCCCTCCACCTCCAGGGCTGTAATATTCCGCCCCAGCGTAGTGAACTGTTTTTCCTGTATCTCGCTGACTTTTCCCTTCGGATAGAGCACGTACACATGAATACCCTCTACCCCCAAAAAGCCATTGGCTACCGCACTACCGGTATCTCCGGAAGTGGCTACGAGCACATTCACCTGTTTCCGCCCCTCTTTCCGGATGAAGTATCCCAACAAACGGGCCATAAACCGTCCACCTACATCTTTAAAAGCCAATGTAGGACCGTGGAAAAGCTCCAGGGAATAGATGTTCTCCTTCACCGGCACCAATGGGACATCAAAATTCAACGTATCATAAACAATCTCTTTCAGCGTTTCTGCCGGAACATCTTCTCCAAAGAAAACATCTGCCACCCGGTAAGCGATTTCCCGGAAAGAAAGATTCTCTATCTCGTCATAAAACTCTTGGGGCAAGGGCTTGATGGTCATGGGCATGAATAGCCCCTTATCAGAAGCAAGTCCTTTGACTACCGCTTCTTCAAGCGAAGCAAGCGGAGCTTGTTTGTTAGTACTATAATATTTCATGGGTATTTTTATAAATGGTTTCGGAGTCGGTGCACCACAGATTACACGGATTTTCACAGAACTTTCAATCTTTTTATCAATAAAAATAAATCATTCATCTGTGAAAATCTGTGTAATCTGTGGTGAACAAACTCTGTTCCTATTCCTTAACGGTTCATAAACTCTTTAATAAATTCATCCTCTTTCAGCAATCCGTAACTGCCCTCCACTGCTGCAACTTCATCGAAGGTCTGCACGCTGTCCGGCTCGATACCCGGATACCAGATAAAAAACGGGACCGGCTCGTTGGTATGCGTACGCAGTTCACAGGGAGTAGGATGATCGGGTAATACGGCAATCGCTACCGGCTCTTCCCACTCCTTCACAGCCTCGTAGATAGGACCTACGGCACGGCTATCCAGGTTTTCAATCGTTTTCAGTTTCAGCGCCACATCACCCTCATGACCGGCTTCGTCACTGGCTTCAATGTGCAGATAGACAAAGTCGTCCGTTTTCAGGGCCTCCAGTGCAGCGGCCACTTTATTCTCGTAATTGGTATCGTACAGCCCCGTTGCCCCTTCTACCGCAATACGGCGCAGCCCGGCATAATATCCGATGCCGTTGATCAGATCGACGGCCGAGATGACAGCTCCCCTCTTCACTTGCGGGAAGGTGCCGGACAGACGTTCCATTTGCGGACGGTAACCCGGGCTCCACGGCCAGATGCTGTTGGCAGGGTCTTTCCCCTCAGCCATCCGCTTCAGGTTCAGCGGATGATCTTTCAGCAGTTCCTGAGACTTCAGGATCAGTTCATTGAGCAGGCTAGCAGTCTCTTCGGCCTCCGGTACCAAAGGTTTCACCATCAGCGGACGGAAAGGCTTCAAAGGCACATCGTGCGGAGGGGTGCAGTCGAGTTGCTTGTTTCCGCCTTTCACCACCAGCAGATGGCGGTATTGCACCCCGGTATGAAACCTCACCCGGTCGTCCCCCAGTTTCTCCTGAAGGTATTGAATCAACACATCCGCCTCTTCTGTTGTGATATGCCCTGCCGAATGATTCTTCAGGATATCTCCTTCCGTACAAATCAGATTGCAACGCATTGCCATCTCGCCCGGCTGCAAATCGACACCGATGCTGGCAGCCTCGAGTGGTCCGCGCCCTTCGTATACTTTCGGAAGATTGTATCCCAGAACCGACATATTGGCTACTTCACTTCCCGGATGGAACCCGTCGGCTACGGTTATCAACCGTCCGTTCCGTCCCATACGGGCCAGTTTATCCATATAAGGCGTTTTTGCATATTGCAGGAGCGTCTTGTCTCCCAACGACTTTACAGCCCAGTCGGCCATTCCGTCACCCAGTATGATGATGTGTTTCATAAGCTTCTTTTTTATACGTTTGCAATGCTCATAATGTCAGCAAATACACCGGCCGCCGTCACTCCGGCACCCGCACCGTATCCCTGAATCATCATCGGATATTCTTTATAGCGTTCGGTGGTAAGCAAGATGATGTTATTGCTGCCTTCCAGTCCGTAGAAAGGATGGTTGCGGTCCACTTCCTGCAAACCGACGGATGCTTTGCCGTTCTCCAGCTTGGCAACGAAACGCCAATGTTTATTCTCACTCTCGAGCACCTTGCGGCGAGCTTCGAAATCAGCATCCAGACTAGGCACTTTTTTCCAGAAGTCTTCCAGCGAACCTTCAAAGAAGTCATTCGGTACGAAAAGATTCTTCTCCACGTCTTCCTGTTCCAGCTTGTATCCGGCCTCACGCGCCAGGATCACGAGCTTACGGATCACGTCCTTACCGCTCAAGTCAATGCGCGGATCGGGTTCCGAATAACGCTCTTCCTGCGCCATCTTGATGGTACGGCTGAAGGGAACATCGGCACTGATCTTATTGAAAATATAGTTCAGCGTACCCGAAAGCACTGCCTCGATCTTCAGAATCTTATCACCGCTATGTATCAGGTCATTGATGGTATTTATAATCGGAAGTCCGGCCCCCACGTTGGTTTCAAACAGATATTTCACACCACGCTGGCGGGCTATCAGCTTCAGTTCACGGTAATTCTCGTAAGCCGATGAAGCAGCAATCTTATTGGCCGCCACCACAGAAATGTTATGTTGCAGGAAGTCCTTATATAGAGAGGCAATGTCCGGACTGGCCGTACAATCCACAAATACCGAATTGAATATATTCATGCCGATAATCTCGTCACGTATAGTATCCAGCGAACTGTCCACTCCCTTCTCTTTCAGCTCTTCGCGATAGTTGGCCAGATCGAATCCGGCACGGCTGAACATCGCCTTCGTCGCATCAATAATACCTACCACATGGAGTTTCAGGCCATTTTCCACCATCAGCTTCTTCTGCTGCTGGCGGATCTGCTCGACAAGACTTCCTCCCACCGTGCCCACACCGCAGATAAAGAGGTTGAGCACCTGATATTCGGAGAGGAAGAACGAGTCGTGAATCACATTCAGCGATTTACGCAACGACTTTGAATCGACAACAAACGAGATGTTGGTCTCGGAAGCTCCCTGTGCACAGGCTATCACATTGATGCCATTTCGTCCCAGCGTACCGAACAGCTTTCCGGCAATGCCCGGCGTATGTTTCATGTTCTCACCCACGATAGCTACCGTAGCCAGGTTCTTCTCTGCCTGGATAGGCGAAATCTCACCCATTTCGATCTCTTTGGCAAACTCTTCGTTCAGCACTTCGCAAGCCAGATCGGCATCGGCATTACGCACACCGATAGAGGTACTGTTCTCCGATGAAGCCTGCGAAACGAGGAACACACTGATTCCATTCTTTGCCAGCGCCTTAAAGATGCGGTAGTTGACACCGATCACGCCCACCATACCTAAACCCTGTACGGTAATCAGGCTCGTGTCGTTGATGGACGAAATCCCTTTGATAGCTTTGCTCTTCGTGTGGTCTACGTGTTGTTTGATCACCGTTCCCCGGGCATCCGGGTTGAAAGTATTCTTAATCAGGATCGGTATGTTTTTGTGACATACCGGATAGATGGTAGGCGGATACACCACTTTTGCACCGAAATTACAAAGTTCGGTAGCCTCTACATAAGTCAGCTCGCTGATAGTATAGGCCGTACTGATCACACGCGGGTCGGCTGTCATGAAGCCGTCTACATCCGTCCAAATCTCCAGACTATCGGCATCGAGAGCTGCGGCAATAACAGCTGCGGTATAGTCGGAACCGCCCCTGCCCAGATTCGTTACGTCTCCCGAAACCTTATCCGAAGAGATGAATCCGGGTACCAGCGAAACCCGGGGGATTTCTTTGAAAGCTTCCCGCACCAACCGATTGGTCAGTTCCGTGTCCAGTGTATGTTTATTATGTTTCTTTTCTGTCTTGATAAAAGTACGTGAGTCGAACCATACAGCCCCTTGGATCAGTCTTGACGCAATCAGTGAAGACAGACGTTCACCATAACTGACAATGGTATCGGACGTTTTCGGAGAAAGATCTTTAATCAGATAAATACCCTGAAAGATATCTTTCAGTTCGTCGAGCAATTCATTCACCTGATAGTGCAACAGGGTCTGAGTCTCTCCGGCAGGAATCACTCCCTGCACCATCTCTTCGTGGCGACGAACTATTTCCCGGTATGCCCCTTCGTAAGCTGCATCACCCATGGCGGCCATTCGGGAGGTACTGATCAACTGGTCAGTGATCCCGCCCAATGCAGACACTACTACGATTACCGGTTCACCGGCAGACTCTACGATTTTCTTTACGCTTAAAATGCTGTTCACGGAACCTACGGACGTTCCGCCGAATTTCATTACTTTCATGCAGATACTTATTTAATGGAATGCCTTGTACGCTCTTTCAGGCATACAAAACCATCTTTGTTGATACGAATAATAAAATATAAAATTGAGTTTTGCTTACTTCCTGTAAGCGTGAATCACGTAGATACACATCATACTATATATTAACCCCTAGGGGTCATCCCCATTGTCCCCTGTGTCCCAATCATGGTACACATCGATGTGACTGTATGTGGATAGCATTGCATCATTGTTTCTGTTTCTACGTTCGATTTTGATAAGATGTTGCAAAAATAAGAATAATTTCATTCAATCTATCACTTTTTGCGATTATTTTGCGATAAAAGCACAGAAAGCCCCAGAAAGAGGGGTAAAAATGTAACATAGGACAATTACATTTTTATAGTGCCCATTGCTTTTTCTCCGGATAAAGCGGATCACTTTCTTGACACTTTGCTGCTATTTACAAGATATATCATTATCTTTGCAACAATACATTCTTCATTTAAGGACTATGAACCCATCAGATACTTCCATATTGTTAATATACACGGGCGGAACCATCGGTATGATAGAAAACCCTGAAACCGGAGCACTCGAAAACTTCAATTTCGAGCAATTGCAGAAGCATGTACCCGAACTTCAGAAGTTTACCTTCCCGATAGACTCTTACCAATTCGATCCGCCTATGGACTCTTCGGACATGGAACCGGAAGCCTGGAGGAAACTGGTACACGTCATCAGTGAACACTACCACCAGTACACCGGCTTTGTCATCCTGCATGGTACGGATACGATGGCCTTCACCGCTTCAGCCCTCAGCTTCATGCTCGAAGGACTCGACAAACCGGTTATCCTGACAGGTTCACAACTGCCCATAGGAGTGCTTCGTACCGATGGCAAGGAGAATCTGATGACCAGCATCGAAATAGCATCGGCACGCGACAGAAGCGGTAATCCCATGGTTCCTGAAGTATGTATATTTTTCGAAAACCGGTTAATGCGTGGCAATCGTACGACCAAAATGAGTGCGGAAAATTTCAACGCCTTCCGTTCGTTCAATTATCCGGTACTGGCAGAAGCAGGGATACATATTAAATATAACAATGTGCAGATTCACATTGAAGGGGAGAAACGCGAACTGCATCCTCACTATCTGCTGGACACCAATATAGCTATCCTCAAACTCTTTCCGGGCATACAAGAGAATGTCGTAGCCGCTACACTCGCCATCGAAGGATTGAAGGCAGTGGTACTCGAAACGTATGGTTCGGGCAACGCTTCCCGCAAGGAGTGGTTTCTGCGGAGGCTTCGTGATGCCAGCGAACGAGGTGTTGTCATTGTCAACGTAACCCAATGTAGCGCCGGTACTGTAGAGATGGAACGTTACGAAACGGGATATCATCTGCTGAAGGCGGGCATCGTCAGTGGACACGACAGTACTACCGAATCGGCCGTAACAAAACTGATGTTTCTGTTAGGACACGGATATTCGCCGGACGAAGTACGCCGGAGGATGAACGAGTCGATGGCAGGAGAGATTAGTATCGATTTGTCAAAATGATATTCAGGAGGCCTCAGAATCCGTTTTTCCGAACAGATGCCGACGAAGTACGAAAAAAACGCATCCACGCCATTCGGGCAATTATCAGTTTGACAGGTATATTCAGAATTTCTCACCAAAAGTCAAAACAATATCTCTTCGTACTATCTCCGACAACGCCCGGAAGCAAAAACAAATTCTTTATGCCATCTCGCGGCAGTATCCGCCAAGGGACAAAGCAGACGGAAAGATACCGGAAAATTCTTTAAGGCAAGGCTCTCCTTTCAAGAAACAAAGCCTCTGTCTACAGGAAGTTAACACTCTATTTGCAGGAAGTTAACATCGTATTCCGATGAAGTTAACAGTTTATCGGCACGAAGTTAATAATCCGGAGATCCAAACCCCAATAAACCGATAACAGAAGTGACGGATATGCAGTTATCCGGGAGTATTTATCCGGATTCCATTTCCGGATCACTGTCTTTCTACACAGAGCTTGTCAGCGAAACCGCATGATACGCTCCATAGAGTCAGTAATCCATCCATTTCACTGACAATCGGTCAGAGGCTTTATCAAAAAGAAAAACGACTTCACGGGGTTCAGGAGTCAAAAGCTATATTCTGTTTGGCAGAAAAAGACGAAATGCGTAACTTTGAGACCTATTTATCAAGAGATCAATGGCAAAAGAGAAAACCGTTTATGTATGCAGTAACTGCGGACAGGAATCACCCAAATGGGTGGGCAAATGTCCTTCGTGTGGCGAATGGAATACCTATGTAGAAGAGATTGTCCGCAAGGAAGTTCCGAATAAACGTCCGGTATCTGGCATCGAATCGCCCAAAGCCAAACCCGTCACCCTGAGCGAGATCGAAGCAGATGAAGAACCCCGCATCGACATGCACGACGAGGAGCTGAACCGGGTACTGGGAGGCGGGCTGGTACCCGGATCGCTGGTACTGATCGGTGGCGAACCCGGCATCGGGAAGTCCACACTGGTGCTTCAAACCGTGCTCCACATGCCTGAGCGGAGGATACTCTACATCTCGGGAGAAGAGAGCGCAAGGCAACTGAAACTTCGTGCCGACCGGTTAACCCGAACTTCGAGCGACTGTCTGATTGTCTGCGAAACATCGTTGGAACAGATCTATGTACATATCAAGAATACACGTCCGGACCTAGTAATCATCGACTCCATACAGACGATATCGACCGAAAGCATCGAATCGTCACCGGGAAGCATCGCGCAAGTCCGGGAGTGCTCGGCATCCATCCTCCGTTTTGCCAAAGAGACGCATACCCCGGTGTTGCTGATCGGGCATATCAACAAAGAAGGCAGCATTGCCGGACCGAAGGTTCTAGAGCACATCGTAGACACCGTACTCCAATTCGAGGGAGACCAGCATTATATGTACCGTATCCTGCGCAGCATCAAGAACCGCTTTGGAAGTACCGCTGAATTGGGCATCTATGAAATGCGTCAAGACGGGCTTCGCCAAGTCAGCAACCCTTCGGAGTTGTTACTGTCGCAGGACCACGAAGGCATGAGCGGGGTAGCCATCGCATCTGCCATCGAAGGGGTAAGACCCTTCCTGATAGAGACGCAAGCACTTGTCAGCTCTGCGGTTTACGGCAATCCGCAACGTTCGGCAACGGGATTCGATATTCGCCGCATGAACATGCTGCTGGCCGTATTAGAGAAACGTGTCGGATTTAAGCTGGCACAAAAAGATGTCTTTCTAAATATTGCCGGAGGACTGAAGGTTAACGACCCTGCCATCGACCTGGCTGTTATCAGTGCCATCCTTTCATCCAATATGGATGCTGCCATCGAACCTGAGGTTTGCATGGCCGGAGAAATCGGATTATCCGGTGAAATCCGTCCGGTAAACCGGATCGAACAACGTATCGGTGAAGCTGAGAAGCTCGGGTTCAAACGGTTCATCCTACCTAAATACAACATGCAGGGCATCGATACAAAGAAGCTGAGGATAGAACTGGTGCCGGTAAGAAAGGTGGAAGAAGCATTCCGGACGCTCTTCGGGTGAGTTCACCACAGAGAACACGGAGTCACACAGAGTTCTTACCATTAAACATTAAAACATGGAGATAAATGAATTAACAGGACTGATACTAAAGAAAGCTTATGAAGTACATACTGTTTTAGACCCGGATTACTAGAAAGTGCTTATGAAGAATGCTTATGCTACGAATTAATCCAATGTGGATTAAACGTAGAAAAACAGAAAGCACTACCCGTAGTATATAAAAACATTAAAGTAGATGCAGGTTACAGATTGGATATTGTAGTCAACAATGCTGTTATAATAGAGATAAAAGCTGTAGAAGAATTACATCCCGTTCACACCGCACAGCTAATAACCTATTTAAAACTATCAGGAATCAAATATGGCCTGCTTATCAATTTTAATGTAAGAAGCCTCAAAGAAGGCATCAGAAGATATATTGTTTAATTAAAAAAGACTCAGTGAAACTCTGTGTCACTCTGTGGTAAACCATGATACAAGAATACCAACTCCGCATCCTCCCCGAAATTGCCGCCAGCGAGCAGCAACTCAAAGCATACCTTTCACAGGAGAAAGGACTGAATCAGCGCGATATTACCGCCCTGCGTACACTGAAACGGAGTATCGATGCCCGCCAACGCACGATCTACGTCAATCTCAAAGTTCGGGTATACCTGAACGAAATGCCTAAGGACGATGAGTACGAACATACTATATATAATAATGTGGAAGGAAAACCGCAGGTTATTGTGGTAGGTGCAGGCCCCGGAGGACTGTTTGCCGCATTACGGCTGATAGAACTGGGGCTGCGTCCTGTCGTCGTGGAGCGTGGCAAGGATGTGCGCGAACGTAAGAAAGACCTGGCACAGATCAGCCGGGAGCATCGGGTAGACCCGGAATCGAACTACAGTTTCGGTGAAGGAGGAGCCGGTGCATACTCGGACGGAAAGCTGTATACCCGAAGCAAGAAGCGCGGGAATGTGGACAAGATACTCAATGTATTCTGCCAACATGGTGCTTCTACGGCCATTCTGGTAGACGCCCATCCGCATATCGGCACGGACAAGCTGCCACGGGTGATAGAGAATATGCGCAATACGATTATTGAATGTGGAGGCGAGGTACACTTCAAGACACGGATGGATGCATTGATCATCGGACAGGGAGAAGTGAAAGGAATAGAGACGAATACGGGCGAAACATTCCTCGGTCCGGTCATCCTGGCAACAGGTCATTCGGCAAGAGATGTATATCGCTGGCTGGCCGCCAACAACGTGACTATCGAAGCCAAAGGAATAGCCGTCGGAGTGCGTCTGGAACATCATGCAGGATTGATAGACCAAATACAATACCACAACCGGAGCGGAAGAGGTAAATACCTGCCGGCTGCCGAATACAGTTTCGTCACACAAGTGGACGGCCGCGGAGTATACAGTTTCTGCATGTGTCCCGGGGGATTCATCGTACCGGCGGCCAGCGGTCCCGAACAGGTGGTAGTCAACGGAATGTCGCCATCCAATCGCGGATCCCGGTGGAGTAACTCGGGAATGGTAGTGGAAATACAACCGGAAGACATCATCAACGATAAACGGTTAACGGTAAACAATGAAGCAGAAGAAACCTTCCCCGAACTGGCTGTGCTGCACTTCCAGGAAGAGTTGGAACGCCAGTGTTGGTTGCAAGGAGGCAGACGCCAAACGGCACCCGCACAACGCATGGTGGACTTTACACGCAAGAAACTGAGTTACGACTTGCCGGAGTCTTCGTACAGCCCCGGATTGATATCCTCTCCCTTGCATTTCTGGATGCCGGAATTCATTGCCGGACGACTGTCACAAGGCTTCCAACAGTTCGGGCGCAGCAGCCACGGTTTCCTGACCAACGAAGCCGTAATGATAGGAGTAGAGACCCGTACCTCTTCTCCGGTCCGCATCGTACGAGACAAGGATACCCTGCAACACATCACCTTACGCGGTCTCTTCCCCTGTGGCGAAGGAGCCGGTTATGCGGGCGGCATCGTCTCGGCGGGAATCGATGGAGAACGATGCGCAGAAGCAGTAGCACAATTTATGAATCCATAGACTTATGATGAATCACCAACCAGAAATAGCTATCGTAGAGGCGAACACCCTCACCAGCCTGGGACTGAAAACAATCCTGGAGAGAATGATCCCCATGGCAGTCATCCGCACGTTCCATAGCTTCGGCGAACTGACAGATGACACCCCGGACATGTATGCCCACTACTTCATCTCGGCACAGATTTATGTGGAGCACAACGCTTTCTTCCTCCCCCGAAAGCGGAAAACCATCGTGTTGGCGGGAGACAGCCACCAGTTCCAACTCTCCGGCGTCCCCATACTCAACATCTACCAGGCAGAGGAACAGTTGGTGAAAGACATCCTAAAGCTCCACCAGCATGCACATCATGACGGCTATCCGGTAAAGGACATGCCTCCTACCCCGCCGACCACCGGACACGAACTCTCGGCACGCGAAATCGAGGTTCTGGTCCTGATCACCAAAGGACTGATCAACAAAGAGATCGCGGACAAACTGAATATCGGCCTGACCACCGTAATCACGCATCGGAAGAACATTACCGAAAAGCTGGGCATCAAATCGGTTTCGGGCCTAACCATCTATGCGGTGATGAACGGGTATGTGGAGGCAGACCGCATATAGCGAACTATGTGGTGAATCCATGGTGAAAGCATATATCCTAATAAATGAGGATTGCCGTTTAACATTTTTTGCTGCATCTTTGCAAACGAATCAATGAAAAGATACAGCACATGAAGAAAAACAGTATTCTTATTGCCCTTGCCCTCTTTTCTGCCAGTGGCACATGGGCTGAAGAGCTTCCGAAAGACACACTGAAAGTGATAGATGTGGAAGAGATTGTAGTCATCGCAGCTCCGAAAGAAAACCGCAAACTACGCGAACAGCCAACCGCGGTAACCATGCTCTCACAACAGGATATGCAGGCCAATCAAGTGAACTCCATCAAGAGCCTGACGGCACTTGTTCCGAATATCTTCATCCCCGACTATGGCTCGAAACTGACTTCCGCCATCTACATCCGTGGGATCGGTTCACGCATCAATACACCGTCAGTGGGTTTGTACGTAGACAATGTCCCTTACATCGACAAATCAGCTTTCGACTTCAACTATGCCGACATTGAACGCATCGACGTGTTGCGCGGTCCGCAGGGAACCCTCTATGGACGCAACACCATGGGAGGACTGATCAAGGTACACACCAAATCGCCTTTCAGTTATCAAGGCACCGACCTTCGACTGAGTGCCGGGACTTACGATAATTACAATGCTTCCGTGACTCACTATCACCGCATGTCGAATCAGTTTGCCTTCTCCACCGGAGCATTTTATGAATACGGAGGAGGCTTTTTCAAGAATACCTACCTTAACAAAAAGATAGACAAAAGCCAAGCTGCCGGAGGACGGTTCCGAGGCATCTACCTGCCCAGCGAGAACATGAAGCTGGACTTGAACGTCAGCTATGAGTACAGCGATCAGGGAGGATATGCTTACGGAGCTTATGACAAGCACACGGGAACCTACCTGAAACCGGCCTACAATGATCCCAGCAGTTACTATCGCAATCTGCTGAATGCAGGGTTGAATCTGGAATATCAGGGAGACCACTTCACACTGAGTTCGGTAACGGGACTGCAACACTTACGTGACCGTATGTTTATCGATCAAGACTTCTCTCCTGCCAATATCTATGTGCTGGAACAGAAGCAGAAGCTGACCACGATCTCCGAAGAAATCGTCCTCAAATCGAAATCCGGACGACGCTGGGAATGGACCACAGGTGCCTTCGGGTTCTATCAGTGGCTCACCACCAACGGACCGGTTACATTCAAGGAAGACGGGGTGACAGAAATGCTGGAGAAAGGCATCAACAGTCACTTCCCCGATCTATCGGCGATGGGAATGAAAATGAACCTGAACATCACGAACCCTACGTTGTTGGTGGACGGACGCTTCCACACACCGATCCTCAGTGGAGCAGTCTATCATCAGTCCACCTTCCGTGACTTGCTGATAGAAGGACTTTCGGCTACCGTAGGACTACGTCTGGACTACGAAAAGAACTGGATGAAATACAACTCAGGCAGTACCATTGACTATCAGTTCAACATGACAAGCCCTTTCATGCCTGTACGCCTGGAACAGACCAGTTCACCACGCCTGAACGGCAAGTTCAGCAACGACTATCTGCAGCTATTACCCAAGTTCGCCCTGCAATACGAATGGAAGAAGGGTAACAACGTATATGCCACCGTATCACGCGGATACCGTTCGGGAGGATACAATATACAGATGTTCTCGGATCTGATACAGGGTAATATGCAAAACGACATGCAGGGACAGATCAAGGCAGGCACGAAACAGATCTTCGACCGCCTTGTGACTCAAGGCATGCCACAGGCCATCGCGGACCGCATCTTGTCGAATATTCCGGATGCGGGTGAGAATGCGGATCCGAAAGCATCGACCATCTACAAGCCCGAATATTCCTGGAATTACGAAGTGGGTAGTCACCTCACTCTGTGGGAAGGTAAGCTGTGGATGGATCTTGCCGCCTTCCTGATGGATACGCGTGATCAGCAAATCGCCCAGTTTGCCAAAAGCGGATTGGGGCGTATTACGGTCAATGCTGGCAAAAGCCGGAGCTATGGGGCTGAAGCGGCACTGCGTGCTAACCTGACCGATGCTCTCAGCATGAACGCAAGCTACGGATATACGTATGCCACGTTCACCGATTATAAAACCATCGACCGGGGACAAAATGAAATCAGCTATGACGGCAATTATGTACCTTTCGTTCCGAAACATACCCTCAACGTGGGTGGGCAATACATCTTCCGCATTGCTCCCCGCCACTGGCTGGACCGTGTACAGGTGAACGTGAATTATAATGGTGCCGGACGCATCTACTGGACAGAGCAAAACGATGTAAGCCAGTCATTCTACGGAACGCTGAATAGCCGTGTCAGCCTGGCGAAGGGGAACGGACAAATCGACTTCTGGGTTCGCAATGCGCTGGATAAGAAGTATGCTACTTTCTACTTCGAATCAATGGGCAACGGATTTATGCAGAAAGGACGTCCGGTACACTTCGGGGTAGACATAAGATGCCGATTCTAATATAATAAAACCAGACATAAGATCGACTAATTTTTAGTTTAAAAGGTAAGGGGCGTTGGTTTAAAACCAATGCCCCTTACCTCTCTGGGTAAACTCCTCTTGGTTTTAAACCAACGGAGAGTACCTCCCCAACATTCATACCACATTCCCGATTTATTCGTTAACAGCCCCACAGTGAGGACATTGCCCCTTCTCCCGAAGCTTCTGTCCACAGTTCCCACAACGGTATTTATAGCCGGAGCCTCTACGTACTTTCTTTACAAAAAGCCAGATGAAACAGGCCAGAAAGAAATAGCCGATATAGATGTGTGTGGTGAGAATAAAGAAGAAGTAACAAAAAATGCAGCATGACATCAGTCCCAGCAAGTAGAAAACAGCAGCGGCAGGAGTAAGCTGACGGAACAGATCATCAAGTACGGCCAAAGTGACGATGATAAACAGCCAAATGCCGGTCAGGAATACCGAAAGAATGAAAGGCACCTTGAACGGAGACAAGGTGGGATTGAAGTAAAAATGCTCCCAGGTGTCGGGTACAAACACCTGCATCGTCTCGTAGACTGTAGCGCTGAATGCCTGTCTCTTATACACATCTCCGAGCCCACGAGACGGAGCTACATCTCG
>ERZ1027085.776-NODE-776-length-14538-cov-8.047780_pt1 | contig 14538 bp, 15 predicted proteins | sample MGYA00519415_ERZ1027085 | MGnify/ENA primary metagenome ERZ1027085 (study PRJEB26926, sample SAMN06164436) | human gut metagenome | biome: ENVO:00009003; feature: ENVO:2100002; material: ENVO:00002003 | host: Homo sapiens | place: USA | collected 2012 ...
GGCGAAAAATCCCTCGCTGTTGGTCATATTCCCGGTTTTCAGATAGACCCTAATAGAATTTCATGCAGTCCCGGTGGGTTTCGGAAATTTTCACCTGAACCTCCGGGAACGCGGCGGCGATTTTCTCCGCCAACACGGCCACAACGGGGTTCTCCGTGGCAAAATGCCCCGCGTCGATCAGATTCATCCCCAGCGCTTGGGCGTCCCAGAAGTCATTGTACTTGATGTCCGCGGTGACGAAGGTGTCGCACCCGGCCTCGAAGGCGCTCATCAGCTCGTCGGAGCAATGCCCGCCGCCCACCGCCACCAGGCGAACCGGCTTGCCGCCGTCCACGTAGCGCAGTCCCTCGGCGTTCAGGCTGCTCTTAACGATTTCCAGAAATTGGGAAAGGGGCTGCTCCTCTACCCTGCCCCGGCGCAGAAGTCCCCACCGCCGTCCCTGATCGTCCCGGAAAAAGGGCGGGATGGTCTCCACGTCGTTCAGTCCCAGCGTAGCCGCCAGCACATCGTTGACGCCCCCCGGGGCGCAGTCCAGATTGGTGTGGGCATTGACGGCGCTGACACCGTGACGGCAAAGGGTCATGATGCTCCGGCCGACGGTCGTTTCCTCCGTCACGGACTTGAGCGGGGAAAAAATGATCGGATGATGGGTGACGATCAGCTCCGCGCCCCACTCTACCGCCTCCCGGCATACCCCCTCAAAAGGGTCGAGCGCCACCAGAACCTTGGTGACGGAAGTCTCCCGGCTGCCGCAGAGCAGCCCCACATTGTCCCAGTCCATTTTCATGTAGGTTGGGGCAAGGGTTTCTACGTACTTGAGAATGTCAGCTACAGTCGTCATCGGTCAGCTCCTCCAAAATCGCTTTGTAGTGCCTGTATTTTTCCTCGTCCCCGCCGGACAGCCCCGCAACGGTCTTGCGAAGGCCGGAAAGGACGCTCTCCCGGAAGGCCGGGAGCAGCTCGCTGCCGCTGCGGCGCAGTGCCGGGGTGATGTAATACTCGCCGTCGGTCAGCGTCTCCCCGGGGGCGTAGACCACTTCCATGACGGGGTAGATGAATTTCCCGTCCTTCGCCAGCGTCTCCTGACGGATGGCGTAGCCCTGACGGTACAGATACCGGCGCAGCTCCGGCCGCTTGCTCTGGCACTGGAGGATCAGCCGGTAGCGTTCGCTTTTCAGCCATGGCGCGGCGTCCAGAATGGACATCATGGTGTCCGCCCCCATCCCCGCGCAGACCATGCAGTCAAATTCCCGGGGAACATCTCGGATGCCGTCGGACAGGCAGAAGGACATCCTCTCCTTCACGCCGAATTTTTCCGCGTTGCGGATGGCGCTTTGCAGGGGCATTTCCCGGACGTCGGAGGCGATAACGGCGCTGGCGATGCCGTTTTTCAGAAGGTAAATGCCGAGATAACCGTGGTCACAGCCCACGTCCGCCACCCGGTCGCCGGGATTGACATAGCCGCAGCAGGCCAGCAGCCGGTTGGAAAGTGGAATTTTCACGGGCGTCCCTCCTTCTAAATATACGAAAAAAAGCCATCCCGGCAATTGTCCGGGATGGCGCTGCCGGTATTTTATCCGTTCTGCTTCGCGGCTTCGTTGGCCTCGTAGGCTTCCAGGAAATTGTTCAGCTGGGCGAGGAACGGCTCGCAGTCCACACCGTGGACCATGCAGGCTTCCTCAACGGTCTCGCCCCGGGAAGAGGGGCAGCCCAGGCAGTGCATACCGATGGCGAAGAACAGGGGTGCGGACTGGGGCGCGACGTCCAGAATGTCCCCGATGATGGTATCCTTTTCAATTTTTACAGCCATGAAAATGACCTCCTTGTTTTTATCTTGGATTATTATAACCGCACATGGAGAAAAAAACAAGAGGAAAGTCACAAAAGATACAAAATCTGCTTACCGATTGCGGAGATTTTTTGTAGCAGAAAAGAGGAAGATATTTCAAAATAGTTTCCCCTCCTGCCCGAAAAAAAATCACGGGCAGGAGAGGAATCATTGGATTCGGGAATCGCCAGCTTAGCCGACGGCTTGATTAAGCCCTAGAAGGGCTTTTTACCGACTGGCATTCCTATCTGAACTTTTCCTTTTAACTATCACGATATTCTTTGCCATTGGGGGTAATACGATATTGGAAGCCACCATCACCGTCAGGCTCCATCTTTATCAACCCCATGTCACAGGCGGATGCAATAACAGACTGTTGCACCTTTGCATCTAGGTTAGTTGTGCTCTGTATATCGGAAGCAACAAAATAGGTATTCAGCATACTGCGGATGTTCGATGTCTTTGCATCTTCACTATATATTCTCATTTTTATACGTTTCCTCAAGTGCTTTTATTTTTTTGTTAAAGATAATCAGTATTACAATGGACACAATATTTTTTATATCTATTAATCGATACCACATTATAGTATATAGGGAAATGTTTAACCAACTGCGTCCCCAGTACCAGAGATTGTCTGAGAGTGAACTGAACCCAATAAATGAAAAGAATCCCGTTTCCAGAATGATCATTATTGCAACAAATACTATGCCAATTACGGGAGCTTTTCTTATTTTAGGCGACAACCTAATACATATCAACATGCCGATTAGAATTAGCAAATCAATAACCACGTTCGGTGTCGGGGAATAATAAAAACTAGTCATAGCACTTCGACGATAAATATAGGAAATGGACGAAAGAATTAGTGGAAGTAGCGACCACAGGCTAAATTTATTAATTATGTCTTTGTAGCTCTTTTCCTTTTTCTCTTGTTTTTCTCTTTCCTTGGCTCGTCCTTGGTTCAGTGCCTGAATTGTTTCCAGTACTTCCTGCTCTGCCGGTGCTGCAATTTCCTTCTCTTTTGGAGTATAAATGCCGCCTGAATGCGTCACCGACAGGATTTGGACGGAAAAAGACCTTGTTGTTACATCGGACAATGGAATAGGCTTTTTCTGACCGAACTCACCATCTTTCCCAACAGATAAATCTAGATATGAAAACGATTCAACGCCTTTCAGCACTGTCCCTGCCGGGTCAAAGGCATTTATTTTGACCTTCACAGCATTGATAGCACAATCGGAAATATTGCGGAACTTCAACTGCACCAGCAGTTTTCCGGTGCTGTTATCCTTCAGCAAAGCACCCGCGGCAATTATCACCGGTGAATCTTCCGCGTAGAGGTTTTCGGGCAGAGAAAAGAGCTTGCTATACCGTTCACTCATAGTCAGCCCTCCTTAAAGGTCAAGAAGCTCATCAGGGCTTGCCTGTGAAGAATTTCCACGGTCTGGCAATGCGCACACCAGAATCCAGCCTGCCGCGCCCAGCCAGAAACAAATCCAGAAATACTTTTTATCGTGGTAGCCTTTTTCTTCGGCGGCTTCAAAGAACCATTTGGCAATGAAATAGTCGAGGACGATGAAAGCCGCTGCAATTAGAAGATACAGAAAAACCAGAAATGCCATGTGTTTTACCCCTTTCTTTATGTGAAAAAATAAAAAGTGCGCCTACCGAAGCAGACGCACAAAAAACGCAAACTCCGATAGTCGCCAAACTAATCAATATAAAGCATCACAGCATTCATACCGAGGGAATTTGCATTTTTATCAAATTCATGGTACGAACACAAAAGGGTATAGTACCCCCTTGTGATGCTTTTCATAATTTGATTAGTTTGGCAACTTCATAGTACCATATATGCACAGAAGATTCAAGGCATTCTGTAAAATATTATTCTTTCCACAGCAAAAGAAGCACATCCCACCTGATTTCTCGGGCTGGATGTGCTTCTTTGCTTGTTATTCAGGAAAGAAAAGCGTTCCCTTATTTCGTCTCGTCGGTGCCGTAATAGGCGTTGAGGTACATCTGCTTGATCTCGCTCATGAGGGGATACCGGGGGTTCGCGCCGGTGCACTGGTCGTCGAAGGCCTGCTCCACCATGCTGTCCAGACGGTTCAGGAAGTCGGTTTCGTCAATGCCGTAGTCCCGGATGGTCTTCCTGATGCCGATTTTGGCCTTCAGCTCGTCGACGGCCGCAATCAGGTTCTCCAGCTTTTCCTCATCCGTGGTGCCGCCCAGCTTCAGATAGTCAGCGACCTCTGCGTACCGCGCCAGCGTGTGAGGATGGTCGTACTGGGAGAAGGTGCCCATCTTCGCGGGAACCTCGGCGGCGTTGAACCGCAGAACCTCGTCGATCATCAGGGCGTTGGCAACGCCGTGGGGCAGATGGTGGAACGCGCCCAGCTTGTGCGCCATGGAGTGGCACACGCCCAGGAAGGCGTTGGCGAAGGCCATACCGGCCATGCAGGCGGCGTTCGCCATGTTCTCACGGGCCTTGGGATCCTTCGCGCCGTTTTCGTAGGCGGAGGGCAGGTTCTCAAAAATCAGCTTCAGGCTCCGCAGCGCCAGACCGTCGGTGTAGTCCGTGGCCATCATAGAAGCGTAGGCTTCCAGCGCATGAGTCACGGCGTCGATGCCGGAGGCCGCAGTCAGACCCTTGGGGGCGTTCATCATCATGTCGGCGTCCACGATGGACATTTTCGGCAGCAGCTCGTAGTCCGCCAGCGGGTACTTGACGCCGGTGGTTTCATCGGTGATGACGGCGAAGGGAGTCACCTCGGAGCCGGTGCCGGCGGTGGTGGGAATGGCGACGAAATACGCCTTTTCGCCCATCTTGGGGAAGGTGTAGACACGCTTGCGGATATCCACAAAGCGCATGGCCATGTCCTGGAAATCCGCCTCGGGATGCTCGTACAGAACCCACATGATCTTGCCCGCGTCCATGGCGGAGCCGCCGCCAATGGCGAGGATCAGGTCGGGCTTGAAGGCTGCCATCTGCGCCGCGCCCTCTCTGGCACAGGCGAGGGTGGGATCGGGAGCTACGTTGTAGAAGGTGGTGTGGGTGATTCCCATGGCATCCAGCTTCTCCTCCACCGGCTTCGTGTAGCCGTTCTGGTACAGGAACGCGTCGGTGACGATGAATGCCTTCTTGTAATTTTTCAGCTCGGCCAAAGCTACCGGCAGGCAGCCCTTTTTGAAATAAACCTTTTCAGGCGCACGGAACCAGAGCATGTTCTCCCTCCTAATTGCCACAGTCTTGATGTTCAGCAGGTGCTTGATGCCCACGTTCTCGGAAACGGAGTTGCCGCCCCAGGAGCCGCAGCCCAGCGTCAGGGAGGGAGCCAGCTTGAAGTTGTACAGGTCGCCGATGCCGCCGTGGGAGGACGGAGTATTCACCAGAATGCGGCAGGCTTTCATTTTCTCCGCAAAGGCGTCCAGCTTCTCCTTCCCGCTCACCGTGTCCAGATAGACGGAAGCCGTGTGGCCGTAGCCGCCATCCTTGACAAGGGTGTCCGCCTTGTTCATGGCGTCGGTGAAGTCGGACGCCCGGTACATGGCAAGCACGGGGGACAGCTTCTCGTGGGCAAAGGCTTCGGAGAGATCGGTGGAGGTCACTTCACCGATGAGGATTTTGGCGGTCTTGGGGACATCGACGCCCGCCAGCGCCGCGATGGTATGGGCGGACTGACCCACGATCTTGGCGTTCAATGCGCCGTTAATCAGGATGGTTGCGCGAACCTTGTCAATTTCCTCCCCGTTCAGGACGTAGCAGCCGCGCTTGATGAATTCCGCCTTGACCCGGTCGTAGATGCTGTCCAGCACCACCACGCTCTGCTCGGAAGCGCAGATCATGCCGTTGTCAAAGGTCTTGGAATGGATGACGGAAGAAACCGCCAGCAGAATGTCGGCGCTGTCGTCAATGACGGCGGGGGTGTTGCCGGGGCCGACGCCCAGAGCGGGCTTGCCGGAGGAGTAGGCAGCCTTCACCATGCCGGGGCCGCCGGTGGCGAGGATCAGGTCGGCCTCCCGCATCACCTGATTGGTCAGCTCCAGAGAGGGCTTGTCTATCCACGCGATGATGCCTTCCGGCGCACCGGCGGCGACCGCCGCCTCCAGCACCACCCGTGCGGCGGCGATGGTGCAGCCCTTCGCCCGGGGGTGGGGGCTGATGATGATGCCGTTGCGGGTCTTCAGGGAGATCAGGGTCTTGAAAATGGCGGTAGAAGTGGGGTTCGTGGTGGGAATGACCGCCGCGATGACACCGATAGGCTCGGCAATGCGCTGAATGCCGTAGGCCGTGTCTTCCTCGATGACACCGCAGGTCTTGGAATCCTTGTAGGCGTTGTAAATATATTCAGCGGCATAGTGGTTCTTGATGACCTTATCCTCCACTACGCCCATACCGGTTTCGGCTACGGCCTGCTTGGCCAGAGGAATGCGCATCCGGTTGGCTGCGGTAGCGGCAGCCAAAAAAATTTTATCCACCTGCTCCTGCGTATAAGTGGCAAATTTCTCCTGTGCCGCGCGGCACTTTGCCAATGCTTCGGTCAGTTCCTGAGCGGTGGTTACAGGTGCATATGTTTTATCCATGAAAATCGACCTTTCCGAACATTAATTATCAGTATTTTATTACCGATATATTACTATCGATATAATAGCACATATCTCTGAAATGTCAATCCCCATTATGAAATTTATTCGTAGGCAGAAATAGCCGGGCTTTCGGAGCGTATCGCTCTGAAAGCCCGGCTGTGCCGTTTATTCATTACGTGCCGAGGTAGGCCGCCTTCACCGCCTCGTTGGCAAGCAGCTCTTCGCCGCTGCCGTGGAGGGTGATACGCCCAGTCTCCATGACGTAGCCGAGATTGGCGGTTTTCAGCGCCATATTGGCGTTCTGCTCGATGAGCAGCACCGTCACGCCCTGCTTGTTGATCTCTTTGATGATCTCGAAAATGCCCTTGACGATGATGGGCGCAAGTCCCAGAGACGGCTCGTCCATCATGATGACCTTGGGGCGGCTCATCAGCGCACGGCCGACCGCCAGCATCTGCTGCTCGCCGCCGGACAGCGTGCCGCCCGCCTGCCATGAACGCTCTTTCAGCCGGGGAAACAGGTCAAACACCCAATTTAAGTCCTCCGTCAGATCGTCCTTGCGCAGGTAAGCGCCGATTTTCAGGTTTTCCAGCACCGTCATGTCCGGGAAAATCCGCCGTCCTTCCGGCACCAGCGTGATGCCCTTGGACACGATCATGCTGGAATCCATGCCGGTGATGTCCTCGTCCAGAAAGGAGATTTTTCCCGCGGAGGGCTTCACCAGCCCCGCGATGGCGCGGAGGGTGGAGCTTTTGCCAGCGCCGTTTGCGCCGATCAGGGTCACGATCTCCCCTTCCGGCACGTCCAGACTGATGCCCCTCACCGCTTCGATTCCGCCGTAATGCACCTGCAAGTCCCGAATTTCCAGAATGTTACGCATCCTCCGTCACCCCCAAATACGCCTCGATCACGCGCTTGTTCTGCTGCACTTCCCTCGGCACGCCCCGGGCGATCTCACTGCCGAAGTCAATGACATAAATGTAGTCCGAAATCTTCATGACCAGATCCATGTGATGCTCAATAAGGAAGACCGTCAGATGGTGTCTGTCCCGAATCTCTTTGATGTACTCCGCCAGTTCTTGCGTCTCCTGCGGGTTCATGCCCGCCGCCGGTTCATCCAGCAGCAGCAGCTTGGGGTCCGTCGCCAGAGCGCGGGCGATTTCCAGACGGCGCTGCAGGCCGTAGGGCAGGCTGGTTGCGATCTCGTCCTTGTACTGCTCCAGTCCCTGCTCTTTCAGCAGCTCCATGGTTTCTTCCCGCATTCTCGCTTCTTCCTTGGCGTTCGCCCGGAAAATGGCGGAAAATACGTTCTGCTTGGCACGCATATGCTTGGCGACCAGCACGTTTTCAAACACAGTCATGCTCTTCCACAGGCGGATGTTCTGGAAGGTACGGGCAATGCCCAAGGACACCACATGATCCGGGGTGGGGTCAATGTTGCGCTCATTTGCATACTTTTCCCCGTTGGTTCCCAGATAGTTCTTTTTCATTTTGCCGGTGGGGTGGTTGCGGATCATGGTCTTGCCCATGAATTCCACCCGGCCGTTGGTCGGCTGATACACACCGGTGATGCAGTTAAAGGCCGTGGTCTTGCCCGCGCCGTTGGGGCCGATCAGGGCGACGATCTGACCCTCCGGCACGTCCAGAGACAGGTCATTCACAGCAACTACGCCGCCAAACTGCATGGTGACGTTTTCCATACGAAGAACGTTCGTTTCACTCATGCCGCTTCAGTCCTCCTTTTCCGCCGCGGGGGCAGCCTTTTTCCGCTTTTTCAGCAGTCCGCCGATGCCCTTCCAGCTCAGCTCCTTCTCTCCCATGATGCCCTTGGAGAAGAACAGAACAATAATCATGATGACCACGGAGAATACGACCATCCGGAAGCCGCTGCGCAGCAGAGGCACCTTGAACGAGCCGATATAGGTCTCCCGATCCAGAAACCGCAGCCACCACTCAGAGCAGGCCACGTACAGGAACGTGCCGATGACGGAGCCGGAAACGGAGCCGATGCCGCCGATGACCACGATCAGCAGAATCTCATAGGTCATGGTGGAGGTGAACACCTTCGCCTGCGCGTTGGCAACATACATGGCGAACAGCGCGCCGCCCACGCCGGAGAAGAAGCTGGAAATGACGAAGGAGAGCATCTTGTGCTTGAACAGGCTGATGCCCATGGCCTCCGCCGCCACCTCGTCGTCCCGGATGGCCTTAAAGGCGCGGCCGTAAGAGGAGTTGATCAGCAGAACGATCAGGGCAATGCAGATGATCGCCACAAGGAAGGGAACGAATGTACTCAGCCGCAGGATCACCTGCCCCGCGCCGTTTTTGATATTGAAATCAGAGAAGGTGGGGAAGCCCTTGATCATATTCGCGCCGTTGGTGATGGGGCCGAGGGTCTGCCACTGGAAAATGGCCCGCAGGATTTCGGCGAAGCCCAGTGTGGCAATGGCGAGATAGTCGCTTTTCAGCCGCAGAACCGGCAGACCGATGAGCGCCGCGAACAGTGCGGCAACCAGTCCCGCGAGAATCAGTCCCACGAGAACGGCCAGAACCAGCGCCAGCCCGCCGCCGAACCCGGCGCTTCCCAGAAAGCTCTGGAACATATCCACCAGGGAAAACTTCACAGCCGAGCCGCCGTAGAGGTAGTAGACCTGATCCTTGGCAGCCATGGGAACGGTCAGAATGGCATAGGTATACGCACCCAGCAGCATGAAGCCCGCCTGTCCCAGAGAGAACAGACCGGTGAAGCCATTGAGCAGGTTCATGGAAACGGCCACCAGAGAATACACCGCGCCCTTTTTCAGCACGGTAAACAGCTGGCTGGTGGGAAGGAAGACTGCGGGCAGTCCGGGAATGCGGTCGCTGAGGTTTTCCAGCAGGATAATCAGCAAAAGCAGCACCGAAATGGAGATCAGCGCGGCGAAGCTGCCGTTTTTGTTTGTTTTCTGTTTCAGCATATCCGGCACCTCCTTAAACCTTATCCGTGGCCTTTTCGCCAAAGAGTCCGGTGGGCTTGCAGGTCAGGATGATGATGAGCAGCGCGAAGGTGAAAGCATCAGAGAACACGGAAACATTCCATGCCGAGGGCAGACCCTTGATAATCGTCTCGCAGATGCCGATCAGGAACGCGCCAATCACCGCGCCGGGGATGGAGCCGATGCCGCCGAACACCGCCGCCACGAAGGCTTTCAGTCCCGGCATGGCGCCCGCCGTGGGGGTAATGGCTGGATAAGTGGTGAAGTACAGAATGGAACCCACCACTGCCAGAGCAGAACCGATGACAAAGGTCATGGAAATGACATTGTTGATCTTGATGCCCATCAGCCGCGCCGTCTCAAAGTCCTTGGAAACGGCACGCATGGCCATGCCGATCTTGGTGTGGTTGATCAGCTGGGTCAGCAGCACGATCAGCACCAGCACCAGAATGGGGGTGATGATGACCACCAGCTTTGTGGAGGTGCCGACAATGTCGATGGTTTTGTTCAGAATTCCGATGGTGGGATAAGTCATGGGCTGGCCGCCGGTGACGTAGGTCGCAGTGTTTTCCAGCAGATAGCTGACGCCGATGGCGGAGATCATGACGGACATTCTCGGGGCATTGCGCAGGGGCTTATAGGCCGCCCGCTCGATGAAAAAGCCCAGCGCCACCGTCAGGATGATGACAACAGGAATTGCCGCGTAGATCGGCAGCACGGCGGAAACATAAATACCCAGCAGGCCGGCGACCATAAACACGTCGCCGTGGGCAAAGTTGATCAGGCGCAGAATGCCGTAGACCATGGTGTAGCCAATGGCGATCAGCGCCAGCTGCCCGCCCAGGGAAATGCCGCTGAGCAGAATGGATACCATGTATTCCAGAGAAAACAGTTGTTCCACAGGGGTTCCTCCCTTTCTTTACGGAATCCCCGAAGAAGCCGTCAGCAGCCCCGCTCCGGACGGTTTTTTCAGAGATTCCCTGTCATAATAATACGACTGTTTGGCGGGGGGATTCGCCCCCCGCCAAACAATTCAATTGGAGATAATATCAGCTGCCGGAGCCGGTCTGGACGGTTTCCAGAACCCACGCGCCGCTGGCGGTGTCCGCCGCCTTGATGTAAGCGGTGTCGCGGATGGCGTCGCCCTGAGCGTCAAAGGCGATGGAGCCGGAAACGCCGCTGTAGGTGACGGAGGGCAGAGCAGCCATGATGGCGGCCTTGTCGCCGCTGTCGGCCTTCTTCATGGCCTCCAGAGCCACAAAGTAAGCGTCGTAGCCCATGGCGGTGACGGCGGAGATGGTGTCGTTGCCGCCGTTGGCAGCCAGCGCCTCGGAGCTGGCGTTGATGTACTCCTTAACGCCCGTATCAAACTCGGGAGCGCCGCCTTCCTGATAGAAGGTGGAGACGTACAGCTGCAGGTCGGTGCCCTTGATGGCTTCCAGAACCATGTTGTCGTCCAGGGTGTCGGAGCCGAGGAACGGAGCCTCAATGCCCAGAGACGCGGCCTGGGTGATGATCTGCACGGCGTAGGCGATGGAGACAGGGGTGAAGATAACGTCCGCGCCCTCGCTCTTGGCCTTGTTCAGGTAGGAGCCGAAGTCGGAGTTGCCGGTGGGGAAGGAGTCGGTGATGACCTTGCCGCCCGCGGCCTCAAAGACCTTGGTGAAGAAGGCGATCAGGCCCTGGTCATACTCGTTGCCGCTCTCGCCCAGGCAGTAGGCGGTCTTGGCGCTGAACTTGCTCACGGCGAAGTTGGCCAGAACGTCGGCCTGGAAGTTATCCAGGAAGCAGATACGGAAGTAGTAGCTATTGCCCGCGGTGACGTTGGGGTTGGTGCAGGTGATGCCGATGGCGGGGATGCCGGCCTCTTCAAACTTGGGGCCGCCGGCCATGGAAACGCCGGAACCGTAGGAGCCCAGAACCACGGACACGCCCGCGCTGACCAGAGAGGAAGCAGCGGAGGGAGCCTTGTCGGTGGAGGAGCCGTTGTCGCCGTAGACCAGCTCGACCTTGTAGGTCTCGCCGCCCAGAGTGACCGTGGGCTCCTGGCTGTTGGCATACTGCATACCCAGGATTTCCTTCTTGCCGCCGGACGCAGAGTCGCCGGAAGAAGGCTCAAACACGCCGATCTTGATGACCTTCTCGCCGGAAGCGGAGCCGCTGCCGGAAGAGGAGCAGGCGCACAGGGACAGAGCCATGCACAGTACTAAGATAACAGCAATTACTCTTTTCATTTTCTTTAACCTCCATTCAAAAGCAGCATCCATAGTCGGTGGACATCTGTTTTTGTGATATGGAAAATTATATATGAATTTCTGCAAAATTGCAATTGTAAATTACGATAGAAATTGGTGGCCGATCATTCATTTTTTGTTCAAATTTTACAAGCCTGTTTTCGGTTTATTGACAAGATGACCCGCGCCTGTTATAATACCTAACAATGTTAGCAAATTTCATTTTTCGCCCAGCCCCGAATGGTTTCCCCGTTTTGTCACTCCGGTGCCTTTCTTCCCGGTGTCCGCACCATTGCCCGTGAAAGGCTTCTGCGAATTATGAGCGCCTCCCCGGAGGGCCGGCACCCGCTATGCAATGTCGCTCTCAGAAACTTGCAATACCCCGGCAATTTCACGCCGGAAACGCACTTAAGGAAAGGACGATGCCAATGAAAAATCAACACGAAGTGGAAAAACTGGCCTATGCGATGACCCGTCAGCGCTACTTGCTGAACCGGGACATCGTGCACGACCTGTTCACGGAGCTGTCCCTTTCCGACTACATTGCCCTCCACAGCATTGCGGAAGCTGCCGGTCAGGGTGGGTCAGCGGAGCAAACCTACCTGCGGGATTTGGCCGAGCATCTGGAAATGCCGATGCCCAAGGCGTCCAAAATGGTCCGCAAACTCCATGAACGGGGGCTGGTATTCTGGTCCCACAGCGGCGACGGGCGCGACGGCACCTACGTCGTCATCACCGATTCCGGCGTCCGAGCCATGGAGCGGCAGGCAAATATCCTGAACGCCTACTACAGCCGGGTAATCGAGGCCTTCGGCTACGAAAATCTGAAGAACCTTCTGGAGCAGATTTCCCGTCTGGAGGACGTTATGAACGAAGTATTTACGAAAGGAGCGGCCAGCCATGGACTTGACCCAGTTGAATGACTACACGACCCGCAGCGAGGCGGTGTGCCGCCGGAACGACACCATCTCCCCCCGGCTGTACGAGGAATACGGTGTCAAAAAGGGGCTTCGGGACGAAAACGGCAACGGCGTTCTCGCCGGACTGACGAACATTTCCAAGATCACGTCCTCCAAAATTGTGGACGGCAAAAAGGTTCCCTGCGACGGCCAACTCTGGTACCGGGGCTACCGGGTGGAAGACCTGATCGGCAGCCTTGGGGAAACGGAGCTTGGCTACGAAAAGATCGCCTATCTTCTGCTCATGGGACAGATGCCGGACAGCGCCGCCGCGGAAGAATTCCGGAGGCTGCTGGGCGAGTGCAGGACGCTCCCCACCAACTTCACCCGGGACGTCATCATGAAAGCCCCCGGCAAGGACATCATGAACTCCATGACCCGGGGCATTCTGACGCTGGCGTCCTACGACGAGCGCGCCATCGACACCAGCGTCAGCAATTCCCTCCGGCAGTGCATCCAGCTGATCGCCGAGTTCCCGCTGCTGGCCGTTTATGGATACCACGCCTATAATTACTACGAAAATATGGACAGCATGGTCATTCACCGGCCTGACCCCGCCCTTTCCACGGCGGAAAATCTTCTCATGATGCTCCGCCCGAATAAAAAGTACACCGCCACGGAAGCGAAGGTCTTGGACACGGCGCTGATTCTCCACATGGAGCACGGCGGCGGCAACAATTCCACCTTCACCACCCGTGTCATCACCTCCTCCGGTTCCGACACCTATTCCACCATCGCGGCGGCCATGTCCTCCCTGAAAGGCCCCAAGCACGGCGGCGCCAACATCAAGGTCATGGAAATGATGGAGGACATCCGCCTGCACGTCTCCGACTGCTCGGACAAGGAGGCTCTGGAGGATTATCTCGCAAAGATCATCAACAGGGACGCCTTCGACCGGAAGGGGCTTGTATACGGCATGGGTCACGCCGTCTATTCCCTGTCCGACCCCAGAGAGCGGATTTTCAAGGGCTATGTGGAAAAGCTCGCCGCCGAAAAGGGGCGCGGGGACGACCTGACGCTGTACCGCAACGTGGAGGAGCTTGCCCCTCAGCTGATCGCGAAGCACCGGCGGATTTACAAGGGTGTCAGCCCCAACGTGGACTTTTACAGCGGCTTTGTCTACGACATGCTGGGAATTCCTCAGGAGCTGTACACAGCCATGTTCGCCGTGGCGAGGATCGTGGGTTGGAGCGCCCACCGGATCGAGGAGCTGATCTGCATGGATAAGATCATCCGCCCGGCGTACATGAGCGTCATGGAAGAACGGGAGTGATTCAGGCAGCATGGACTATTCACTACTCGCCGGGCAGCTCCTCAGCGTGCAGGCGAATCTCCTGCAGGTCCCGGCCTATCAGCAGCTTTCCAAGATGGTGCGGGGAGAGCTGTTCGTTCTGAACTATCTCGCCACCCACGAGACGGCGATCCATCCCAAGGAACTCAGCAAGAAAATGGCCGTCAGCACCGCCCGCATCACCTCTCTTCTGCATCACATGGAGGAAAAGGGACTGATCGCCCGCTCCTCCGATTTAAGCGACAACCGGCAGATTTTTGTCCGGCTGACGGAAAACGGGGTAAATGCGATACAGAAAGCCCGGGCGGAGGTCATCTCCCGGGTATCGTCCCTGCTGGAAGCACTCGGCCCCGAGGACGCCCGGGAATATATCCGCATTCAGGAAAAGATTCTGGACAATTTTCTGGGAAATTCTTAAAAACCACTTTATACACGCGGGTTCCGCGGGGAGCACACTTTCCCCCGCAGAACCCACTTCTTTTTTGGAACGATGCCCACATTTTCCTCTGTACTTTTTTGGATTTACGTGTTATACTAAGGCTGTAATAATCGAAATTATGTTTGCAATAATACTATTTCTTAACAAAATGATTTCATCATTTTATTTAGGGTCTATCTGAAAACCGGGAATATGACCAACAGCGAGGGATTTTTCGCC
>ERZ1027085.782-NODE-782-length-14426-cov-11.484239_pt1 | contig 14426 bp, 9 predicted proteins | sample MGYA00519415_ERZ1027085 | MGnify/ENA primary metagenome ERZ1027085 (study PRJEB26926, sample SAMN06164436) | human gut metagenome | biome: ENVO:00009003; feature: ENVO:2100002; material: ENVO:00002003 | host: Homo sapiens | place: USA | collected 2012 ...
TACTTGCGCTTGTCGATGCACTAGTGCTTGCCGATGTACTTGCACTGGTTGATGCACTGGTTGATGCGCTGGTACTTGCCGATGTGCTTGCACTTGTTGAGGCGCTTGTACTTGCCGATGTGCTTGCGCTGGTTGAGGCGCTCGTACTAGCTGAGGTACTTGCTGAGGTACTTGCGCTTGTCGATGCACTAGTGCTTGCCGATGTACTTGCACTGGTTGATGCGCTGGTGCTAGCTGAGGTGCTTGCACTCGTTGAGGCACTCGTGCTTGCTGATGTACTTGCGCTTGTTGAAGCACTTGTACTTGCGCTGGTTGAGGCACTGGTGCTGGCTGAGGTGCTTGCGCTGGTTGAGGCGCTCGTACTAGCTGAGGTGCTTGCACTGGTTGAGGCGCTGGTACTTGCTGAGGTGCTTGCACTGGTTGAGGCACTTGTACTTGCCGATGTGCTTGCGCTGGTTGAGGCACTGGTGCTGGCTGAGGTACTTGCGCTGGTTGATGCACTGGTACTTGCCGATGTACTTGCACTCGTTGATACACTCGTGCTTGCTGATGTACTTACACTTGTTGATGCACTTGTACTTGCTGAGGTACTTGCACTTGTTGATGCGCTTGTGCTGGCTGAGGTACTTGCGCTTGTTGATGCACTGGTACTTGCTGATGTGCTTGCACTGGTTGAGGCGCTAGTACTTGCTGAGGTACTTGCACTTGTTGATGCACTTGTGCTAGCCGATGTACTTGCACTGGTTGAGGCACTAGTGCTTGCTGATGTGCTTGCACTTGTTGATGCGCTAGTACTTGCCGATGTGCTTGCGCTGGTTGATGCACTGGTACTTGCCGATGTACTTGCACTGGTTGAGGCACTTGTACTAGCTGATGTACTTGCACTTGTTGAAGCACTGGTGCTTGCTGAGGTACTTGCGCTGATTGATGCACTTGTACTTGCTGATGTGCTTGCACTTGTTGATGCGCTTGTGCTGGCTGAGGTACTTGCGCTGGTTGATGCACTTGTACTTGCTGATGTGCTTGCACTTGTTGAGGCACTTGTACTTGCTGAGGTACTTGCACTTGTTGAGGCACTGGTGCTAGCCGATGTACTTGCACTTATTGATGCGCTGGTTGATGCACTCGTACTTGCTGATGTGCTTGCACTTGTTGATGCGCTTGTGCTTGCTTCAACACTCAAACTCTCTGATATTCTTACTGATTCACTCTTCTCATAGTTTGGATCTGCATCATCCAGTAAATCAATGGAATCCCCATGCTTATATGCGTATTTATACGTATGTACTCCACCCGTACTACTACTTCTAAATTCTACCCATTCATTATCAGACACTTTTAATACAAACGCATTTCCGTCACATATATACAATTCGCCTGTTTTAGAATAACTTTGCTTATTATGTCCCCGCCCTGTTGTCCAATTAAATGTAACAGAATCAAAATCATTAAAATATTCATACTTACCTGTATATGAATTAGCTACTCTATACTGGCATGATCCATTCTCCCAAAACCACGCCCATATATCACCTTTAGATTGAATATCAGATCCAGCTAAATCTTTAAAATTACTTGCCGTAATCTTAGTCACATGATGTACCTGATCTGATACACAATCATCTCTATTTGTATCATTACTTGCAAGCTGTGGCATTCCACTCATTCGAGCATAAACAGCCATATCCTGTTCTGCATCATCTGTGTATGCAGCCGCTACAACATTATCACCACTCTGCTGTTCTGCATCACTCTGCTTCGCACTTTCGCTGGCGCTTGAACTTTCACTTACACTCACGCTCTCGCTAGTGCTCTCTGAAGCGCTTTCACTCATGCTCTGTGTTGTACTCTCGCTATACTCTGTACGTTCGCTCTCAGACAAAGAGCCTGCGTCAACTAATGAATTGGAATCTGCTGCCGATTCATTAATTGCAGCCATAACCATATCAGCACCCTGGATAGAGCTGACTCCACCCATGGCAATTCCTGCTGCGGTTATACCTTTTAAAATACTGTCAACCTTCTTCTTATTCATATAGTCTCTCCTTATTCACATGAATCCGGATACTTGATTATCTGTTTCCTAATCCTCTTTCATCCGGATATAACTATAGTTTTCCTCTTTAACACTATAAATATAAACTCCTAGGTGTATCTAAAATCGTATAAAAACATTTATATACCGCCAAATTATAGCCTTTCTCCACACATAATCAAGGTATCCAGCAATAATTTTCTGGTATATATTCCATTTATGAACAAATTTTGCAGTTTTTTGACATTTGCGTAGTATTGACTCAATTTATCTTCCGATTCTGATACAGCTATCCGGTATACATCTTCAAAATCTGTCGCTGCTGCTCCTATTTCATTATCTGTCACATACTTTTCACAGCTCAACCCCTTTTTAACTATCACAGGGATTCCGGCAGCCATATAAAGTCCAAGCGCCTGCTCATCCGCATCCCAAATCAATCCAAAGCCTCCGTCTGACAACCTGAGTATAGATTCCATGGCACGGTACTCATCATATTGCACCACCTCTATATTCAAATTGTTCAATGGATATTCATTTTGACTCGTTTCCGCCATGATATATAGTTTTTTATTTTTATGCTCATTTGCGCAAATGTCTGTCATATAATCCGGTATATTCTGAATCAGATAAGGTTTTTCTTTTAATCCATTTGCGATATAGTAATCCCGCAGCGCAGCTGAGGCAAAAATAAACATATCGGCCCGGTTAAGCAGCGTGATTTCATCACTCAAAGCATACTCACTGTCATCTCTATCGGATGCTATTTCCTGTATAAACGCAACAATTTTCGTTCCATGATATCTTCTTAAATGCTCAAATAAAAATCCATCGTATCTGGGACTCTCACCGCTTGGATGCTGAAAAATCACTATATCCTCAGGACAAAGTGATGCAATTATGCCATCCATCCTAACATGAAGCTCATCATCACTATCATATGCATCAGGAAATTTAAATAAACTCATTTCTTTAAAGCCAAGTGTTTCACCAGCGTTTTTCACTGCATTTTGACGGAGACCAATCAATCCGCCTATGTTATAAGTTTTTGTAATATGTACGCTCATAATCTCTTCCCCATTATTCCACTGTAGCAACTATCTGTGATTCATACACCTGATCATGGTCAAATACTATATCCTGTCACTGTTGATTTGTCTGCTAAATCTATATATGATCTTGATATCTGTTTTCAACCGGTGTACAGGCATTTTCCAAAACCTCAATTATTGCATCCTGAAGTGTTTTTCTTGTATATGCGCCATCTAATATCAGCTTTTGAATATTCTTCACATTATGGTAAAGCTTTATATACCCTGCATCCGTAATACTCTGAACCAGTTTATCAGCTTCATCCAACGTATCGACTGCATATCCCAGACCGTTTCTTTCGACAAATTTCTCATGAACACAGCCTCTTTTTACTATAACTGGTATCCCTGCTGCCAGATTTGTACCGAGCTTGTACGGCTGATTCATCGAATAATATCTGTCAAAATATTCGTCATCACTCCAAACAAGCCCAAAGCCACCTTTGGAAAGCTCATGCATTAGCTTTTCCTGCTCAAAATACCCTCTCCAGCAAAAGCTGTCATCATAATTCACCCCAATCCAGCTTGGATACTGAAAAATCACAATATCACCATAGTTAAGAGGCGCTATTATCCCATCAAGACGTTTGTCTATCTCCTTTGCATAGTCTGGCTTTAAAGGATAAAAAGACAAGCCCATTTCATGACAGCCAATACTCTGCGCCACCTTTAATACTCTTCTATGTGCCAGACTGGCAGTTCCTGCCATGTTGTTTAGTGTAGTAATGTGTGTTTTCATTGATACTCCTGTCTACAAGCCTGTTGTTTCATTGATGTTTTCCAACATTTTTCTCTCATACTCAAGCCAATAATCCTTAGGATGTTTTACCTTCATGTTACTGCATTTCTCTATAAAATTAAGTTTGACGGATTGAGCTATGGTATATTTTTTATAAGCTGCATCCATTTTGATTCTATTACATGCTCCTTATATTCTTCAGCAATCATATAAGAATTTTCATGGAATTTCTTCAATCTGTCATCATCCTCAAATATTTTAACTATTGCTGCTGCAGTTCTTTCACAGAGCTTATCTTTATTTTGATAGTCTGTTTCAATATCAAAATCCACCAGATAGCCATTTTCATCCGGATGTATAAAAAGCCTGTTCCCATATCTTACATCCAGTCCAACCATGGCTAGTCCGTCTCCAACAGCCTCCATGAGTGAAAGTCCAAATGTTTCCCACAAAGAAAAGGATGCAAACAATTCATAGTGTGGATAAATCTTTTCAAGATTACAGCGCCCTTTAAAGTGAATATAATCATCAGCACCAGCATCTTTAACTATATTTTGTAAATATGAAGTATACTCATCATTGCCACTTCCGTATATATCCAGATTAATTGTCTGATTTATCTCATGAGCTTTTATCACACTTTTAATAAGAATATCAATACCTTTCCTTGGACTAAGTCTTGAAGCAGATATTATACTGCCTTGCCAACGATTATTTTTACTTTTAAGTTTGCCTTCTGGTATGGCGCCCGGTGGAATAGCTGCAATATGCGGAACAAAACAATCATACTCTTTTAAAAATGCTTCCAGACTTCTTTTATGTTCATCCGTACCAACAACAAAATAATCTATTGCCTCTGAATATTTGAACCAATAATAATACTCATAGTTCATGTATAATGAGCTTTCATCCTCATATATTTTGTAAAAATGATCTGAATGTAATACAGCTATCAGCTTTGATTTGCCTTTATTTTCAAAAAGAGGCTGTATATAATCAAGATATCCCGCTCTATCCATTATACATATATCATTCTCACAAAGATTAAGTGTCTTTACAAATCTTTCTAGAAACTCTACATTGTCTATAACTTCACCATTTTTAAACAGATATTCAACATTATCTTTATAGATACATTGTTCATAAACCATCTGTCCTTGTTTGTTCCAAAAAATTCTCCTTCCTAGATTTAAGCCATCGTTCGAATCATTATCCCAATTATACAGCTCTGTATATGACAAACTGTCTGTATAATAATTTTCTAAATACTTTTTTCCGTTTTTAAAGAGACTTTCATTTATAACAAATCCATCTTCATCGCATAATATTTCAACTGATTTTTCACCGGAATTATATAGACGAATCACCTTTCCATCCTCATCTATATTGTCATACTCATAGTTTTCTTTTTCATTTTCTAAAAGAGCTTCTTTTTTCACAGACAAACTCATATCTAATCTTCCGGTCATAAAAAGATGTGCAGACATAATCTGACCACGTTTTATTTTTTGCGAACCATACAGTTCCATATCCCTAATTGTCGGCAGCTCTGTAAAAATAAATTTAGCGTTTACATTGTTTTTTGCAAACAATCTTGCTCTAAATCCCTGAGCAACATCGACTCCGGAAAATTCATATCCACTAAGTAATGTAAAATCAAATACTCTCATCTGTATCACCCATAACTACTTTTGCAGCTAATTGTTTTAATTGCTTCTTTTGCCTGTCTATATATTCATTGAATATCGTCTGACTAGTTATTATATTTTTTAGAGTTTCTTTCATCTTCACATAGTTGCTGCTTTCAAAAATATTTCCCATTGGATATAATTCTTTTGAATGCGCTGTATTGTCAAACGCTAGTATTATCATATTATTAACCATTGCCTCGTTTACTGCATTGTATAGCTCTCTGTAATGATTAATATCCAAATAAATATCGCATCTTTCAAACAGTTCTTTTCTCTTTTGTTCCGTAATACATGGATATAACTCAACATTATTATTTATATCCAGTCTCGTTAATTTATCTGACATAATGGTACTGGCAGCTATATGAAAAGTTATTTCCGGAAAGTCATTTATAAGCTGTTCAATATACTCAAGCTGATCCGATTCTGTAATAATAAATGCTTCTTTTCTCCCAAATTTTGATTTATTATTCTCAAGATATGAATATAATCTGTCGCATTTATAATTTGAATTTTCTTTATACCAATTGACCTGCTGCTCTTCACTGCACAGTATTCGAAACGCTGTGTTAGTCTGAGTTATTACTGTCAAATCTGAGTTTAATCTATTTTGTGGCAGGTATGATATTTTAAAATTTCCATAATCCCAGGCAAATTTATTTAATATCTCATCACTTGTCAGCCATATATTTTCATCATAAATTTTATTATATTTAAGATAAGCTTCCAAATAATCAGCAAAGCCTCTATAGCTCTTCGGACTAATGCGGGTGCCAAACGTGGTATATGTCTTTGGACCTGTCTGTTCTAATACTTTAATGTCACCATTTCTATCATAGAATTCCCTGACTGTAACATTGCCGCCACTCACATTCTCCGAACAATACATATATCCGTATTTGTTGTAATAATCTACTTTATATACTGTATTATTCCTGTCAATCCACTCGACTCTGCTGACCATTCTTTTCTCTATCGGATTCTTAAAATAGATGTTTGCCTTTTTGGTTTTATTATCATATATAGCACCATTTAGACCATCTGCACGAACACTCCAATATTGAGGGATATCTATGAATGCATAATACCTGTCTTTTTCCTTAAGCACATCGTTTCTTTCAGATATGCCACAAAACAAATCTATGGCTTCTATTGTTTTGCATTCTTTAAATCCCACATTTTCTGCCAGCTCTATTATATTTTTCTCAAACTTACCTAATTCATCAGTAATAAAAATCATAGGGCAAACCCACCCTCTGTATAATGTAAAAACCTCTGTGTTATAAAATAATTCTCACCATTTTCTAATCCGGCATTTGCCAGTATTTCCAGTCCATTGCCATCGTCCGCTTCTGCTGAGACTATATAGACAGTATTATCATCACAGATAATCTCATTCTCCTTTAAATGCTCATGCCATTCACAGCTATCGAAATTTCTGTTTAATAGCCTCATTGCATTCCTTATTGAGCTGTTCTCTCCGCCATAGAATACGAGTCGTATATTGTTTTGAGTAACTTTTTTTAGCAGCTTCTCCAGCATACCTGTTCTATCCACAATTCTACCCATAGAATTACACAATAAGCCATCCTCCATCTGCTCTCCCCATGGGGTTCTCAGTATTGTAAAATAGCAGGCTCTGTCAATTTCATTATTTGTATGCAGCATCAACAGGGTTGCAGCATAATGATATATTTTTTTCTCTGCTTTCTCATTATTTTTTCTTGCCTCATCAATAAAATAATTCCATTTTTCATCTATCAATAAGGTTTTTCCGCTGAATATGGCATTTAAAGCATCCTGGTCAGGAAGCCATGTTCGTGGATTATCGCTCAGATAATCCATAACCTGTTGAAACAGGCTTCCATTTTTCCTGATATTGTCAAGATTCATGCAAAGAACACCTGCATTAAAATATCTGTCTCGACTTGTCTGCCCTGCTGCTACAGCGTATGGAGTTCCCCAATTTCTTATTGTCGAACAATCCTGAGCAGCCGCCAGACAGTAATTATCTATATTTAGGTTCCATAATTCTTCAATATCTGTATTTACAAATAAATCAGAGTCCAAATATATTATTTTTTTTAAATCCGGCATAATATCAGGCAACATAATTCTGAACATTGTTCCAATTGTAAATCTATTCATTGAATCAGCCAATGAGCCAAAAATGTCTGGATTAAAATGATGAAATTCTATGCCGTTTCCACTATTATCAGCAATAAGACTCAGCTTATTTTTATTCATTTCATTCAATGTGTCATCATGTAATATATGAAAAACTATTGGTGCTTTTGTATTTTCAACAATAGATTGCATTGTTGTTCCAGCCCAGACACTGTAATTTCCATCCTTATCATGTATACCAAGACAGATATGTATTGCATTGTCTAAAAAGCATGCATTGTTCATTCTTTTCGCAGTTGCTCTCAGCTTTGACATTCTTTTCAATATCACATTATCTGAAAAAGCCTTCACATACGGATTATTAAATATATCCGGTTCACTCTTTAAGAACTCTTCTTTGCAAATATCCAGCTCCCTTTTCATAAAAGTCTCTATTCTACTATACGGCTCAATATATTGATGCCATAACAAAAATGCCTGTACTTCACAATAACACTGCTCAATTACATTTCCCAGTTCTGCTTTTCTACTTTGAATAGCCCTCCTTATATGATCCATAATAATCTTAGCATCCCGGATCTTTGCATTGCTAATTTCAGAACGTATAATGCCCTCTGTATTCTCAAAGTAATAGTATAATGTCGATTGCACCTTACAATATTTCTTTGCAAGTAACACACAAAGCATAGAAAAATGTGTATCCTCATAATATACATCTTCTATAAATCTTAGATTATGTTCTATTATAAATTTGGTCGAGTATAGCTTTGCCCATGCTGTTACATTAGTAAATCCGGTCAGACCTATAATGAGATTTTTCCTATTATCAACATTATCCAAATCAAGCCTTTGAATTTCAAAATCATTTACTTCTAATACATTTGGCTTATCTGCTTTAAAGCACGATACACCACACTGTGCCACATCATAATCGTCCTCTGTCATTCTATCATACAGCACCCTGAGCATATCCGGATGCACATAATCGTCCGCATCCACAAATGTGATATATTTGCCGGTGCAGATATCCATTCCCAGATTACGTGCACCGCCACACTTTCCTTTTTTCTGTATTTTAAGAGATATAACATTCTCCGGGTATTGTCTTTGTAAGGATTCTAATACAGACCATGTATTGTCTGTCGATAAATCATCTATGAGTATCACTTCAAGATTTTCAAAGCCATATGTCTGTCTGTAAATTGAATCAAAGCATCTCATAATGTATTTTTGTACATTGTAGCATGGAATAATTACTGATATCTTGTCTTTACCATTCATAACATTTTCTCCATAATATATAAAATAATCAAATTAACTCTAACCTTAATTGTGTAACAGCACCTTGCATCTTTTCCAACCAATTTGTACTATTCCCTTTACAACTCACAAACTATACTGTTCACATGATATTTCTCTGCGACTCTCGGATTTTTCTTTGCGAACTGGCGGTTGATTCTCTTTTTGACTATCTCGCAGTCCTCACGCTTGATTCCGATGAGCATGATAAGAAACTGCACCTTTCCATACGAGGTATATATGTCACTGTAGCGGATTGATTCACCGACGCACTTCTTGAGCTGCCTTGAATACTTGTTTATCTTTGTCTCGCTCTGTACCTGTCTGTCTTCCTCGTCCTCGAGAGTACAGAGCATGAGATACACAGGTACCCTTGTGCGCTTCATAATACGGATGGACGCCTGGTATATTCCTTTGAATACCGGATAGCTGCAAAAATATCCGCCTCTTTCAGTTTCCTCCTGCTCGTTCATGCCCTCCTGGATGTTTTCCAGTATCTCATGTGCATGATTCATCTGATTACTGTATTTCTCAAGTATTTCCAAGAGTCTTGAAGATGGATAAATACCGCACTCCCTGAGATAATAGTCCACGACATCCGTGTATAACTCTTCCGCCTCATCATAGCGCCTGGTCTCTACCATCGCCTCCATGATGAGCTCCTCCCACTCATTGAACGGGTCGACCTTTGCCGCATATACTCCGATCTTCTCCAGTCCCTTGAATTGTTTTCTCTTTCGCAGTATGTACGCAGCTTCATTTATGATTTTCTCAAACATGGTGTGATAGCGTCTGGCCTCCTGTGCTATCCACGTCTCGCCTGTATATGCCACCAAAAACTCTCCCTTGTACAGATATAGTGCTTTTACGTACAGCTCAAGCATATTGTCTTCTATTTCCTTTATCCGCTCATCACACACTGTCTCTGCACTCTCCGGTTCCTGTGGCATCTGCTTTTCCAGTGCACAGGCCTCGTTATAGAGCTTCTCAAACTCTGCTGCATCCTCTTCTATCTCTATATCCGGAGTCCAGTAATATATGCCTCCCTCCAAATATATGAGGTTCTTTCCCGGCAGTCCGAGCTGTGCGAGCTTTTGCTTTGTCTTGTATACAATAACTCTTAGTGCCGTGTGAGGTGCATCTATATCACGCTCACCGATTACTATTTCCTCGAGCTTATCCTTTGCTATTCCGCAGTCAGAATAGTGTATCAAAGCCTGCATCATGCGGTTGAACTGGCTTTCCTTATGCATTTTTTCCGCCACAAATGGTGCTCCGTTATAGTCCATTCTGAAATTGCCAAACATCTGTACCTTGATTTTATGCGTCATAGGTGCCTCTCTTCCCGAGTTTTATAAACCTGCTTATTATAGAATTCATATTATCATTGACTCATATATTCAGCTAGTTTTTAACTAAACAAATTAATCTAATTATCATTATACATCAATTCCGCGCATGGCAATAACAACGACAATTTACACAAAAAGTGTCAAAACTCGTACTTGACAAATCGTAAGATATATGATATCTATTCGAAGCCAGAAATAAAAAAAGATCCTGCAAGAAAATCTCACAGGATCCGGCTATTTCTGATATATTAAATCAGATATGTTAAATCAAATATTAAATTAGAAAATAGCATTTACAATTGTTGAACCAATGGCTGTTGCAAGGAATGCCAGTCCACACACAAGTGGAAGCTTGTTGTCATCCTCTTCTATTGCCCTTACTCCAAAGAATATGCTTACATATCCTACTACACCAGCAAATGTATGCAGCCAGCCGCTCACATTGCCAAAGAACTGGAATGGGATTATGTCGATGATTGCTGCCACAAGGATAATCGGAAGGTATACTGCATCATACAGACATGCTGCTGAAAGTGTCTGTGCAAATGTCACCTTTTTATCCTTCTGCACTGCGTTTAATACAACCAGAATGACTGCTGCCAGAATGAGTACTCTCACTGCCTCTCCTACGATTCCTGAGAAGATTCCCTCAAAGAAGCTCGCCGGGTAAAATGAGAATCCAAAGCCGCCTATGCTGCCAATTACGCTTGATAACAGATATACTACAGACAGCACTACCTCTACTATGGCAAATAAGCCAATAAATATAAAGCCTGATGCCATATTTGCATTCTTTACAAAGTCTGCTGCAGCCTGTGCCGGCTTCTTAACAAGACCCTTGTAGAATGTGATGATAGATGCCACATTCTTGTCATTCTGCAGCTGCTGTCCTGCTGCACTCACCTGCTGTGTGAAGTTATCAAACGCCTGCGACTGTGCGCTGCCCTGTGGCTGTCCGTTGAACTGTCCCTGTGGCTGTCCATTGAACTGTCCCTGTGGCTGTCCGTTGAACTGTCCCTGTGCGTTGCCCTGCGGCTGTCCGTTAAACTGTGCCTGATGTGCTGCATTATCTGCCTGTGCATTGTTGTCCTGTGTCTGATTTGGTGCCTGTGGCTGTGCCTGCTGACGACATGTGCATACCTCATCATCAGCTAACTGCCTGCCACAATTTGTACAGTATTTCATAACTGAAACCTCCTTAAAATAATTAATAAACTGCTGATAATTATATTAGCATTTCGGATATTTAATAGCAATATTTATTTGATATTTATTTCATATTATATTATGATTATTTATAATCATTCACATTCTACAGAGGAATAAACATGCCACAAACACTTAATATAGCTGTATGCGAGGACGAAGCTGCAGAGACCGTGCTGCTTTGTGATATTCTCAACCACAGCGATATCCAAAATACATACACTGTCTTTACGGATGCAGATTCTTTTCTTGCCTCATATGAGTACGGAAAGTATGACCTGCTGCTCATGGATATATACATGAAAGATTCCATGACCGGCATCGAGGCAGTCTCTATAATCCGCGAGACAGATGCCGATATCCCGGTTGCTTTCATCACAACAAGCACGGAACATGCCTTGGAAAGCTACAGGCTGTCTGCCATCGGCTATATCGAAAAGCCGGTTTCTGCAGCTGAGCTAAGTAACATTCTTCACCTTGCCATGCTGAAGAAATCCGATGCCCCATCTCTTTATGTGAAGAGAAACAAGAGTATGGAGAGGCTTGCCCTTTCTGATATCATGTACATAGAGCAGAGAGCCAGGCAGATTTTCATACATTTAAAAGAAAATGAGGAAATCATCTGCTATGAGAAGCTTTCAGAGCTTTCAGATCAGCTGCCCGCTGAGCTGTTTTTTCTGCCGCACAAAAGCTACGCGGTAAACCTGTCGTATGTCACACGCATTGATACTTCACTCAAATGCTTCGTGATGGCCGATGACACAAATATCCCTATCAAGAGAGAGCTCTCCGGCAAAGCCAAAAAGGCTCTGGAGAGATACTACTTTGATCACACCAGAGGGCTTAAATAAGGCACTTTCCTATTGATTTGATATGAGCTAGACTGTCAAAAGTAATACACTGCAAGGAGCCCGGATTATGAAAAAAATTAGCGCTATACGAAATATTCCCTATCTGACAATTATACTGCTTACACTGATTTGCATACTGCTTCTTTCCTCAAAAAACATGATTATGAGCCAGGCGAGCTATCCTGAAGCCACTATCGTAAGCTCTGCATATGCCGTAGTTGAGGGCTCGGATTCAGATAAAGAAGAAATCACATTTCCACATACCTTTAAGCACCTTTCGCCGCGCACACATGTCACCGTCACCACACATATCAACCTGAACAAGGATGATCCAATCTACATAAAAACTGTCTATTCCCCTGCGAAGGTCTATCTGGACGATGACCTCATATATGAGTTTGGCAGGGCCGAAAACTATCCATCCTATATGAAGGATCCCGCAACCGAGGGGTACCTGATAGGCACTGACGGTCATTCAGGTGATACAGAGCTTCGCATAGAGTATCTGTCTCCTGTTACCAGAAGCTCGCTTACGGTATATTCTCCTATCTACGGAGCATACAAATCCTTATTTTTCACTCTGTTAAAGCTGAATAAATGGTCATTCTTTATAGCACTGCTTGAGCTTGCCGCAGGTGTTTTGTTTATATTTATCTCACTAATGCTTTTATACTACGATAAAGAGGTTTGCAAGATGATATTTCATTTTGGATTCTTCTCACTCATGGCCGGCATGTGGTCTATCGGCGAGTGCAACTACACAGGTGTCATAGTCAAAAACCCTACACTGCTGTATCTGTGTGCTTTTATAGGGCTTTTCTCGCAGATGATTCCGCTGCTGTATTTCTGCAGGCTTGCAGTTGGTTTTAAGAATGACAAGCCAATTATAGCTATCGCGAAGCTCCTCACCGTGCTTGACCTTGTCGCTTGTGTCTTACAGCTTAGCGGTACGGTTGCACTATCCCAGAGCATGTACGTGTTCCATGTCATTCTGCCTCTCATACTTTGCTTCCTGACTGCATACATCATCCTTGAGGCTGTTCGTAGCCAAAACAGCAGGGCAAAACGGCTGATGGTTCCGGTATTCATACTGGCACTTGCTTCATGTGCTGAGATAATCAATTATCATTTAAAATTTGTGGCCTCATTGTCATTACTGTACCAGATTGGAACTCTGCTTTTCATTATAATCATGGGAATTATAATGGGGCTTAATATAAGCGATATGCTCATGATAAAACGTGAGAATGAAAGACTCATATTCGATATGAATCTCCTTGAGCATTCCCTGTTGGAGCAGAAGAAATATAATTCGCTCATCACAACAAACGAACAGCTTTTTAAGAAGCAGCGTCACGATCTGCGTCACCAGCTGGTTGCAATAAAAGGCCTCGCAAACACTGAAAATAAACAGCTGAATGAATACCTGGATGCCCTGATCCACAGCATACCATCTGCGCCTGCAAGCTATTGCGAAAACAGGGTAGTCAATTCCATTCTGTCATACTATAGTGCCATATGCAGAAATGAAAATATCGCTCTTGAGACAAAGCTTATTGTTCCGGAAACCGATGATGCGGCCTTGGACAATGACCTGTGCCTGGTATTTGGAAATCTGATAGAAAACGCTATAGAAGCCTGCAGACGCATGGATACTTCTGATTCTTTGAACGAGAAATCATCGCACTTTATCCGACTGCATGCCCACGTACACTATAAGACACTTATTATTACTATGGACAACAGCTTTGACGGACATGTTACCATCCAAAACGGAAAATACCGTTCTTCTAAGAGGGACGACTATGGTATAGGTCTGTCATCCATCCGCTCTGTTGCCGGCAAATATGATGGTGACGTTGCATTTGAAGCAGCTGATGGTATATTTCAGTCATCAGTATACCTTCAAATATATAAATGACACACTAAAATCATTAATTTATATTAATGCTTCATACCTAAATTTCATTTTCAGAGCCCAACTAACTTATTGTATATAATGTATACATCTGTCTCTTATACACATCTGACGCTG
>ERZ1027085.805-NODE-805-length-14105-cov-7.340214_pt1 | contig 14105 bp, 13 predicted proteins | sample MGYA00519415_ERZ1027085 | MGnify/ENA primary metagenome ERZ1027085 (study PRJEB26926, sample SAMN06164436) | human gut metagenome | biome: ENVO:00009003; feature: ENVO:2100002; material: ENVO:00002003 | host: Homo sapiens | place: USA | collected 2012 ...
CAGCGTCAGATGTGTATAAGAGACAGCGGAAAATCAGGGGCATTCCGGTGGTAATGCCGCCGAGAATTCCCCCGGCATTGTTGGTGACGGTGCGGATTTGTCCATCCGAAATAACGTAATCGTCGTTATTCTGGCTGCCCCGCAGATTTGCGGCGGAAAAGCCCGCACCGAATTCCACACCCTTCACGGCGGGAACGCCGTAGACGATCTGGGCGATCCGGCTTTCCACGCCGCCGAACATGGGTTCTCCCACCCCGGCGGGAAGACCGGTGACGGCGCATTCCACAATGCCGCCCACGCTGTCGCCGTCACCCTTGGCGGCGGAAATGGCATCCCGCATCTGTGCCCCTGCGTCCGGTTTTATCACCGGGAAATCCGGCTGGATGGAATCTCTATCCGGGGCAAGGGGGTCAAAAGGCGTGTCGAAAATGCCCGCAATGGCGGCAATATGGGCGAAGACCTGAATTCCCATGCCCTCCAGCCATTGTTTGCACAGTCCTCCCGCAATGCAGAGCGGCGCGGTCAGACGGCCGGAAAAGTGTCCGCCCCCGGCGGCGTCCTGAAATCCGCCGTATTTGATCTGGGCGGTGAGGTCCGCGTGTCCGGGACGGGGGCAGTCCTTCAGATTGGCGTAGTCCCCGGAGCGGGTGTTTTTGTTGTAAATGGCGGCGGCAATGGGCGCGCCGCAGGTGAAGCCGTCCAGAATTCCGGAGAGAAATTCCGGCCGGTCGGCTTCCTTTCGCGGCGTTGACCAGTCGTTCTGACCGGGGGCGCGGCGGTTCAGGAAGATTTGCAGCGCGTCCGTGTCCACGGGCAGACCTGCCGGAATGCCGTCCAGCGTCATGCCGATGGCCGCACCGTGGGATTGGCCGAAAATGGACAATTTCAGATTTTCACCGTAGGTACTGCTCATAGTTACCTCCTAAACGGGCGTATTCTTCAAAGAATTTTGGATAGGATTTTTCCACGCACTCCGCGCCAAGAATGGCCACGGGTGCTTTGCAGGCCGTCGCGGCAATGGCGGCGGACATGGCGATGCGGTGATCGTTCATGGCATTCACCGTCCCGCCGACCAGCCCCGTGCCGTACACCGTCAGGGTGTCCTCGGAAGCCTGTGCCTTTCCGCCCAGCGCTTCCACCATGGCAATAACGGACGCGACCCGGTCGGATTCTTTCAGCCGCAGCCGCCGGATGTCCGTGAACACAGCGCCATTTTTACACGCCGCCGTAACGGCGAGAATGGGGACTAAATCGGGAATATCAGCGGCGGAAATGACGGGGCTATTTTCCAGCGCGGGAAGCAGATCAAAGACCGCCCGGTCGCCCTGGGGGGAATCCGGGGAGAGGTTCGTCACCTCTACACTGCTGCCCAACGCCTTTGCAGCAAGGAAGAACGCGGCGTTGCTCCAATCGCCTTCTACCGTCAGCGTGCCGGGGGAGTGGAACGGGGTGCCGCCGGTCACGACAAAATCCGACGTTTCTTTTCCAAATATTTCCATTGCCCGCTGGGTCATGGTGATATAGGGGCGGGATTCCACCTTCCCGGTCAGACGGATGCGGCTTTTTCCCGGAATCAGGGCGGCGGAAAGCAGCAGCCCCGTAATAAACTGGCTGGAAACGCCGCCGTCGATGACGTATTCTCCCGCCCGCAGACGCCCGGTGCAGCGAACGGTATCCGCGGTCGGACGAGCGAGGGTGTAGCCCATACGTTCCATTTCCTCCCACAGCGGGGAGAGAGGGCGGCTGGGGAGCCTGCCCTCCAAATGAAACGTTGCGTCAATGCCCAAAGCCCCGGCCACTGGCAGCAGAAACCGCAGGGTAGAGCCGCTGTCGTGGCAGCGAAGCGCTGCCTGCCGGGGAATTTCTTTCGCCGGGATGACCCGGTAGCCGGAGTCGGTTCGTGTGATGTCCGCACCCAGAGCGTTCAGGCAGCCCATGGTCGCTTCGATGTCCCGGTTGGTTTCAGGGCAGAAAAGAGTGGTGGGCGCGTCGGCAAAGGCGGCGCAGATCAGCAGACGGTGCGCCTGAGACTTCGAGGGGATGGCGCGGACGGTTCCCGAAAGTTTCCCGGGAAAAATGGTGATATCCATATCAAAGACCTGCCTGAATAAAGGATTTCAGGGATTCGACCTTGGTCGGGACAATGACGCAGTCGCCGATGGCGCGGGGGATGATGAGATTCACCGTGCCGCCGGAACGCTTCTTGTCCGAGAGCGTGTAGCTGAAAAGGTCGTCTGCGGAGTAGTCCGTCCGGGTGGGCAGACCGAATTGTTCCAGAAGCGCCACGATTCGCGGCGTATCGGCGCAGGCGGATGCCCGGCTGACGATGGCCATGCCAATGGCGACGGCCTTGCCGTGGGAGATGGCAAAATGGCTTTTGGCCTCCACGCCGTGACCGACGGTGTGACCCAGATTCAGCTTCATCCGCGCGCCGGTGTCGAATTCGTCCTCCATGACCACGTCCCGCTTTAATTCCACACAGCGGGTGATGACCGCTTCCCGGTCAAAGGCAAGCCCCTTTTCTTCCAGATGGGCGAACAGCTTCGGGTCGTACAGCACGCCGTACTTGATGACCTCGGCGCAGCCGTCCCGGAAAATGTCAAGGGGGAGGGAATTCAGGGTATCCGTGTCGCACAGCACCAGACTTGGCTGGCAGAACGCCCCGGCAAGGTTCTTCCCGGCAGGAAGGTCAATGGCTGTTTTGCCGCCCACGGAGGAATCCACGGCGGCAAGCAGGGTCGTGGGAACCTGAATGAAGCGGATGCCCCGCAGATAGCTTGCGGCGGCGAAGCCCGCCAGATCGCCCACCACGCCGCCGCCCAGGGCGACGATCAGGTCGGAGCGGGTTAGCCGGTTTTCCGCGAGAAAGTTCAGAAGATCGAGGAAAATCTGCCCGCTTTTGCTTTCTTCCCCGGCGGGGAATACGTAGGAAACCACGGAAAACCCGGCGCTTTTCAGGCTTTCCTCGGCAGCAGCCCCATAAAGAGGATACACGCTGCTCTCGCTGACGACGCAGATTTTCTGCGCTTTCCCCAGCTTTTTCGCTTCCGCGCCCAAAGTGGGCAGAAGACCCTGACCGATCAGAATATCATACTGTCTGGAGGCGCGGACGGTAACGGTGTTCATCCGTCCACCTCCTCTTTGCGCTTTTTGCCCTCGTCCAGCAGCCGGACTAATGTGTCCATATCATCCGCGGCAATGGCGTCCCGGTAGGCGGACAGGCTCTCAATATAGCTGTCCAGCTCGAAAAGAACATTGTCCTTGTTTTCCATGAACAGCTCCGCCCACATCTGAGGATTCAGCCACGCGACGCGGGTCAGGTCTTTGTAGCTTCCGGCAGAAAATCCCTTGTGCTTCAAAGCGGTGGGGGACTTGATGAATGCGTTGCTGAGAATGTGGGGCATCTGGGAGGTAAAGGCGATCATTTTGTCGTGTTCTTCCGCCGTTGTAACGGAGAAAAAGCCAAAATGGCAGGGTTTCAGTGCGGTTTTTACCCGGTCTAACAGCTGGATATCGTCATACACCGGCGGAACCAGCACCATGGGTGCGCCCGCAAAGAGGTTTGCCCGGCTGTATTTGAAGCCGGAGAACTGGGAGCCTGCCATGGGATGCCCGCCCACGAAGGTGAAGCCGTACCGTTCGGCGAGAGGGAAGCACCGGCTGCAAACCTCCCGCTTGATGCCGCAGCAGTCGATGACCAGCGCGTCCTTGGATACAAGGGGCGCGTTCTTTTCCAACCAGTCGGCGCAGCCGCCGGGGTAGATGGCAAGCAGGATCAGGTCGCACGCCGGAATGGTGGTTTCGTCCAGCCGTCCGTGGACTGCGCCGGAAAGCATGGCAAAGGAAAGCATACTTTCGTTTCGCTGAATGGCGTAAACGGTGTGCCCCTCCAGAGCGTAGGCTCTGGCAAGGGAGCCGCCGATCAGGCCAAGACCCAAAATACCGACTTTCATACAAGAACCTCACGAATCTGCCGGACTTTCCGGCTGATCTCATCGAACTGGGGCGGCGTGATGGACTGAGCGCCGTCGCACAGCGCGTGGGCGGGATTGTTATGGACTTCCACCATGATGCCGTCGGCACCGGCGGCGGTGGCCGCGTAGGCCATGGGGGCGACCAGATCGGCCTTGCCGGTGGCGTGGCTGGGATCGACCACCACGGGCAGGTGGGTCAGATTGTGCAGCACGGGGACGGCGGAAAGGTCGAGGGTGTTCCGGGTGGCGGTCTCAAAGGTGCGGATGCCCCGCTCGCAGAGGATTACCTTGCCGTTGCCCTCGCTCATGATATATTCGGCGCTCATGAGCAGCTCCTGCAAGGTGTTGGCAAGTCCCCGTTTCAGCAGAATGGGCTTGTCGGTCTTGCCCAGCTCTTTCAGAAGGTCAAAGTTCTGCATATTCCGCGCACCTACCTGAATGATATCCACGTCGGCGAACAGATCGAGGGTGGAAATGTTCATGATCTCCGTGACGATGGGCAGCCCCGTGGCCTTTTTGGCCTCCAGAAGCAGCCGGATGCCCTCGTCCTTCATGCCCTGAAAGGCGTAGGGAGAGGTGCGGGGCTTGAACGCGCCGCCCCGGAGAATGGATGCGCCGGATTCCTTGACGGCGGAAGCGACGGCAATGATCTGCTCCTCGGATTCCACGCTGCACGGGCCTGCGATCATGGCAAAATACCCGCCGCCGATGCGGGCGTTTCCCGCCTCAATGATGGTGTCCTTGGGGTGGAATTTCCGGTTGGCCTGCTTGAACGGCTCAGAGACCCGCTTGACGGTCTCCACCATTTCCAGGCTTTTCAGAAGGTCGATGTCCACCCGGCTGGTGTCGCCGACCAGACCGAGAATGGTGACCTCCGAGCCTTCGGAAATGTGAACGTCCAGATTCATATTTTTGAGCCAGTCCACAAGGTGCTGGATCTGGGAGGGCGTGGTGCCGTTTTTCAATACTGCGATCATTGCTTAACATCTCCTGATAATAAAATAACGCCGCACGGCAATTCGTGCGGCGTTTTGAGATAACCCTTTAAGCTCCTGAAAATTTTCTGCAGCACAAATCGCTATTACTTTTTTCGGGTAAAAAAGTAATAGTAATAAAAGGAAAAGCGCACAGAAGAATTCATGGTGACCATGATAACAGTCTCCTTGTTCAGCAGCTGCGGACATTATACCACGGGCGGCGGAATATTGCAAGAGGAATTTACAAAAATCGTCCCATTTTTCCAAAGCCGGGGATCACTGAATATGCGTATGATTGTTGATATGATCCTGACAGTAGCAGTAGTAGCCCTTGCACTTGGAGCAGTAGCGGAATTCCAGCTCCGGATTTGTCACATCGGTGCGTCCGCAGATCGTGCAGCGGTGGGTGTAGGGGGCTTTCGGCGTGGCGGTGGAGGCTTCGTAGGAGCCGGCGTTGAAATGAATGACCTTCGCCTTGGGCTGCTTGGGCTTCCTGCGGAACAGGCGGCTGGCATTGGCGCGCCAGGACATGGGGATCACGTTCAGCACGTCCTTGCCGAAAAAGAGAAAATAGTTGGCAAGGGCGATTACGGGGAACAGATTGTAGGGGAAACGGTCGGTAAACAGACTGAGCAGCACCAATGCCAGATCGACCAGCGCGAAAATCCACGCCTTCACGGGGATGATGAAGAACAGCAGGAAATTCGCGTCGGGGTACAGCGTGGCGTAGCTGAGAAACAGGCTCAGGTTCAGGTAGGTGACGCTGGCCTGACCGCCGAAGATCATGCAGTAAATGTCCATCATCACCACGCCGGTGAGGTAGAACAGGTTGAACCGCAGGGTGCCCCACACATTTTCCATGGCTCTGCCCAGGGAATAATAGCAGAACAATGTAATGGCGGTGAGCATCATGCCCCAGGCGTCGAAGGTCATGCTTCCGACGCTGTAGGTCAGCGGGTAGGTGATGAGCCGCCAGACCTGCCCCTGAAGAATGGCCTCCCGATTGAAGCAGAGCGCGCTGTACAGAAGCGTGTTGCCAAACATCCGGCTGAACAGGTAGACCACGGCGGTGCCGATCACGATGTAAAGCATCAGATTGGGGACGCCCTTATTCCGGTTTTTGAAGCAGAAAAGCTCAAATTTCTTGCGTAAATTTTTCACGGTACTCAACTCCTGATACTATTTCCTGATTAAGATCTTTTCTAAAGATCATAATGGAGGTTCAGTATAAAAAACGTATCCCCATTCTATCAGCAATTCATTCAAATGTCTATATCGGATTTGTAAACAAAATACTTGACTTTTGTAGAAAATGGTGTAAAATACGATGTTGAACTGCATACAAGCCTTATCAAGAGTGGTGGAGGGAACGGCCCGATGAAACCCGGCAACCTGTTTATACAAGGTGCCAAATCCGGCGGCAAACGAAAGATGAGGATTCGATACTGACGCACATCGAATCTTCGGTGTGCGGTTTTTCTTTTTCAGGTTCAGTTACAGAAAGAAAGGAAAAACAAAATGGAAAAAAGACTTTTTACCTCCGAATGTGTTACCAACGGCCACCCCGATAAGGTGGCGGACTCCATCTCCGACGCCATTCTGGACGCCTGCCTTGCGCAGGACCCCCATTCCCGCGTGGCCTGCGAGACCATGGTCACCACAAATTTCTGCATCATCTGCGGCGAGATCACCACGAAAGCTACCGTTGACTACGCTGCCGTTGCCCGGGAGGCCATCCGGAAGATCGGCTATGTGTATCCTGACGACGGCTTCGACGCCGACACGGTGGAAATTCAGTGCCGCATCCACACCCAGTCCGCCGATATTGCGCTGGGAACCAACGACGAGGTCGGCGGCGCGGGCGATCAGGGCATGATGTTCGGCGGCGCCTGCACCCAGACCCCGGAACTGATGCCCCTGCCCGCAGCCCTCAGCCGCGCCCTGTGCAGCCGCCTGACCCAGTGCGTCCACGAGACCAACTTGCTCCGCCCCGACGGAAAGACCCAGGTCACGGTGGAATTCGATGAGCAGGGCAACGTGGTGGGAATCGACACCGTGGTCGTCTCCGTCATGCACAGCGCGGATTTCCCAATCGAGGCGCTGAGAAAGTATGTCCGGGAGAATGTGATTGCCCCGGTTCTGGAGCGTTACGGCTTCCACATTGAGAACGTTGCCCATATCCACATCAACCCCACCGGCAATTTCGTCATCGGCGGCCCCAACGGCGATACCGGCCTGACCGGCCGGAAGATCATCGTGGACACTTACGGCGGCTATTTCTCCCACGGCGGCGGCGCATTCTCCGGCAAGGATCCTACCAAGGTTGACCGCAGCGCGGCGTATATGGCCAGATACATGGCGAAAAATCTGGTCGCCGCCGGTCTGGCGACCAAGGTGCAGGTGCAGCTGGCTTACGCCATTGGCGTCGCCCAGCCGGTGTCCCTTCGGGTGGACAGCTACGGCACCGGCAAAATCTCCGACGAGAAAATGACGGAGCTTCTGCGGGAGACCTGCGACATGACCCCCGCCGGGATCATCCGCAAGCTCGACCTTCGTCGTCCCATCTACGCGGACACCGCCGCCCACGGCCACTTCGGCATTGAGAGCCGCCCGTGGGAGCAGACAGATCTGGCGGACAAGCTGCGTGAGCTGGCAGGAATCTAATATAAGACAACGGGGGAGGGCAAATGGCCTTTCCCCGCAAGTTTTTTATATTCTCTTGGCAAATCGGGAAGAATATGGTATGATACCCTCAGAAAAAGATCGGGAGGAATTCCTATGCTGGATTTTATCAGAATTGCCTGCGCCGTACCGGCGGTCAGGGTGGGGGATACGGCGAAGAACGCGGAGGATATCTGCGCCTATATCGAAAAAGCCGACGGGGAGCGGGCGGATATCGTCCTGTTCCCGGAGCTGGCGCTTACCGGGTATTCCTGTCAGGACTTATTCTTTCAGGATACCCTCTGGACGGGAGTTCAGCAGGGAATCCGAAAAATTGCCGACTGCACAAAAGACCACCCCAACGTAACGGCGGCGGTGGGACTGCCCGTCCGGACGGGAATGCGGATGTACAACTGCGCCGCCGTCATTTCCCGGGGAAAGATTCACGCCCTGGTGCCGAAGACCTACATTCCCAATTATAATGAGTTTTACGAAAAGCGCTGGTTTTCCTCCGGGGCGGAGGTGACGGAGGACATGGCGGAGCTTCTGGGCGAGCATGTCCCCGTTCTCCCGAGAGCCGTTTTCCGCGTTGGCGGCACGCTGCTGGGCGTGGAGATCTGCGAGGATATGTGGACGCCCCTGCCGCCGTCTACGTTTCTGGCGCTGAACGGCGCGGAGGTGATTCTGAACCTCTCCGCCTCCAACGAAACCATCGGCAAGCGCGCCTACCGCCGGGGGCTGGTGCAGCACCAGTCCGCCGCGCTGAACTGCGTCTATGCCTACTGTTCCGCCGGTTCCACGGAGTCCACACAGGATTTGATTTTCTCCGGCCAGAGCCTGATCGGGGAGGACGGAAGGCTCCTTGCCGAAACGGAAGAACCCATCGCGTCGGACTATATGCTGGTCTGCGACTGCGACCTTGGCAGAATCCGCGCCGACCGGATGAAAAACAAGGGCTTCAAGGACGCCGCCCAGCAGAATCCGGCACGTCCCGCCGTCCTGATAGACACCCACGCCCCGGAGCTTCGCGGTGACGGCACGCGCTACCCGTTGGCGAAGCTGCCTTTCGTCCCCGCGGGGAAGCAGAACCGCGTCCAGCGGTGCATGGAAATTTTCCACATGCAGGTGGCGGGGCTGAAACAGCGGCTGGCCATTCTGGGCAGCGCGAAAGCGGTCGTCGGCATTTCCGGCGGACTGGACTCCACCCTGGCGCTGCTGGTGTCCGTGGAGGCCATGCGCCGGCTGGGGCGGCCCGCGTCGGATGTCTGCGGCGTGACCATGCCCTGCTTCGGCACCTCCGACCGGACGTACAACAATTCCTGGGAGCTGATGCGCACCCTGGGAATTTCCTGCAAGGAAATCAACATCAAAGATGCCGTGAACCTCCACTTTTCCGACATCGGCCACGACCCCAATATCCACAACGGCACCTACGAAAATTCTCAGGCCAGAGAACGGACGCAGATTCTCATGGACTATGCCAGTGTCGTCGGCGGTATCGTGGTGGGCACCGGGGATTTGAGCGAGCTGGCTCTCGGCTGGTGTACCTACAACGGCGACCACATGAGCATGTACGGCGTGAACGCCTCCATCCCCAAGACCCTGATCCGCTGGATGATCGACGCGATATCGGAAATGCCCGCCTTCGCCCCCTCCCGGGCGGTGCTTCAGGACATTCTGGACACCCCCATCAGCCCGGAGCTGCTGCCCCCGGACGCCGAGGGAAAGATCGCCCAGCACACCGAGGATCTGGTCGGCCCCTACGCGCTGCACGACTTTTTCCTGTATTATGTCCTCCGCTTCGGTTTCCGCCCCACGAAAATTTACACCCTGGCCTGTCGGGCGTTCGCGGGGGATTTTGAGCCGGAAGTCATCAAAAAATGGCTGAAAACCTTCTATCGCCGGTTCTTCACCCAGCAGTTCAAGCGCAGCTGCCTGCCTGACGGCGTGAAGGTCGGCTCCGTCACCCTCAGCCCCAGAGGGGACTGGCGGATGCCCAGCGACGCCAGCGCGAGACTTTGGCTGGACGAAGTTGAAAGTCTATAATATATGTAAGCCCCCGGTTCGTCAGAACCGGGGGCGCATTGTGTATTATAATCAGAAATCGATGGCTTCGCCGTTCAGGGTCAGGGTATTTGCCGCGCCCAGAGTGAGGACGTAGATGTCCTCGGCTTCGCCCTTGGCGATCAGGTCGGCAAGAACGATGGTCGCCGTGTGGGTGCCATCGGTGAAGGTGATTTTCTCAATGCCCTGGTTCTGCAGATAGCCCAGCGCCCGGAGAGTACCGGTGAGAATGGCACCGTCGGCACTGGCCGTCAGGGTCAGAACGCCGTCCGCGGTTTCCGCCTGGTGCTTCAGGCTGCTGCCATCCAGGTTGAGTACCCGGTAGAGCGGCTCCCGCTTGTCGGGTTCTTCCTCGGCGGAAGCGGATTTTGGAGGCTCTACCGTGCCGATGATGGTGTCCAGAACGGTTCCATTGCCGCGTTTGCGCTCTACCTTGCCGGTAGTATACAGCCCGGAGATGTCCGGTTCTTTCTCACTGCCGTCAACCGGCTCATAACCCCAGTGGTTATATCCACCGTTGCCGATGGCTGCGCCGCAGCCGTCCCATGAGTCTCCAGCTCCGCCTGCGGCTTTCACTTGGGAATCCTTGGAGATGGTGATATCCCTTCCACTGGCGCGTAATCCGCCACCGATGCCAGCACTGTTTATTCCACCGTTGGCGGTGACTTCTCCGCCGGAAATGGTGATATCAGTGCCGTCGCCTCTAGCACCGCCGCCGATGCCAGCACCATACATCCCACCATTGGCGGTCAGTTTTCCGTTGCCGCTCTCGGAGCCGATGGTCAGGTTGCCCTCGTTGGACTTTTCCACACCGGCATGTTGGGCGCCGCTTGTAACATTGTTGGTGCCTTCCACGTTCAGATTGACGTTGCCCTTGCCCTCGGTTTTGATTGCGGCGCTGCCGGTGCTGATATTGGTGTCCTTGATGGTCACATTGGCGGTGGTACCGTCATCCGCCTTGATGGTGATGGTGTTGCCGGTTTGATTACCGTTGCTGGTGATGGTGGGGTTGCTGTCCTCTGCGCTGCTTCCTCCCTGAGAGACGGTCTGGGTCGTGCCGCCCTCGGCATTTGCGGTGGCGGTGATCTCAATGCTGCCGTTTTCCAGATCCCATTCCGCGGCCAGAACCGCCGTGGGCAGGAATGCCGCGATCAGCAGCAGAGACGCAATTCGAACGATCAATTTACCCATATGGTTTCCTCCTGACTGTGACGTTCCCGGCGGGAGTAGCCGCCGCCGGGGTGTGGAACAAGGCTTCCGATGTGACGCTGGTTTGCGTACCATTCTGACGATTCTTATTCTACCAGATATTCCCGCAAAATGCAAGAAAACTTTATAAAAGAATCGGCTGAATCTGCCGCCCCGCCAGCGCTTCCGTCATGGCCTGGGGAATCATCGCAAAGTCCGCGACCATGCTGGTGGGCTTCTTCACGGCGTCGTCCTGCCCGAAGGGAACAAAATAATAGTGCTTCCGGGCAAGCAATTTTCCAATATTCTCCGCCGCGCCTGCCAGCGCGTCGTTGCTGGATACGGCGACGAGCACCGGACGGCCGTTGCGCAGGTGGCTTTTCGCCGCCATGGTCACCGGGGTGTCGGCGATGGAATGGGCGAGCTTTGCCAGGGTATTTCCGGTGCAGGGGGCGATGATGAGAATGTCGAACAGCTTTTTCGGCCCCACCGGCTCCACCTGGGCAAGGGTGTGCAGCGGCGGCGTGCCGCAGATGGTTTCCGCCATGACGATATGCTCCCGCGCCGTCCCGAAGCGGCTGTCAACGCCATAAGCGGCGTCGGAAAAAATGGGGGTCACGTGATGCTCCCGGCTGAGCTGCTCCATAACGGGGAACACAATAGAATAAGTACAAAACGAGCCGCACACGGCAAATCCGATTTCCATTATCATTCCTCCCTGCACAAACGAACGTAGGTTTCCGCAATCAGACGGCCGGAACTTTCCGGCATGTGGACGCCCGGCAGGCCCCGCGCCACGATGACGGAATCGTCCTCCATGCCGGTTCTGGACGCGAGGTCGATTTTCACGCAGTCGGGGTGGCACTGGGCAAGCTGTTCTTTCGTCAGCAGCCTTTCCGGCGCGGTGTTGAGAATCAGACGGTACTTGCCCAAAGTCTCCGCCATCCGGGCGGTATCCACCGCGGCGTAGCCCAGCCCCCGGCAAATGGCGCGGTCGGCGTCCTTTCGCGCCGCGACGGTCAGGTCTGCGTCCAGTGCGTGGAGAATCTGCCCCAGACATTTCCCGATGCGTCCCCAGCCGATCACCAGCACGGGACACTGCCGCAGGGTCATGGGCAGGTAGGACAGGGCGATCTCCACGGCGCACTCGGCGGTTATGTAGGCGTTTTCCGCCTGATACTGGGCGTCCTTCAAAAAATCGATACACCGGTAATTGTCCAGCGCCGGGTGGTCAAGATTTCCGCCGCAGACCGTCACGTCCGGCGGAAGCTGCGCCAGCAGATTTTCCACACTTCCCCCCATGCGAAGCGTCCCATCCGGCGCGAAGCTGGGAACGTCCAGCAGTACCGCGCCCACGTCAGAGCCGGGGCGCTCGGCCAGATCAATGTAAAAATTTCCCAGATATTCTCCGGCATAGCGGGCGGCCGCCGTGCCGCCGGCGCAGTAAAGCCGTTTGCCATCCATCGGCATCACTCCTTCCTGCCAGAATATGCAGGGCGTTCTCTGCTGGTGCTTGATTTTTCGGAACTTTTCTGTATAATGAAAGAAAAAGGGGTGAAGCGTATGCAGAGACTTGGATTTATACATGATATGATGGACGTGAAGGTGCTGATCCTGTTCGTGATGGCAAGGGTCAACTACCCCGTGAATATGCAGCAGATCTACGAGCTTTGCTATCAGGACGACTGCCTGAGCTATTTCGACGTCTGCACCGCGATTCCTGAAATGGTGAAGTCCGGCCACCTGAAGCAGGTGGAGAACGATTGCTACGAGATCACGGACAAGGGCAAGGCGGACGGCTCTCTGACGGAGGATTCCATCGCCTACACGGTCAAATGCCGGGCGGACAACGCCGTCAACCGGTTCAACCGTCAGATTCGCCGTTCCAGCTTCGTCAAGACCCAGATCATTCCCCGGGATAACGGGGACTATTCCGTGGTCATGGCGCTGGACGACGAGATGGGCAATCTGATGACGCTGGAATTGCTGGCACCGAACCAGCGTCAGGCGGTGCGCCTTGGGAAGCTCTTTGAAAAGAAAGCGGAAGCGGTCTACAATCTGACCATGGCGGAGCTGCTGGACGATGAAGATGAAGCGGACGATTAAGATTGCTCTGTGTGCAGGGGTGATACTGGCAGTAGCCGCTTGTTTCCTGGTGTGTGGGATTTCCGAGGGAACTTACCGCATGGTAACGGAGGACGGCAGCGGGAATGCCCCGGCTATCCACTTTGATATGTCCGGGGAAAAGATACGGTTTGTCTTCGGAATGGATCCGAGGATGTCATTCGCGTACACCGGGACTGTCCAGCTGGACGGAAAGGTCAGGCTGCGGGCGGATAATGGGGGAAATGTCTGGATATTCCAGGTTCCGGATAACGATACAATTGTATTTGTCCGAAGCGGGTCTTCCGACTTCATGGGCGAAGATTTGCCGGACGGCGCGGTATTCCGCTACGTGTCTGAATAAATGAAAACCCGGCCGCCCCTTGTCGGAATGAGGAAAATGTGGTATAGTAACCTTACACCGAAAGATCGGTGAAACGAAAGGAGCTGCCGCATATGAAATTCCAGTACAGTGAAAAAAAAGTAAAGCTTCCCGGGAATGTCCACGCTTATGCCGAGAAAAAGGTCATGAAGCTGGCGCGCTTTTTTGAGGAGGATGCGGAAGCACTCATCGTCTTTTCTGTAGAGAAGAACCAGAACAACGTGGAACTCACCGTTCACGGTGCGGGAACCTGGTTCCGGGCAAGTGAAAGCACTTCGGATATGTTCGCGTCTATCGACGCCGCCGTCGCCACCATCGAGGGCCAGATCCGCAAGAACAAGACCCGGCTCGCCCGCCGTCTGCGTCAGGATGCCTTCACCCGCACGGTGCAGGAGGAGACCAGCTTCGTTCCGGAGACGGAGGAAGACGATCTCAGCCTGAAGAAAGTCAAGAGCTTCTACTTCAAGCCCATGACCCGCGAAGAAGCGGTCATGCAGATGAACCTGCTGGAGCACAATTTCTTCGCGTTCCGTGACGAGGACAACGGCGGGAGCTTTGCCGTGGTGTACCGCAGAAACGATGGGGGCTACGGCCTGATCGACGACGCGGAATAAGAAAACAAGTGAATTTGGAAGCCTCTCCGGAGGCTTCCAAATTTTTTCAGAAAATGTCGAATTAAGGCTTGACAAAGGGAAGGCGGCGTGGTAATATATGCAAGCTGTTTCGAGAGAGACGGCAGCGAAAGTAAATTGCGTG
>ERZ1027085.833-NODE-833-length-13762-cov-5.947326_pt1 | contig 13762 bp, 9 predicted proteins | sample MGYA00519415_ERZ1027085 | MGnify/ENA primary metagenome ERZ1027085 (study PRJEB26926, sample SAMN06164436) | human gut metagenome | biome: ENVO:00009003; feature: ENVO:2100002; material: ENVO:00002003 | host: Homo sapiens | place: USA | collected 2012 ...
CCGAAAGGTATACGGCATAGTCGGCAGGCGTCGAGTAGAAAATCTGGGTAGCGCGCTTGTCGCGTATCAGCTGATAGACGCCGTTTGCATCGGTCAGGGTACAGTTGAAACCGTCGCTGACCACGACATCGGGGATTCCGGCACCGCTCTGCACGTCGTAAATCAGACCGCAAAGGGTTGTTTCAGGGTCGATATGCGTACCGTTGATGTAGGTCACATTCTTTTTGTCATTTCCGCCCACTCCTTCTGGAGATCCGGGATTATTGTCGCTGCAAGCCAGCAGCAGGGGAAAAAGTAGTGCTAACAAAACGTATTTTCGTTCGATCATGGTTGTTGATTTTGTTGTATCGGGACCGGAATTCCTTCGGGGGCCGGTCCCGATACGGATTGCACAATTATCTTACAGCGTAAATTTCGGCGATCGAAGCGCAATCGCGCGTATCGTTCCGGTTGTTCGATTCCGTGATGTGAATACGGATATACCGGGCCTGCGTTTCGGGGAACATATAGTGGAACGGCCCGCGGCAGATGGAAATGCCCTTCTCGAAATTGAAATCGCCGACCTTTGTCCACTTGCCGTTCTCCATCCACGTCTGGGATTTCTTCCAATCTTCCGAATCCCCGGTTTCCGAAATCCAGAACGACCCCGCTTTCATATCGTCGATGGAGCTATTGTTGTTTCGACGCCACATCTCGATGCCGCCGATCCTCTGCACGGAGGACATGTCGATCTGAAGCGTGAACGGCAGAAGTAGATGCTCTGTCGTCGCACTCGTAGTGGGATTATAGGCTGCCTGCCAACCATTGTCCGACGTGCTGCTTTCGGTGCATACGTTGTCGATAAGCTGCTTTAGCTGGGTCGTATTATGGTAGGAATTGGCGTCGACCGACCAGTTCGTTTGTGCGAGTCGCTGCGGACCCGGGGTGTCCGAGGGGGCATAAACGAAAGTTTCCGCTACCGAAACCTCCCGGAACCCGTATCTGTTCGGTTCCGAATTGCTCTTCGTGATCGTTACACGGACGAAACGCGCCTGCGTCGGTTCGAACCAATAGGTGAAAGGACCGACATTGGCATTGTCCTGGGTATCCGCGGCATTGTCAAATTCGGCGACTTTCGCCCAGTTTGTATTATCCGGTGAAACTTCGATATGGCCGGCTCCGATACGCTTGGCATTGGACGCACGGGCCTGCAAAGCCACCGCACAAATTTCCGTCGCCGCCCGAAGGTCGATGGTGTAGTCATAAGGAGGCGCCGTCGCCCCGGTGGGATTGGTCTGCCCGGTATTGTATGGGGCATCCCAATAAGTGCCGGGCTGACCGTCGAGCATTTTCGAGCCGTCATTCGTATTCGCGTAATGGGTGGTTTCAATCCCCCAGCCGTAACGGTTGAGCGGGGTGTAATTCTCCATGCTCGTTGGTGCGAAGTGTAACAGATAGATGCTTTTCTTGGGATTGACCTCGAAATAGCCGGAAGTCAGTCGCACAGGAACTGCGCAAGGTTCGTTTCCGAGTTTAGACGGATCTACATGGATCGTCGCCGACGCCGTCGTCTCGCCTCTTTCGATCGTAAATTCCTCGGCACTAAGTGTTACGACACCTTCGGGAGCCAGTCGGAACGAAGTGCCATATTGCAAGTTATAGGCGTCGAGTGCTTCCTGCGAACAGTCCAGCGAAACCGTTCCGGCCGCTTCGAACGGACGAGCCAGTTTCAGTGTCAGCGTCTTGTCCGCAATGTTCGATACATTGTTGACATAGTTGTTCTCTCCGGCAATGTAAAAAACACTTCCGGCTTCCTCTATCTCTACTTGGATCTGCTCCAGATTGGGATGAATCAACAACATATTGCGTTTGGTGCTGATATTGCCATCGGAAATAAGCTCTACGGGCACTACATAATCATTCAAATTTTTTATTTCGACCAGTTTCATCGGATCGAAGACGACCTTGAACTCACCCGATCGCTTATTCCCAGACAATGCAATCCGATCCGGTTCGATAGTATAAGTTGCTTCGGACAATGCCTTGTAATCAGTATTGTTTTCTGAGTTATAGACTTCGAGAGCCGTTTCAGATCGTCGTATCGACACGGTTGCGGTTTCATTATAATAGCCGCTGCGAAAAACCCGGAGTATAACGAACGGAGCTTCATCGACGATATAAAACGGATCGGATTCCACCAGACCCTCCGCCAAGAAACAGACTTTGGCGCCGGGCAAGTCATTGTCACGGTTGTTCTCGCAAGCCGCAGTTGCGAGCAACAGTACCGCCATTGTGAAAATGATATGCTTGCATTTCATAGCTGTATTCGCAATAAGGTTACCATTGATAATTTTGGGTCACATTGTAGAGACGGTCCAGTTCCGACTGCGGAATGGGCAGCAGGTAGTTGCGTTTGTTAAAAATACGTGTCGAAGGCGTGTTGCCTCCATCTGCAGCGATGACGGTCCTCTGCCAAAAGCCGCCGTCAGTCTTGTCGTTCGTTGCTTGTATGTTCATGCCGTAAACCGCTCCGCTATTCTCTTTCTCGGCGATAAGCCAGGTGCGGGTGTCGAAAAAGCGATGGTTTTCGAAATTCAGTTCAAGCATCCGCTCGCGGCGAATCACTGCATCCAAAGCATCTGCACTCGCTTCGACCTCGGGATAAATAGCCTCGATATCAGCGACGCCTGCGCGGTCGCGAACGGCATTGATCGCCGCCAATGCAGTCGTTTGGTCGCGTTCAGGCTGCTTGTTCAGCGCTTCAGCATAGTTCAGCAGAACCTCGGCATAACGGAACAGCGGCCAAGAGAAAGCTGTCCAGTTGGCAGTCGCAGTACCCGCATTTTTGCTGTCAAAGCCCGTATCCTGAAACTTGAAAGGTAAATAACCGGTCAGCGGGTAATTATGATTACTTGCTGTTTGGCCTGAATTGCCGCCGTAATAGAACTGAATTTCGGGAATCTTATTTGAACCGCCAATCCAGTTCAAACCCGCATAGAAAACCGACATGTAGAACCGAGGTTCCCGATTAATATACATATTGTAAGTCGATTTAGTACTTCCAAAAATCGGATGCGTAAATGACGTGAAGCCCGATTCGTCATATCCACTGCTCTCATCGATCACAGGAGTGCCATCGTCATTATAGCCGATAATAGGATAGCGTCCACCGTGCGCCTTGTCCATGGCAAAGGCATCAACCAATTTTTGTGTTACGGCAACACCTCCATAAGCTCGGCCACCGACACCGAGCGGAATAGTTGCCACACGCCAGTTGTAACTGGTTTTCAGATATCCAAAAATCAATTCCCGGTTCCAATTCTCAATGAAAACGTTCTTCCAATCGGTGTAAGGATTATCGGTATCAACCAGTTCATACTGATGGAGATCGATTACCTCTTTAGCCGCTTCGGCAGCTTTCTTCCACTTCGTTGCATCATACGACTGTGGGAAAAGATGCTCCCCTTTGGAATTCGTCATATTCTTATACATCGGGTTTCCATTAAAAAGCGGACGAGCGGCATAAAGCAACAACCGGGCACGTAATGCCAATGCCGCACCTTTAGTTGCCCTCCCCAAATATGAGTCGGGTTGCATAAGCGGCAGGTCCGCGGCGGCCTTGCGGCATTCTTCGGCCACCCAATCCACGCATTCATCCCAAGGATTGCGGTCCAGTTCCCGAAGATTCATATCAGTGAAATCGGCGGTATTTTCACCGAGCAGCACCACCGGCCCGTAAAGACGCATCAGGCAGAAATAATAGTATGCACGCAGGAAACGGGCTTCGGCCGACCATTCAGTCACTTCCGAAGGCGACAACTCAGGACAGCGTCCTACGTTGGCGATAAAGTAACTCGCCTCGCGAATCCCCTTGTAATAGGTTGTGTAGTACGAGAAATATCCGGTTCCACCCTGATCTTCGGTGTTCACAGCCCATGTAGAGTTGTTCCACTGGGCGAAAGAGCGCCCCGTGAAAACACATACGCATTCGTCGGATGACGGTTCGTAATTATTGGTCTGACCGCTGGGGTCGGTTTCGTTAATAATCCAACTGTACACGTTCACCAGATAACGAAAAGTCGAATTGTATTTTTCAAAAACATTCTTCGACGTATACGGCTCGTCCGGCTGACGGTCGAGATAAGAATCGCAACTTACAGCCAATAGCGTCGCAAGCGCAACTATGATTATGTTCTTTTTCATAAAAGGTCGATTTAACGGTTAGAAGATCAGCGATACGCCGATATTATACACCCGATTATTCGGATAGTTTGCAGCCCCCGTCTGCAAATCAGGGTCCCAGAGTTTGAAATCACTGAATGTCAACAGATTCATTCCGGAAATATAGACTCTCAAGCCATCAATGCGCAACTTGTTAACCACCTTCTTGGGTAAGGAATAGCCGATCTCGGCATTCTTCAGACGCATATAACGGCCGTTGACCATCCAAAAAGTCGACTGTTGTGAGTTGTTCGGATTGGCGCTGGTCGTCAAACGCGGATATTTGGCATTGGCATCGGGATTGTTTTCGCTCCAATAGTTGCCGATCAGATCAGTAAAAACATTCGAAAGCGAAACACTGTTTGCCGTAAATGGCTGCGTATAAGTATTATTCGCAAAGAAATTGACGTTACCAACTCCCTGAAAGAAAACCGAAAGATCGAATCCCTTCCATTTCACCGAAGCTCCGAAGCCATACGTGATCTCCGGAACGTTGGGATAGCCAATCGGCTTGCGATCATCCGGACTGACTATACCATCGCCATTCAGATCTAGATACTTGATGTCACCAGGGTGTACCTCACCCCAACTCTGTACAGGCCAAGCGTCAATCTCCTCTTGTGACGAGAATAGTCCAGCGGCAACGAGTCCATACTCCTGCCAGTTGCTTTGACCGATCTTATTCAAATAGGGCTCCGCCCAGCGAGGCTGATCATTGTCGAGGATTGTATTGTGGGCATAGGTAAAGTTGCCGCGTACGGTCAATTCGACAATCCCGACTCTTTGGTGATATTCGAGCGATGCATCGACACCGTGGTTTTTCATCTTACCGGCATTGATCCAAGGCGCTGTAGAAAGCCCCGAGATACGGGGATTCGACGATGCCTGCAGGAAAATACCCTCACGGCGTTCCCGAAAATAGTCTGCCTGAACTCTGAGTTTGCCGAAAAGAGAAACTTCAGCGCCTACATTCAGTTTGTATGCCTTTTCCCAGCCTACCGAGGCATTTGCCCAGTTACCCAGACGCAATCCCGTATAGGTCGTGTTGCCGGTTCCGAATTGATAGCTACCACCATTCGTATCAACCGTTTCGTTATAAATGAAACGACGGTTTCCGCCAATCTGATCGTTACCCACGATTCCGTAAGAGGCTTTGAATTTTACCAAATCGAATACATCGCGCAACGGAGCGAAAAATTTCTCTTCGGAAAGCACCCAGCCAATGGCCCCGGCCGGAAAAAATCCGAAACGATGTTTGGGAGAGAAATTCTCGGAACCGTTGTATCCGAAATTACCTTCGATAAAATACCGATTGTCGAAATTATAGGTAATACGTCCGGCAATACCTTGATGACGATAAGGAAGTGCTTTTTCGGAATTGGTTTCAACCGAACTGGTAATGTTTTTCTGCGACTGCTGGTAAAGGAACAATGCCCCTACGGTATGTTTTCCAAAGGTTCGAGCATAGTTGAGCACCGCTTCGAAATAGAATGACCGTGTACCCGAGGCCGATTCACTGAATGACAAATTTTCTTGGCCAACAACTGTCGGAGCTCCAAAAATCAAATTATCATCATCATCGCGTCCCGTAGCCAAATACTGTGTGGGCTGTTTTATACGGGCAAGATGCTGGTAGTTCTGTGCGTCAAAAGCAACCTTGATATTAGCCGTAAGCCCCGGGGTAATCCAGTCGCCGAAATCCTGCTGGAGATTGACTGTAGACGTCGCGGTATTCCAGAATTTCTCCCGATAGCCCCGTTGAGTTAACTCGACATATGGATTGATTACATTATTTCCCGGACCGGCCAGTGTACCGTCAGAATAATAGAGAGGAAATGCGTTAGGAGCCGTGGAAAGCGAATATTTCCAAATATTACCCGTATCGCCACCAGGTTCATTTTTGCGCTCGAACGAAGTTCCCAAGTTGATGTTTACCTTGGTATGACGGAAAACCTGTACGTCAACATTAGAACGAAAATTATAACGCTGGTAGTAAAGCGACGTATCGTAATTCTTCATATTGTCGACGGCAAACAGTCCGTTCTCGTTATAGAACGATCCTGAAATGTAGTATTTGGCAATACTACCTCCACCGCTGATACTCAAGTTGATTTTTTCATTATAAGAGTGCTTTTTGTAAAGTTCGTCAAGCCAATTGACATTGGGATAAAGATCACGGTCCGAGCCGGTTCGATAACGTTCGACAGCTTCGTCTGAAAAGTACTTGCTTCCATAAGCCTCGTTGTACATTTTAGCGAACTGTACTGAATTCAGCATTTCAGGAATCTTGGTCGGCGACAGCATGCCGGCCTCGAAAGAGAGGGAAACCTTGGGTTTGCCAACGACACCGTCACGTGTCGTGATCATCACGACTCCATTAGCACCACGAACTCCGTAAATTGCCGTAGCCGACGCATCTTTAAGAATAGACATCTCCTTGATATCATCGACATTAACCAGATCCATATCGCGTTCAATACCGTCAACCAGAATCAGCGGAGTCTTCGCCGAGCCAAACGTATTGATACCGCGAATCCAAAATGTAGAACCAACCCCAGGTTCACCAGAGCGCTGGACAGAAACCACTCCAGCAAGCTGCCCGGCCAAGTTATTTGAAATTTTCGCTACAGGAGCTTTGATGTCGTTCACCGAAATCGTGGAAATAGCGCCTACAACGCTGGCTTTTTTCTGAACGCCATAACCCACGACAACCACTTCGTCAACGGTTGTCGATGAAGAAGAGAGTTTTATGGTAATTTCGTTCCCGGGCGTAAAAACAATTTCCCGAGTTTCATAGCCCAAAAACGATACATTCAACACCGTATAATTTCCTTGAAATGAAATTTCAAACCGTCCCGAAGAATTCGTAGTAGATCCGATTGTCGTATCCTTGAGCCATACCTGCGCACCGACAATCGGCTGATCGGTCTCGATGTCCAGAACGATACCCGAAATTGTTTTACGTCCAGTCAAAGCAGATGGCGTCTGCTGCGCTACGACAGTAAAATCTGATGTAAACATCAGATATGCTACGACAATGAGTCGTAAATGTCTGGCAAATCGTAGAGGTTGTTTCATAGATCAAATGAGTTAGTAATTTGAAGTTAAGTATAATTTGCAAAACAAGCCGGGTTTATCGTGTGGTCCGCCCGGTCAAGTTTCACTCCGAGGGTACTTTTAACTTAAATGCTCAAACACAAAAGACTCCCAGGGCATGTCGGAATCAGCTTTGCCATGGTCAAGAATATCGACAATGTGCATCAACAACGGGAAGTCTTCTAAGTTGACCAACCCAAGTTCGGCCTTGCGCCGGATGGCGTTACCCATAATGCGCGTAATCACCAAACTCTCCAAGGTAATGCCCGCAAGCGCTTCAGTTACCTGGTTGTAATTGAGCCCTCTACCCATCAGCACTCCACAACGGCGTGTACGCCCGCTAAAAATCGTTACGTATAAATCCCCGAGCCCAATACACTCCGATTCGAACTCTCCGCCTTGTAGGAGCATCAAGGCATGAGTTTCTCGGACAGCCTGCGTGAACGTGCCCGCTTGTGAGTTGAAATGTTGTACTTCCTCTTCCCCATGCCAACGGATGTTAAGCCCAACTGCCAGCGTCACGGCCATCGCATAGGCATTTTTCAAGGCCACCGCACTTTCGAGACCTATAACATCATTGGTCAAGGAGATATGGTAATAAGGACGCTGCATGGCCTGTTTCATCATCCGAAGCACTTCGTTATCCCAACCGCAAAAAGCTACCTCCGTTGGATCTTTGAATACCAATTCGTAGGAAGTACATGGGCCACCGACGGCACAAATATCCCTATGAATACCTCGTTTGGCTAACTCGCTCATCCAATAGCCCGGGTACGAAAGCAACGAGCCATCATCTGTAGCACGAAGCCCTTTAGTAACGGAAAGGACCGGCATTTCCGGATCAAGCTGAATGAGAATCTCCTCTAAAAACCAATCCACGCCGAAAGAGGAGACTCCGCCGATGACGAAATCGGAACCCTCGACGACCGTTTTCCAATCTTTAAAATAATGATAGTTGACATTTTCAGGAAACGGACGGCAGAATTTTTCATGTTTCCCGGTTGCCAGGTAACCGTCAATGATTTTATCATCAAGGCAGGTGCCGACAATATGGACTTCGTGACCGTTTTCTGCCGCAGGGAAGGCGAGAGCCGATCCCATCATACCGGCTCCGATGATCGTAATTTTCTTCTTTTCCATAATTAATTTTATTTTTTTTATTTGCGGGCACGTGCACGCAAATCTAAAGGCAAATGTAATTGTTATTTTTTATATCTCCAAAAAAATATACATTTGTATCAAAATTTAACAAGACGGATGAAAGCAAACGAAAAAGCCCCGACGAATATTTTTGATGTAGCACGAAGGGCAGGCGTATCACGCGGTACGGTAGATCGTGTGGTACACAAACGCGGACGTGTATCTCAAAAGACGATTGCCAAAGTACAAAAAGCAATTGCCGAATTGGGATATACCCCCAATCCCAATGCTTCGTCATTAGCTTCGAAGCGGGAATATACTTTCACCTGCCTAATTCCCAAATTTCACAAAGGCGAATATTGGGAAAAAATCTACGACGGATTTCAACAGGGGGCTAAAACATTGTCGAACTATAATATCCTATTGAAGTTTCATCTATACGACCAAACCGATGTGAGATCCTATCAACATTGTTGTGAGCAAATACTGCACTCGTCTACCATGGGGGTCATCACAAATGCAGTTTTCAAAGAGGAAGTCGTCAGATTTGCGAATAAACTAGAAGAACTCGGTATTCCTTATGCATTTATAGACAACAAAATCAATGGCCTCAATTATTTATTGTATTATGGCGTTGATCCCTATAAGAGCGGGGCGCTCGGCGCTTTTCTGCTCACAACCCGATGCGACGTAAAGGAACTCGTATTAATCCGGCTTATCCGCGACCAAAAACACAAGGCCGACCCCAATGCGTCACGGCGTCACGGATTTCTCGACTACATCAACGAGACGTTCCCGCAGTGCAAAATCCACACGCTTTTCATCCATCCCGAGCACTCGGAAGAAACTTACGAAACATTACGCTGTTTTTTTGAGGAACACCCTGGTGTCAAGCATCTTGCGATGACCAATTCGCGTGTATTCCTGATCGACGATTATTTGAACCGTAACCCCGATCCTGAACGCATCGTCGTTGGCTTTGACGATTTGGATCGGAATTTAATGAGTCTGCGTAGCGGCAACATCGAATATCTGGTTACAAGACATATTCCCATGCAATCCTTCTATGCATTGACAATTTTTGCAGAATGTGTCATCAAAGGTACGCTGCCTCCACATCGCAACAACTATGTACACATGGATATCCTGCACCGACATAATCTTGATGACTATTAATAACCGGCCGGCTATAAATTTAGAGCGATGACAGAAAAAATGCAACACAAGTTTGCAGAACGAAGATAATTGTCTTGAACATTCGAAATTATTCTTCTCCCAATCTTTTCACGTCGTCGAACAGTTTTTGCGCTTTGCGTTCTTTGATCGATGCCTGTTCCAACTGCTCGGCCCGAATTCTCACCCTCGTTTCATATCGTTCGACTTGGTTTTGAACGGTATCTCGGATAGCCTTGTGCTGCTCGTCCCGGAATACCGTTTCCAATTCCGTCAGTTTCTTTTCTCCGATTCCCCCGCACATCTTGACATAACGGTATTTCAGATCGTTTGCAGCCAACTGTTGATTGCTTACCGAGACCTGGTAAATAAACCCCGTCAATAGGACGATCATTACCGCCATGACAAACATCACCAGCACAGTTTTCGAGGATTTAATGTCGAATGTGTAAGTATGGTGATGCTCCTGCACGGGCAGGTTTTCGGGCTTTGCCGATTCTTCGACAGTTTGTTTCATCTGTTCCATCATCGCATACGTTTGTCGGTTATCCTTGTCGATAATCTCCAGCCTGCCCGCCAACTGCTTCAGCAGACTGTTGTATTTGTCCGCGATCGCCTGTTCCCGCTGGCTTTGCACGCCGGGCAAGGCCGTATGCCGTTGCAGTTGTTCGAGCAGCTGTGCGACCTGCCACTGCGAGCGTTCTGCGGCCTCTATCAGTCGCTCGATCCGCTCGATTTGCGTATCGTCTAAACGTGTGTCTCCCTGTTTTCCGGCTTTGGCGTTTTTGATGGCTTTGACAAGCGTTTCCTTGAGGTCTTCGTACATCTCGATCGAGAGGTCGATCCTATTTTCGTCGTTCATGATTTTCCGGTTTTAAGGTTACAGTTTCATTTTGGCTTTTCTTTTCTGTTCTTCGAGCCTGCGTCGGCGTTCCATCGCGGCTATGGCCATCGCTTCAGCCGCGGCATCGAGCAACGCCGTGATTCGTGCTATATGCTCTTCGGGACTTTCTCCCGGCTTGCGCTGCAACTGCTCGGCCGACACTCCGACGGGCGAACCGGTCGGCAACAGCGGAATACCCCCAGCCTTTTCGAGGTTTACCGATGACGGCTCTTCGCGTGTACTGCCGCCGCCTCTGCCACCGAACAACCCCGCAAATGCCGAACGGTAATTGCCTGCCCCAGCCGAGAGGTTTCCAAGGAGCGTCGTCCGGTGTTGGGACTGCTGTTGAATATGGTTGAACCGGTTGTCGAGCTTCGTAAAGCTGAAAGCCCTATCGATCTTCGATCCGGAGAACTCGAAACCGTTTTTCGAGAACATAACACCTTGTTTCCGGTCAGTATTTCCGCAATACTTGTAGCGGATACCGATGCCCTGTTCCCTTAATTTGCCTTCCAGCTCGTTCCAATTCTTGCACTTGGGAAGATTGCCTTTAATGGCATCGTATATTTCATATTTGGTCTTGTCGGGTTCGCGCAGCCGCTCCCGCCGCACGTCATCCTTTCCCGGAGCGAGGTACAATCCGTATTTCCCGGTCAGCTCCCGGCAGACCTTGGCGTTGCGGATCTTGATGTTCTTGTCCGAAATGGTCTGTCCGTTGTTCCCGACCCGGTTGTAGACCAGATGGCAGTGCGGATGGGGTTGGTCGAGATGGCGTACTAATAGATACTGCGTATCGGTGATGCCCATCTTCTGCATATACTCCTTTGCGATTTGCGTCATCAGGGCGTCGGTCATCCGCGGGGCGTCTTTGGGTGAGAAAGAAAGGGAGATATGCCCGACGGTGTTTTTCAGCCGCGGGTTGAGCAAGGTCTGGTCTTTGAAGTCCTGCACCATGTCCTTTACTTCCGGAGGCATAATGCCTTCGGCTTCCAGTATCCGGGCCTCCTCTTTCATCACATAGCCTACCGTCCCCGAAAAGGACGAAGCGGATATGACCTTACCGACCATCGCCTATCTGTTTCAGGAGTTTTTCGATGGCTGTGACAATCGCCGCATGCCGGACTCTGACAGCCACCAGACCTCTGGCGTTGGCCAGCCGGGTCAGCTGGTTCAGGTTACGGGCGATGCCCTTGAGCTGGGCCATGAAGTCTAACTGTTCGCGGGTGATCCGCGCCCTTACCGTTCCTCGGTCGATCAGCTGGCGCAGGACTTCGGCCGGCGGTTGTCCGGCCTCGCGGCAAAGGGCTGAAAAGCGGAGTTTCCGCTCGGGACTGAGCCGCGTGCTGACGACGTATTTGCGGATGCGGCCGATGCCGACTTTCGGACGCCCGCCCTGTTTGCTATATGTTTTCTTCGGTGTTTCCATGACAGGTAGTTTCGATAGATTGTTGCTATATAGGTTGTTCAGACCAACGGGATTTTACGCCGGCCAGCGGGGAAGGCGCAGTTTTCGTCTACGAAAACACAACCTTGCCTCCCTTAAATCTTTACCCCTTTCCGGCGCTGCGACCCTGTCGCTACTGTTTTTGCTTTCGAGGGTTGCAGATCATTCCGAACAGACGGAGCAGTCTTGGTTTCGGATACGGTTTTCGGTGTCGCCGGCTTTTGTGCAAGGGCTTTTATACGGGCGATCAGATAGTCGTTTACGTCCTTATGCCCGCGGTAAAAATGCCTTTGGTCGATGACCTCACTGCGGGGACAAAGACGGATCAGATCTGCGGTTGCCTTGCGCCCGGCTTCGTCGTTGTCGAAGAAGGCGTGAATCACCGGATGCCGGGAGATAAAGGGAACGGCTTTGGGCAGGTTGACGACCGAGTTCAGAACCGCGGCGTCAATGCGCAGTCGTCCGGGATGTTTCAGCGAGAGATAAGCGAGGAAATCCATAAATCCCTCGAAGGCGATTACCGTGTCGGAACGGTTATCGAAGGTGGTGATGTGTTTGGGCGAGGAGCCGCCTTTGAACCGTTCGGAGCGCAGTTCCCACCCTCCGGCGTCGTTGCGGAAACCGACGGCGAAAAAGGCGCGGCCGTTTACCTCGTAACGAACTTCGCGGCAGAATGCCGCGGCGACAGAGGGGACGATGCCGCGCGAAGCGAGATAACCGACCAATGCCGGATGACGGAGCGGAGCGTCGGAGAGAATCCGGAGCGCGGGGACGGCGGCCGGGCGCACGGCCGACGATGCCCCGCCAGCGACAGGACGCTCATAAATATCCGGTGAAAGAGAAACTCCGGCGTTCCTTTTTTCACCGTTTTGCAGCCGTCGGATCGCTTCACGGCTGTCGCACCGCTCCAACCGCATCACGAGGGTGAGCAGCGTGCCGCCCTCTCCCAGCCCGAAGTCGTACCAGAGATTTTGCACATAGTCCACCTTGAAACTCGGCGTGTGCTCGTCTCGCAAAGGCGAAAGATACATGCCGTAGCCGTTGCGTTCGTATTTAGGCTGAATCCCTCGTCGGGCGAGGAACAGTCGGATGCTAATATTTTTCAAATCGTTCATAATTTTTGTTTTTTCGGAGTTTGCCGATTTTACCTTACTACTTACTACATATTTTTAACAATCTGATATATAGTCTGTTATGTGTAGTAGCTAAGCCCATATGATCTTACTACCGTAGTAGGTTCATGTAGTAGTGTAGTAAGATGTAGTAAGAATATTTTTTTGCATGCTACTACATGACAATCTATTATTTTTCAATATTTTATAATTGCATGTCGTAACGTAGTAACTACAATCCGTAAGAAACGAACGGATTGGGTGCGATCTTCTCGATGACCCAGCCGTAGACGGGGTTTCCTTCGATGCGTTTCGAGCGACGCTCGAACCCGGCCTTGCGCAAGGTTTCGCCCATACGTTTCTCGGAGAGATTCAGCGACGAATAGCTGCGCAGGTAGTTCAGAATCTCAACGGTGGTCATAAAGCAATCTGCGACGGCGTGTTCCGGAGGCTTCTCGAACCCTTTCAGCAGCATTTCGTATTCGATGCTCTGAACATGGAATGCGGCGTTTCCCCGGTGCAGTTCTTCGATTTCGGCGTCGTCGAACCAGTAGCGGAATCCGTCGTTCAGGAGTGTCCGGGCTTCGGCATATACCCGATCCATATTGACCCATATCGCCCGGTCGATGTCGATGGATAACACCTCGAAGGGTAGGAAGCGCCGCGAGCCGGTCGGATCGGTCAGAAAGTCGTTCCCGTTCACCGAGGCCATGA
>ERZ1027085.844-NODE-844-length-13655-cov-4.256985_pt1 | contig 13655 bp, 8 predicted proteins | sample MGYA00519415_ERZ1027085 | MGnify/ENA primary metagenome ERZ1027085 (study PRJEB26926, sample SAMN06164436) | human gut metagenome | biome: ENVO:00009003; feature: ENVO:2100002; material: ENVO:00002003 | host: Homo sapiens | place: USA | collected 2012 ...
CGGAGATGTGTATAAGAGACAGCTCCAATACATAAATGATATCCGGAATCATAAAAACAAATTGTACAACCAGCAAAACTGCTGCGATCCCATCCTTTATCTGTTTTACCCATGCATTTTGCTTACATATTGCAGTCCATTTTTCATTATTCCAGAATATCCATAATCCAAACAGACAAACCGCCAGCATAACAGTAATTAAAAGCCTTTCCAATCTTGAAGCTGACACTGCAAATCCATATGCGTTCAACAATTCCAACGAAGTTTCCGCACCAGAAGCTGTCAAAACAGTATTTTCTCCTACAGTTCCCTTTTCCCTTGCTAATACATATGGTGGAATAGAGCAATCCTTCGCACTGATTTCAAGAATATAACTTTCACCGGCTTTTAATCTTACCCTTAGTGGAATAAATTCCCACTCACCCGCTGTAACAGAAGAAATGGCAATTTCACTATTTGCTTTTATTCTTCCGTCAGAATCTAATACTCGAAAATCAAGTTCTCCGTTTCCGTCTTCTGCAAGGTTAATAAAAACAAACTCTATCCCCTTTAAATAATATTCTCTGGCAATAAATTCCTGAGTAATCGTTTCTTCAGTTGATACCGTCTCAAAAGTTTCTGTAGAAGGTCTTTCTGCTTCATAACCATAACGTAGACCATGATAAATCCACAAATAAAATATTTCGCTAATAAAAATACCACACACAAGAATGGATGTGAAAAGCACCTTATTAAATCTTATATTCGAAATTTTTCTTTGTCGTGTATCAACTTTCTGTTCTTTCATCTTTCCCCCCACTGTTTATCTGTTTTCCTCAAACAAAATCGCCATCAGCAGCATATCCCGATAAACGCCGTTCTGCAAAAATTCATCCTTCAGGCATGCCTCCTGCACAAATCCGGCATTTTGGTAGCTTTTGACTGCCCCGACATTATCCGCGAACACGCGCAGCATCAGCTTGTGGAGCTTTAGCACATCCCGCGCGTAATCTGCTGCAAGGCGGGCTGTTTCCGATCCGATTCCTCTGCCCGCAGCGTCCGCTTCTCCGATAAAAATTCCATATTCCGCTTTTTTATTGTCGTGGTCGATGTCCCGGAAATATACGCTGCCTACCGGTCGATCGTTATTTTTTTCACAGATAATAAACTGTACGACATGGCCGGTTTCCACCTGGGTGTGCATCCAATTTTCATGGCTTTCTTTTGTAAAAAGCTTCTGATAGATAAAATTATGCCGGACGCGATCCTGATTCCGCCACGAAACAATCCGGTCCGTGTCCTCCATCGTGATCGGCCGCAGATAAATCTGCTTTCCCTCAATCTTCTGCATCAATCTCTTCTCCCCGAAACATTTCGTTTATGCGCTCTTCTGAAAGGAACTGATAAACCTCAACCCCTTCTCCTGCAGAGCCGATCCGCAGCAGCATTCCGGGTTCTCCCCGTTCCTCCAGATATTCTGTCAGCCAGGACATATCCGTGCCCTCGTCCGCCAGCAGACAGACCTTCTCACTGCTTCTGGCAGCTTCTCCCATAGAAGCATATCCAAACGCTGACAGCTTCTGCTTCGTCAGCGGGCTTTTTACCAGCCAGCCGCCCAACAGATCATAATTGAACGGTTTATCGCGGTCCAGCATAATCTTCTCCGAATACGCCACCGTCGAATACACATCCTCTAAAAACAGCGTCGAAGCATGTTTTTCGCAATACGCAAACACGTCCTCGTTTGTCCGGTTTACCGTTTCCCTGCGTGTCTGCTCCCGCGCCACATCCTGCCACATGCCCGGAACCCGGAGAATACAAAGCAACAGGATAACACCGCAGACTGCAGCAGTCATGACACTGTGAATACGTCCGGTGCTGCGTGTGTTGACGTTGTGAGACACGTCTGCGTTCTCTACGTCCGAGCAGACTATTGCAGCATCAGTATGGCCCACGGCATCGCATTTTTCTGCCGTGCGCATTTTCAACTGTCTGTTTCCTGCCGTTCCCCACAGCCCAGCCGCCAGCAAAATCTGTGCCAGATACAGCGGATGGGTCACGCGATCCACCATCCGTCCCTGCATCAGCAGATAGCTCCACAGCATTCCGCCGACACAAACCACAAAAACCGGCTGCCGGAAATATCTTCGGTTTCCTTTCTGTAAACAGCAGGAACACCATGCAAAAACAACTGCCAGCCAGACAACGTTCCAGGGCAGGTCGCTTTTCGACAACCAGTTTTCATGTACCAGCCGCCAAATTGCTTTTTTTACCTGCAATAGCACCGATTCTTTTGCGTCTGTTTTCTTCGCCTGCACTGCCAGGGAAGAAAGCATCTGCGTGTCGATCTCATCCGCCGCCCCAAAGTTATAGTTTTTGAGCATCTCCTGCAGCGTCCTGGAAACACCCGTCTCTTCATAGGCTTCCCGGTTTTCATCGTATTGCTCAATGAAATCCAGATGGTAATCATATAATATCGTGCGCTCATCGAAAAACTGTCGGAAATCTTTCCAGTTCGGATCGGAATAGGCAAGCACGTCAAGCCCGTAAAAAACACCCATCCCGATTACCAGCGCTGCAAAGAGTCCAAGATAATGCCGCAGGCTTTCTTTGGAAAAAATCTGTTTTTCCCTGCCCCAGATGCAAAGACCGCCAGCTCCTGCAAGCGGCAGGCACAAAAGCGCCATCTCCGGACGCAGGCAGAAAGAAAGCCAATAAAGCAAAAGCGCCCAGAAGCGTTCTTTGCCCTTCGCCGTAACAACCCAAAAAATCGCCGCGCCCGCCAGCATCCCTGCCGTGACCGTGTACTGCAGATACACGAGGTGACTGCCCATCGCTGCGAACCAGAACAGAGCCTCTACAAGGAGAAGCACCCCTTTTACGCCCAGCCGCGCAGCGGTAGTATTCCATGCGCTGCATACCGCAGGCTCTGCCAGACGCGCGGCGGACGCTGCACTGCACATCCCTGGCGCAATAGACGCGCTCTCGCGTGCTGCCCGCTCCTCGTCCACCAGCACGGTGCTCCTGTATCCAACCGCCCAGATACTCCCAAACTGGCAGAAAAGCAAAAACGCGCCGAATACCGGGATCGAAAGCCCCCGGTACAACAGCGCAAGCAATGCTCCCAGCGGATACAACAGCTGCATGGTATGTCCGTCCGGCGTACCGGAATATACGCCGGACAGAATATCTTTTATCAGCACATCGTCATTCAAATCATAATAAAAGTCAAAGCGCGCCGCTAAAATCCCCGCCAGGATCAGAGCCATCGCAAGCGACAGTATGCAATTTTCGTGTTTTTTCAAAAACTGCTTACCTGCCATAAAACTTCTTCACCTGATCCGCCACAAATGCTGTCTCTTCCGCCGTCAGACCATAGTACATCGGCAGGCGCAGCAGGCGCTCACTTTCCTTTGTCGTGTAGACATCCTCTCCGTTGAAGCGTCCATATTTGATTCCTGCAGGCGCGGAATGCAGCGGCACATAATGATAAACCGCCAGAATATCCCGTTCCTTCAAATAATTGATCAGCTCCTGGCGTTCGTGTTCGTCCGCCGTCTTGATATAGAACATGTGGGCATTATGGACGCAGCCCTCCGGAACCACCGGCAGCTCAATCCTGCCTGCCTGAGCAAGTGGCGTCAGCAGCTTATAGTACTCATTCCAGCGCGCCAACCGTGCCTCATTGATCTGATCTGCCATTTCCAGCTGTGCATACAGATACGCCACATTTAACTCACTCGGTAAATAGCTGGAGCCGAACTCCTGCCAGCGATATTTATCCACCTGACCGCGAAAATATTTGCTTCGGTCAGTACCTTTTTCCCGGATGATCTCTGCACGCTCCACATGCTCTCGATCGCGGATCAGCAATGCGCCGCCCTCTCCCATGCTGTAATTTTTTGTTTCATGGAAGCTGTAGCAGCCATAATCACCGATGCTCCCGAGGGCTTTCCCTTTATAAGAAGCCATCACGCCCTGCGCCGCATCCTCAATCACAAGAAGGTTGTGACGCTTTGCGATATCCATGATCGTATCCATTTCGCAGGCTACTCCGGCGTAGTGCACCGGCACGATGGCCTTCGTCTTTTCGGTGATCGCTGCTTCGATCTGTTTTTCGTCAATATTCATGGTATCCGGACGAATATCCACAAAAACAGGCACGCCGCCCCGCAGCACAAACGCATTTGCCGTGGAAACAAATGTGTAAGACGGCATAATAATTTCATCCCCCGGTTTGATATCCGCCAGAATCGCGGCAAGCTCCGTCGCATGGGTACAGGAAGTCGTCATCAGGCACTTCGCCGTTCCAGTTTTTTCTTCAAACCAGTGACTCGCCTTTTTGGTAAATTCCCCGTCTCCGCAGATCTTCTGATTTTCCACTGCCTGGCGCACATATTCGTATTCCCGTCCCGTAAACGGAGGTACATTGAACCGGATTTTTTCCCGTCCGGTAAAGGGAAGCTTCTTTTCTTCCATGGTTGATTCCTTCTTTCCCAAAAGCGGTTTTGCAGTCCGTTTTTTCGACCGCACTGCGCTGCTTTCATTTTTATTCATAAATCTGATAGGTTCCGTTATCCAGCTTCATTTCATAGGCATTCTGCGCCAGAAACTCCTGCAGCAGCTCCCATTTCTGCGCTTCCTGCGCATCCTCTGTGTCCACCTTTCCGGGACAGAGGATCACCAGCGGCTTTTCTCCCGCCTGGGACAGCGCTTCCAAATCTGTCCGCATCGTCTCTGCCGGGTAAGTATTCATATCCGGCCAGTCATGGGACAGCGCCGAGGGCAGATCGAACAGCCAGCAAAAGCCCGGCACATCGCCAAAGGTCAAAAGCCTGCTGTTTTCCTCCAATTCATCCGCATGCTCTGCGTAATAATCCACAACATCCTGCAGCTGCTCTGCATTTGCCCGATTCGTTTTTGCACCGGAAAGCTTTTTGCAGTTTACAACCCGGGTATCCCGCTTTTGTCCCTCGATGCTGTCCCGAAAAACCGCATGCACGCCAAAGCCCGTGCTCTGTATCAGAAAAACAACCGCCACGCACACCAGCATCGCCCGGCACGCAAAGCTATACGGCAGGCGGCGCAGCTTTAACAAAAGCCGGTAGCCCATCCAGAAGGTCACCGGAGCAACCAAAAACAGGTTATTCATATTCGGATATGTTTCGTTGTTGCTTCCGATCGGTGTGATCAAAATGACCAAAAGCACCATCAACGACAACAGCTTATCCCTTCGAAATACCAGCGGATCGGCAAGGGTCCAGATACACAGCCCGATTGCCACATATAAAAGCACCATACACCACTCAAATACGCTCCAGTAAAAGGCGTACTGCAGGTTGAACATGCCGCGTCCCCATAAAAACCGCAGCAGCACCGGAAGCATGCATAGATACAGCACCATCTTGCCTTTTTCGAATTTTCCGGGGAGAAGGAAAAATAAAACCGTACCTAAAAGCGCTGCGATCCCCAAAATCAGCACCCATTTAAACGCTTCTACATAAGCAGATACAACAGAAGCAATCATAGAAAGGGATGAATACGTCTCATCCGTTCCGGAATATCCGGCAAGCCCGACAAGCATCTTCGGATATGCATCAAACCTAAACTGCAGGCTGATCGCAAGAAAACCGACAAGAAATGCCGCCACAAAGCCGATCACACAGGCAGCGACATCTTTCCAGATCTCCGCCACTTTTTTCTTTTTCAAAATGCCATAATAAAATACCGCGATAATCAGCGCACATTCTACGATGTTAGGCAGGCGCGTCAGCACAGAAGCGCCCAGACACACGCCAGCAAACGCCATCCATTTGCGGTTCTGCCAGATCAGTCCGCGGTATAAAAGCACCGTTCCGCACAAAAACAGGAAAAACGTCAGGTAATTATACAGGCTCGTCGTCGGAATCCAGCACAGGCTGATTGCCGCGAATTCGCCCAGAAACACGATCCAGGACGGCATTTTGCCTTTCAGGAAAAAATACGCCAAAAGCGCCATGGCACTGACGAAAAGTCCCGTATAAAAACGCATTCCCACCAGGCTGTCCCCAAAGGGCAGGCGCATCAAAAGCGCCCCGAGCACATTTGCAAGATAGGTCGCAACCGTCCACTCCTGCCCCGCATGCGGGAAAAAGCGGTAATTTACCAGACCATAACAGGTGTCCGTCAATTCGATTCCCTGTGTAATTTTTAACAGCGGATACAAAAACAGTATCACCGGAAACAAAATTGTTCCCAATCGTTTTGCTTTTTCTTTCACGCTCTCTTTTTTCCTCCAAAAACAACCTTTCCCCGATTTGCAGCAGACCTGCCGCAGCTTTTTCCAATTCTATCGAACACACACAGCCGCAGCCGCTCGATTCCGATACAGACCACAAAAACGATGACGGACTGCATCAAAAGCACAAGAAGCATCCGTCCTGCAGTTACGCCCGTCTCACCCGGAACGATGTTCCAGAAATCCCCAAGTCGTCCGGTCAGGGCATTGACCCACGCAAACCAGCGCGGTGCAATGTCCGTCTGCTGGTGAATCAGATAAACCCCGAATACCGCAGGGCTCCAGAACCGCACCATATCTGCAAAACGCCCTTCTTCTACCTTCAGGACAGCAAACGCGCCAAACAGCCCCACCGCCGCAAGATAGGCAAACAGTGCATTATAGTGAAACGGAACGGACGCATAATAGGTCAGTCCCGTCAGTCGTCCCGCCAAAGGAAGCAGCAAAAGCTCCAGCAAAAATGTTCCCAGCGTGCAGCCTGCATACAGCACAATATTTTTGGGGAAGCTGTTCAAACGCGGCATCCCGTATTTTTTCAAATAACCGCCGGTCAGGTACAGCACTGCAAACCATCCGAAGTCATATCCGAAACGATCCAACGCAAACTGCAGCGGACTGAAGGATTTTCCGATGCAGAAAAAGAACAAAAGCGCCGCCAGCAGCTGCTGCATCCGTTTTTGGGAAAGGGTTTCCAGCCCTGCGTTGAAAAATGGGGACAACAGGCACAGCACCACATAAGCGCTTACGAACCAGTAATGTCCGGACTGCACCGGAAAAATACTGTTCCAGATGTGGTAGGGATTGAGAACCTCCGACCACGAAAGGACACCGACAAGTGCCAGAACCGGAGGAATCAGCACCGTATAAAACAACGTCTGAACCAGCACCTGCGCCACACGCCGGAAGGAAAAGGTACAGAAGGAAAGAAAATATCCGCTGATCAGCACATAAACGTTGACTGCGACAATGCAGACTGATTCTGTCACAAGGGACCAGACCCCGGCGCCCGTCACAGGGCTTCCGACATCCAAAAGCAATCCGCTGTTCGTGTTCCAGTGCAGGATCACAACCATGAACATGGCGATGATCCGAAGCAGCTCAAAATTTGCCTGACGTCCGGGCTTTCCCATGTCTCCTCCTTTCCGGGCGCACGGTGTGTTCCAAAAGTGCGCAGCGCTGTACTCCCGCCACATAAATCGTCTCTTCAGGACTACGTTTTGCTTCCGCATCGACCGTGTTCGTCGCGCATCAGCGTTCCCGTTCGATCTCCCCGTGCTCTACACGGTAAACAATATCACATTTTTCGATCGTCTGCAAACGATGTGCAATAATAATCAATGTCTTATGACCATGCAGGCTGTTGATGGATTCCATGATCGCAGCCTCTGTATCGTTATCCAGTGCGCTGGTCGCTTCATCCAAAACGAGAACCTCCGGATCTTCAAACAGCGCTCTCGCAATTCCGATTCTCTGACGCTGACCGCCGGAAATCCGGATGCCGCGCTCGCCAATGCCGGTATCCAGCCCTTCGGGAAGACTGCGGACAAACTCATCCAGACGGGCTTTTTTGAGTGCCTCCCAGACCTTTGCATCGTCGATGTCTTCATCCGCGTAACCGAATGCCACATTTTTGCGGATGGTGGAATCAATCATGAAAATCGTCTGGGGAATGTAGCCGATATTTTTCAGCCAGGATTCGTAATGATCCCGAATCTCCACACCGTCTGCGAGGATATGTCCCTCCTGAATCGACAGCAGCCCCAGCATAATATCCACAATCGTTGTCTTGCCCGCACCGGAGGTCCCCACAATGCCGACAGATTTTCCGGCAGGGATCTCCATATGCGCATGGTCGAAGATCAGCACATCGGAATTCGGATATTTGTATACAATATCATCCAGTACAATTTTATCCTGTAGGGGCAGCTTATCCACCGGCTTGCTTCTCCGATAGGCAGCTTCGTCGTAAACCACGTTTTTGTCGTTGATTTCCTCCTGCAGATTGTCGGACACGCCCATAAAAAAGGGCTCGAAATAGGAAATCTGTGTCAAATAGTTGTTGATCCGGTTTGCAGAAGGCAGAAGCCGCATGGCAGCAACGCCGAATGCACCCAGCTGGCTCACCATGCTGGTGACATCCTCGCCGGACAGGATCATGAAAATCAGGTACAGAATCAGTCCCGCCATGCAGACCGTCTCGATCAGCAGACGAGGCGTCGCGTTAAAAATATTGTATTTCTGCACTGCGCTCACATAGCCGTGACCGCATTTACCGTATTCCCGGATGAAATAATTTTCTTTATTAGCAATTTTGATTTCCTTGATGCCCATAACGGATTCTTCAATCCATTTGTACAGACCGCTGTAATAATCCTGGTTCTCGATGCCCGCCTGACGCATGATCGGCTTTAAAAACTGCTTGATCACAAGCAGCGTCACGATCAGAAGCGCCGCTACCGTCAGGATCATCTGCGGAGCCATCGCGGTCAGCGTAACCGCCAGCAGGACGAAAATAATCACTTCACTCATCAGCTGCAGCAGCGCGAGAATCAGACCGTACATGTTATTGACATCAGACGTGATCATACGCTGGATGACAGAGGTATCCGCATTCAGATAATATTCATAGGGGCGCTTCATGAAATTGATCATCATGCGCTGAGAGGTCTCAAACTGGTTCGTGTATACAAAGCGCAGCTGCACCACATTCTGAAAATACAGAAAAACGTTTTTTAACACAAAGCCCAGAATAATCAGCACCAGAATCAGCGTCGTGAAATATCCCGGTTTCTGAAAGCCTGTCCATCGGTAAATCTGCGCCAGGGCGCTGTCGCCCTCCACGCAGCTCGGGTCCATAATCATCTGAATCGCCGGTACCACAAGACCGATGCTGACGGTTTCCAGAACCGCACCGATCACCATCATAAACAGAATCTGAACCATTTTCAGCTTCTGCTTCCGGTTCATCAGAACCATCATTTTACGGTAAATTTTTTTCATGAAAGCGTTCCTTTCGTTCCTGCAGCCCTATTCCAAAACTGCTTCTTAAAAAATCTGCTCATTAAAGCGGTGTTTTTGAGGATCTTCGTACAGATCCATAAAGTCATCCCCCAGAAAAACCTTTTCCTTTGCAAAATGAATCGAATCCGGCACGGTATACACGGAAACTACCTGATCGAATTCCAGTCCCTCGATGAAATTCAGGATTTCCATCGGGAACTTTCCATCCAGCACAATATCGTCCGGGAACAGCTTATGATAGTCTAAAACATCTCTGGGATGCGGTTTTAAAATCACCTGCGCATCCTTTCCGTATTTTGCTACGATATCCCGGAAAATCTGCTCGCGCACCGGCAGCTCGCATAATGGCTCCGTCAGCACCAGCACCTTGTGCTCATGATGCACGCCGGTCGTAAGCTGCGTCATCAGCGTATCCAGATCCTCCATAAAAATCCGCAGAATCGTATTTTTATCGTCCTGCGTCAGCCTGCGCACCATCGCTTCCCGCGGCTGTTCGATATATTTGGAGCAGGGATATTTCAGGATTGACGTATTGTTGACCTCCATATCCACGCAATATTTACTGTATCCGTTCTGGATAAAAATCAGGTTATGCGCCGCAAGAAAGGCTTTCAGTCCGAAATGCCCTCGGTTGTCATAGCGCGCGGTATCGTAATAGCAGATACAATCCAGACCGTCCTCCACCGCATGATAGTGGATTTTCTTATAATTCAGATAATATCCGATCGGATCGGAATCGCAGAACACATAGATGTCCTGATACTTTTTAAAATCCACCGGCACATAGGGCTGCTGCAGCTTTCCGTATAATTTCGTAAAAATCATTCTGGAAAACAGGTTAAACACCAGATTTCCATGATCCTCATGATAGCGTGCCAGCTGCGGGAACGTATGCTCTTCCTTTTCCTCGAACATAAAAACAGCTTCAAACAGACCGCTTTTTTCTGCACGCTCCTTCAGGCTGCCAAAGTCGTTCGACATCGTGCTCAGCACCAGATCCGCCTTTCCGCGCATTGCCCTTGGAAGCGTCAGCTCCTTTAAACAGGCAACATATACATGATAATAAGTATGGCAGACATAAATCCGCTCTTTTGGCTTTCTCTTTTTCATTTTCGTTTTTTCTCCGGCAATTTCTGGTAAACCTGATGAAACCATCCCAGTTAAACCAGTTGACTCCATTGCATAGTCGTTATATTCTACCATACTTTTGTCTGCCATTGCAAGACAATGCGCTTTCGTTCACGCCATTACAGTTTACACAGTTCACCCGCGCCATTCGCAAAATCGCATCTTCGATGCTTTCCGCTGCTTCGCAGCTCACTTTTGCTCATAAAATGGCGCTCTCTTCGTGATTCCGTGCGCGCATCTTCTCATGCAAGCATGGAATCTGTGCGCACGGAATCACGAGTGAACTGTGCTTGAATAATATTCCCCGGATTGTTATACTACTTACGACGCGATGTCTGCGGCGATTTCTTTTTCCCCGGACACTGCACAATCCGATTTTTGACAGGAAACAGGAGGTTTTGCCATGTCAGCACTTGCCATTATTACAGCGCGCGGAGGCAGCAAGCGGATTCCGCGTAAAAATATCCGTCCGTTTCTCGGAAAACCGATTCTTTTATATTCCATCGAAGCCGCTTTGCAGGCGGGCATTTTTGACGAGGTGATGGTTTCTACAGATGATCCCGAAATCGCCGAACTTGCAAAAGGTGCCGGGGCGTCCGTCCCGTTTCTTCGAAGCGCCCAGACCGCAAACGATTACGCCTCTACCGACGACGTCATCCGCGAGGTGCTCGAATGCTATAGAGCTGCCGGCAGGGAGTTTGACACATTCTGCTGTATCTACCCCACCGCGCCGTTTATTACCCCCAAAAAACTCAGCACCGCGATGGAGCTTTTAAAGGACGCCGAGTCCGTCATGCCGGTAACGACTTTTCCGTATCCGGTTCTGCGCAGCCTCGCCGTAGATGAAAACGGTCACATCGGCTACAAATGGCCCCAGTACGCGACCGCGCGCAGCCAGGATCTCGAAACGCTTTACCACGACTGCGGACAGTTCTATGCCTGCCGGACGGAAGCTTTTTTCCGGGAAGGAACAACAGATACTCCCGGTATGGTCCCCCTGCTTTTACCCGAATTGGAGGTTCAGGATATCGATACCGAAGAGGACTGGGCGATTGCAGAAGTCAAATATCAGAAAATGATGGAGAAAGAATAACAATATGAATCAGGAAATTTATCTGGGCGGGCGCAGAATTGCCGCAGACGCCCCTGTCTTTATCGTTGCGGAAATGTCTGCGAACCATTTGCAGGACTACGACCGTGCGATTGAAATTATCCACGCCGCAAAAGAAGCCGGCGCGGACGCGATCAAGCTGCAGACCTACACTGCCGACACCATGACCGTCGACAGCGACGCGGACTGCTTTATCAACAAAGGCGGTCTCTGGGACGGCATCAAAGAATACGACCTTTACAAGCAGGCTTATACACCGTGGGAATGGCATGCCGGTCTGATGGAGGAGGCAAAAAAATGCGGACTGCTCTGCTTTTCCTCCCCCTTTGACGCAACCGCCGTCGATTTTCTCGAAGAGCTCGACGCTCCCGCTTATAAAATTGCATCTTATGAGATAAATGATATTCCGTTAATCCGTCGGGTGGCAAAGCTCCACAAGCCCGTCATCTTTGCCACCGGCATCGCACATCTCGAGGACATCGAGCGCGCCATGAATGTCTGCCGTGAAGAGGGCAATGAGGACGTAATTTTGTTAAAATGCGTTTCCGCTTACCCGACGCCCTACGAGGACGTCAATCTGCGCATGATTCCGACGCTGTCTCAGACCTTTGGCTGCCTGACCGGCCTCTCCGACCACACGATGGGCGGGGCTGTCGCTGCAGGCGCCGTTTCCCTCGGCGCGCGGATGGTGGAAAAGCACCTGACCTTAAAACGCAGCGACGGCGGTCCGGATGGCGCATTTTCCATGGAGCCCCAGGAATTTAAGGAAATGGTTTCGCAGATCCGTATTCTGGAAAAGGCACTCGGCTCTTCCGAATACCGCCTTACCCCCAAGCAGGAAAAAGAACGGGCAGGCTCCCGTTCCATCTTCGTCGCGCAGGACATGGCAGAGGGCGAAGTTTTCACAGAGCAGAATATCCGCTGCATCCGCCCCGGCATCGGACTGCACACAATGTATTATGAGGAAATTCTCGGCAGGAAGGCTTCCTGTCCGATCAGAAAGGGGACGCCGCTGTCATGGAATCTCATCCGTTAGTCTATATCCGCACAGACGGAAATGAAACAATTGCGACCGGACATCTGATGCGCTGTCTATCCATCGCCCGTGCCCTGAAGAAACGGGGTGCAGCGGTGGCTTTTCTCGTCTCCGATGATACCTCGGCTTCCATTTTGCAGAAAATGTATTCTCCTGACGAAATCGCTGACCACAGCTTTCCGATCCTGGAGCTGCGCACCGATTACAGATGCCTTGATCGGGAAATCCAGACCATGCAGGGAATCCTTTCTTCCCACAACGTTGCCTGCCTGCTGGTGGATTCTTATTTTGCAACACCGGAATATCTCGATATCCTGCGCCAGATCTGCAAAGTTGCCTATCTGGACGATCTGCAGGCATTCGACTGCCCGGCTTCCCTCGTGATCAACTATGATTTCTGTGTTGATGAAAGTTTTTACACCAAAGCGGACTGTGTGCTGACCGGATGCGCCTACACTCCCCTCCGGGAGCAGTTTGCAGATCAGCCCTACCATCTCTGGGAGCAGGTAAAAGACCTCTTTCTTTCCACCGGCGGCACCGATCCCTTCCATATCGCAGGCAGTATGTTAAAACGTCTCTGCGCATCGGACGACTGGAAGGATGTTTCCTTCCACGTCCTGACAGGTCCCATGCATGTCCACCGCGCAGAGCTTGCCGTCATGGCAAAAGAAGACAGCCGCATTGTCCTGCATGAACAGGTTTCCGATATGGCTGCACTCATGTCTACCTGCGATCTCGCATTTTCCGCAGGCGGCACGACGCTTTATGAACTCTGTGCCGTCGGCGTCCCGTCTGTAAGCTTCAGTATGGCGGATAATCAGCTTCCCGGTGTCAAAGCCTTTGACGATGCAAACCTGATTCCATGGGCAGGTGACATCCGTGACAACGAAATCTTCTACGATGACGCAGTGGAAAAGCTGACTGCACTTCTGAAAAATCCGGACGCCCGAAAGAAACAATCCGACCGAATGCGTATGGCGATCGACGGCGCCGGCGCACGCCGCATCGCGGACGCAATTCTGGCAAAATGAGTGTGCGACGGGTCGATCGCGCATCCTAAGCGGAGCGTTTTTATTTCATAGGACGCATTTTCCTATGAAACA
>ERZ1027085.914-NODE-914-length-12704-cov-4.884576_pt1 | contig 12704 bp, 9 predicted proteins | sample MGYA00519415_ERZ1027085 | MGnify/ENA primary metagenome ERZ1027085 (study PRJEB26926, sample SAMN06164436) | human gut metagenome | biome: ENVO:00009003; feature: ENVO:2100002; material: ENVO:00002003 | host: Homo sapiens | place: USA | collected 2012 ...
GGCTCGGAGATGTGTATAAGAGACAGCTACATCATCATAGATGACACGCACTTCAACGCCCGCCCGTACTTTCTCTATCAGTACATCCCGCACCATTCGCCCGATGGCATCATCCTCAAAAATATAAAATTCAATATGGATATGTTGCCGGGCTTTAGCCAGTTCCCGCAACAGGGATTGCAACATGGAAGCACCGCTGGTATAAGTCTCTACACGGTTGCCGTCAAAAGGAAACGCCTGGGTTGTATTGCGAAATAAAGAAATGAGCCGGCTATAAGCTATAGGCAAGGTAGTGGCATCCTGCGCCAAGTATTCCACCATCGGTTTATTCAACAGACGGTTATAAATCTTCTGCTCTATTATTCGCTCGCGCCTCCGGCTACGCCCGAAAAAGAAGTAAAAGACCAGTCCCACAACAGGCAGAAACATCAATACCAATATCCATGCCAGTGTCTTCACCGGATTACGATTGTCGAGAATGATGACAACAATTGTTCCGATGATAGCGCCAAAGTAAATAATATCAAAGGCGACGGTAGCTACTTGGTTTAGTATATAGTTCCAGTCAATCACAAAAGCAAATATAGAGAAAATAAAAGAATTCCTGTTTTTTTATAAGAAAAAAGAGATTGTCTTTAAAGTATTTACATATATTTGCGTAATTACACACTAATACTATGAAATATGAAAAAACATCTTTTAATCGCCCTCGTGCTGGGCTTGTCAACTACTATCTGTCATTCGCAAGTAAAAATCAGTGTACAAGGTGGAACCGGATTGACCGGCATCACCAAGAATGAAAATTACAATGCTAACTTTGGATACCGTTTCGGAGTCGGCGTAGAATTCCCTATTGACAAAACTTGGTCCATGCAAACCGGACTACAATTCCTTAACAGAAGCTATTCTGTTGACGAAGCAGTAACAGCTTTGGGTATTACGGAAGCAGGCAAGCAAATCTATATGGGATTAGGAATCGATTCAAAAATCAATGGAATCTATTTACAAGTTCCCATCAAAGTAGCCGCATATCTGCCTTTGAATAATAACTGCGGATTGCAATTCAGTGGCGGTCCGTATATCGCTTTGGGAATTGGTGGAAAAAGTAAATTGAACTGGGTGCTTGCCACTAGTGAAAGACTTGATGGTGATGACTTTATCACGCCCAGTGAAGGCAATGGCGCCACATTGGTAAATGGTGAAGCAACGCATAAGACATTCGATAAAAACGAAGGTTTGAAATGCCTTGACATCGGTTTAAGTCTTGGAGTAGATTTCAAATACAAAAATCTTTTTGCCGGCATCGGTGCCGAATATGGCCTTCTTCCCATTGATAAGAAGTTTCCCAAAGATCTCTTCAAATATTCCTTCCAAGAAGACCAGACACTTGTCTCCCCTCACAACATAGGAATAGAATTCCATGTAGGCTTTTGCTTCAGTGTAGGGAAACGCTAATAACAGAATCCCCTTCCATCTCTTTCAGCGAAAGCGAATGGAAGGGGAAACTTATCACAAAAATTGGGTTAGGAAACTTTAGAAACGGCGTCCGCCAAATCCACCAGGACGTCCACCAGGGCCACCATGCCTGCCCGGACCACCGAATCCACCTCCACCCTGCATCTTCTCACGGGCAGCCTTACTACCGAAGATATTCAGGCGATAGATGAAGTGTACCATACAATAGCTGTTAATACCATTGTATTGATAAACAGAACGACCACTTGCTGATAATGAACGGGTGATATTGCTTTGCTGTTTCAGGATATCATACATCTCAAAGCTAACCGTAGCAGCCCCCTTCAGGAAACTCTGCGAAATCTGGGCATTCCATATAAGCTCGTTACGATTCATGCTGGCATCGGAATACCCCCGTCGGCTTTGGTTAGATAGATTGGTAGCAAGACTCATACTCCAAGGCATTAGGATTGTGGTGTTGGCTCCATACGAGAAATTATACGGTTTCTGATTATTGGCTGGTGTCAACTTGTCTTTTTCTATATTATATGAGATAGTCCCGTTTATCCCCACCTCCAGCCAATCGTTGCGGAATGCACCGTTCAGGTTCTCATTCAGAGTCAGATTGGTAGTAGTATTTTTACGTTCTACGGCTTCGCTCCCCTTTCCAGAAGTAAGATATCCCACCTGATTGTTATAGCTCACACGTGAGAACGTTCCTATAGTGAACTTTTTATTCTTCAGCGCCGTATTGTATCCCAACATGCCATTTGTACTCCAATTTCCATTGATGTTCTTAGGTGTGATAGTCCATCCCCCCGTATTCTCATTGTACACGCGGCTATTACTGATACTGTTACGCGTGGACTGAAAACCCGCATTGGTAAATATACCTCTTTGTTTTTCCGGATTATAGGTATTGTACATCACTGTCAGATTATGACTGAACGACGGTTTCAATCCCGGATTTCCTACACGGATGTTCAATGGATTAGAATTGTCCGTCACAGGCAAAAGGTCTTCCATGCCGGGCTGTCCACTACGTCCCCGATAGTTTAGTCTCAAGTTACTCAACTTGGAAAAGTTGAAACGAAAGTCTACGTTGGGAGCAAAGTTGAACACACTGCGTGTGGTGATCGTATCCGTTTCTCCCTTGCGGTAAGTCAGTTCAGTATTCTGCGGTTGAAAAGAAACCCCGGCATTAAGCCTGTACTTAGGACGGATGAAGCGCAGCCCCAGCATAGCTTCATGTTCAAAAGTCTTATACTCGGCATACTTACTCTGGGCATTGTCTTTATAATCGGCATAATTGGCAGGCAACGGATCACCCAATTTCCATTCGCTATCCGCAAGAGCCAGATTGTAGGTACTCTTGTCACTTTCCCGATAATTGTACTTGAACTGATAGCTGAATTGCAAGAAGGTGGCACGAGCAATAGGTTCACTATATGTGAGCTGCGCATTGTAGTTATAGTTATTGCCGGGGGAAGTAATGTAACGGCGTATCCGATCATCTTCACGAGGTACATCTCCCGTAGTCAAGAAGTATCGAGTATCATTAGAACTGTACTGCTCGCTCTCATTATCCCCATAACCCAAACGTCCGCGCAAGGTAATATTACGTCCTCTTGCGTTCAGCCGGCGATTAACTTGCAAGGTAGCGTTGGCCGACAGTGAATTTCCCTCAGAAGAAGAAAGGTTGTTTGAGGTGTTCACACGTATGCTCTTCAACGGGTCATCGTCCTCATTGAGGTCCATTTGCGCAAGAGCCGCCAAATCCAAATAGTCATTAGGATTGGGAACAAGAGTGAACGGATCTTCGTTGAATGTTCCCGATTGTGACCAAGATCCACTTTCTGACTTACCCCACGAGATGTTTGGACGGAAAATAATGTTTGTCATCGTATCCGGTTTCCATTCCAAGCGGAAATCCGCATTGAAATTCATGTTCCGGCTACGATTTTTAGAATTGGAGTTAGAGAACGATGAAGAGGTACCTGCAAGGAAATTCTCCGAATAACCGGTGCTAATGGCATCAGTACCCCGATAATTATAACGAGCACTACCACCCAGTTCTAATTTCTCGCTTTCGGAAGCAAAGTTCAGACCCACTTCCTTAGAAGCGGTCAGACCGTTGCTCCGACGCCAACGCGGTCCTCCGCCACCTCCGGAAAATCCCATATCGTTCACATTATTAGCTCTACCAATGAAAGATACCTGCGTTTTGTCGCGGAAGTAGTTCACCATACCACGCCCTAAATAGCGATGCTCCGTTCCCCCGGCCAAATCAAAGTTACCGAAAACACCTTGATTCATGCCTTTCTTCACGGTAAGATCAAGCACGGTTTCTTCTTCCCCATCGTCAATACCCGTGATACGTGCCAAATCCGACTGCTTATCATACGTTTTCAGTTTATCAATCATCTCCACCGGCAGATTTTTCAAACCTGTTTTCACGTCTCCACCAAAGAACTCCTTACCATCCACCATGATTTTCTTAATTTCCTTGCCATTGATTTTCACGTTTCCGTCATCATCCACTTCAGCTCCCGGAAGTTTCTTCACCAACTCTTCCAGCATAGCACCTTCGGGTGTACGATAGGCTGATGAATTAAAGGCCACGGTATCTTCGCTAACGGTGACCTGCGGAGCTTCTGCGGTAATCACCGCTTCTGCCAGCATCACGGCATCTGTCTTCAGAGCCAGCGTACCTACATTCTTATTGAGATTTTGAGCCGACAGTTGCAAAGGAAGCACTGTAGGTTGGAAACCGATATAGGAAACTTTCAATACATATTTCCCGGCCTTCACTTTGGGTAGGGTGAAATATCCCTGTGCTGTAGTGGCGATACCCGCCGCAAATGCACTGTCCGGTAACGAAAGTAACTGTACTGTGGCTTGTACTGCGGGCTCTTTCGTGTCATCCTCGATGACACGCCCCGCTACGGTAATGTTCTTAGTCTGTGAGAAAGCGGAAAGTGCGGTTGTCAACAATAACACTGTTCCGATGATTACTTTTTTCATGCGCCTGTTTTTTATGAAACAAAATGTCTGTTTTTATACTGTTTCATTTGACAAGCTTTCAATGGAAAAGTTTAATGAGGTTTAAATAAAATATTCTAATTATCGACGATCTCGCTTAAACAATCTATCAACTGCCGCTTTTTTTATACCAAATTCCAGGCAAAGAACATTCAGTATCAGAAAGATCAGAAAAGAGGAAGTATCCACACTCATGATGTCTCCTTTCGCCAGGCGATAGAGCATACCGCCAAAGATGAATAATACGGTCAGGAACATGGCATTACGTGTAGCCCTATTACGGACCTGCTCAGTTTCCTTATTCTCGTTCTTGGTGTAGGCAAACAGAATCATCAATGCGCCAAGCATCATCAGCAGCTTAGAACATTCTTTATAAAACAAGAGGTTGGAATCCGTCATTTTCCCCAGCATCAACATCAGGAACGGAAGAAACAGTGCCAAAGCTATCACAAAATATCCTAATAGACGACAATAAACCGGTAGTAATGCTCTCATTTTAAAATTACGAATTATGAATTACTAATTATAAATTATAGATTGTGGGGGGCAGATGGCAGAAACATCATGTCAGCCCATCGATTTTCGATGGGCAAAGATAACGTTTTATTGCCAAAAGAGCTATCTTTGTACCACAATTAACAAAGAAGGTATCCATCTCTTTCATAATTTAGAATCCACAATCAGTAATTTATAATTCGTAATTTGTAATTAATCAGATGAGTAAACAAGAAGTAATCCTTTGCGAAAAACTGGAAAGCAGCCTGGCAAACGCCATCGGGAATTGTCCCCATGACAAGCTCTTCATATTGACCGACGAGCATACCCACCGCCTCTGTCTGCCGCAACTCAATGACATTCCGGCACTGAAAGAGGCTACCGAAATCGTTATCGGTGCCGAAGATGTGCACAAGAATCTGGAAACCCTGGCTTCCGTTTGGCAAGCTCTGAGCGAACAGGGAGCTACACGCCATTCATTACTGATTAACCTGGGTGGCGGCATGGTGACCGATCTGGGTGGCTTCGCCGCTTCTACCTTCAAGCGGGGCATTGCCTATATCAATATCCCCACCACCCTGCTGGCCATGGTGGATGCTTCCGTAGGAGGCAAAACGGGTATCAACTTCAACGGGTTGAAGAACGAAATCGGTGTTTTCGCACCTGCCGCCAGTGTACTTCTTGAAACGGAGTTCCTGCGCAGCCTCGATGCCCACAACTTCTTCTCCGGTTATGCCGAGATGTTGAAGCACGGTCTTATCAGTACCCCGGAGCACCTTGCCGAATTATTGGCTTTCGATACGGACAAGATAGATTACGTTGCACTGAAATCAATGGTGGGCCGTTCCGTACAAGTAAAAGAGGATATCGTGGAACAAGATCCTCTAGAACACGGCATCCGCAAGGCGCTGAACCTGGGACATACCGTAGGTCATGCCTTCGAAAGTCTGGCCCTTGCCGAAGGTCGCCCCGTATTACATGGTTATGCTGTTGCTTGGGGAATTGTCTGCGAGCTATACCTTTCTTATATAAAGGTAGGTTTTCCGAAAGAGAAAATGCGCCAGACCATTCAGTTCATCAAAGAGAACTACGGTGGCTTTGCCTTCAATTGCAAACAGTACGACCAACTTTATGAGCTGATGAAACATGACAAGAAGAACACTGCCGGTGTCATCAACTTCACTCTATTGAAAGAAGTCGGAGACATCTGCCTCAACCAGACTGCCGACAAAGATACCATTTACGAAATGTTCGATTTTTATCGGGAATGCATGGGGGTATAACCTCACTGTGCACCTGTACTATTTCCCCTTCCACACTTCTGCAACCCTTTATTCATAGGGGGTAGAGTGTGGAAGGGGTATTCTTTAGGGTTTCTCAGTTATGTCTTCTTCCGGAAATTCTCCTTGCAGTTCCGCCTTCTTCTCCGCTTCCACAACTTTCTTGCTTAGCATACTTGCCGGGAAGTATTTGCTCAGCGGATAGCGGAAAAATCTCATTTCCCGGCTTAATTCCCTGGTCAATCCGCGGTCAGCGGTGAAGTAAACGCGCGAAATGCGCACGGTTCCCGGCATCACGTCTTCGGGGTGTTCAAAGCCCTCGCTGGTTATCGCAATATGGAAAGAGCCCAGTCCTTTGATAGATACCGACTCCCCATTCTTCAAGGCCTCTTCTATGAAGTGAGGCAGGTCGGTCAATATTCCTTTTACATCACCTTCGCTCCTGCCCGTCCGGTGAGCGATTCGTTTTGCCAGTATGTCTTCGGTCACCCCACCTCTGGGTTGCAGTGTACGTTGCACGGCATAATACAGTTGTTTTGCACCTTCCTTAGTCTGGAAGAGCTTCTTTCTTACCAAGTAAATCATTCCCATAGTCTTTACGTGTTTTTAATTACTACCTTTGATATCTTTCCCTTATTCCTTCCATGCAAAAGATGGCATCTTTTGTAGCAAAAGGTGGCATCTTATAACACAAAAGATGGCATCTTTTACAGCAAAAGATACCACCTTTTGTAAGAGAGATAGCAAAGATACGGAAAGTATCTTTAAATGAACTATCCGAAAGGGCTTAATGCTCTAGCTATTTAGCAAAAAGTCTTTTATTCCCATTCGATAGTAGCGTTAGGCTTCGGAGACATATCGTAGCAAACACGATTCACATGTTTTACTTCTTTCAGGATACGATCCGTAATTTTCATCAGGACAGGCCATTCTACCTGCTCGATGGTAGCGGTCATTGCGTCAATCGTATTGACAGCACGGATGATAACCGGCCATTCGAAAGAACGGGCATTGTCGCGCACACCAACTGACTTGAAGTCGGGTACCACGGTGAAATATTGCCACACTTTCTTATCCAGTCCGGCAAGTTGGAACTCTTCACGCAGGATAGCATCGGACTCGCGCACAGCTTCCAAACGATCGCGTGTGATAGCACCCAGACAACGCACACCCAGACCGGGACCGGGGAAGGGTTGACGATAAACCATTTCATAAGGCAAGCCCAGTTCAAGACCACATGCACGTACTTCGTCTTTGAAAAGCTGACGCAACGGTTCCACAAGTTCGAACTGAAGATCTTCCGGCAGACCGCCTACGTTGTGGTGAGACTTCACCATCTTGGCCGTTTTCGTTCCGCTTTCCACAATATCAGGGTAGATAGTGCCCTGGCCTAAGAAGTCGATACCGTCCAGTTTACGCGCTTCTTCTTCGAATACGCGGATAAACTCTCCGCCGATAATCTTGCGTTTCTGTTCGGGATCTTCCACACCTTCCAGTTTAGTAAGGAAGCGGTCGGTAACGTCTACATAGATCAAATTCGCCTTCAGCTGATTACCGAACATTTCTACTACATCTTCGGATTCGCCTTTACGCATCAGACCGTGATTTACATGCACGCATACCAGATTGTCGCCAATTGCTTTCAGCAACAGAGCTGCCACTACGGAACTGTCAACACCACCGGAAAGGGCCAGCAATACTTTTCTGTCACCCACCTGGCGACGTACCAATTCAATCTGGTCATTCACGAAGTTGGTCATGTTCCAATTAGCTTCGGCCTTGCAAGTTTCGAAAACGAAAGGCTTAACAGCTGCTTTGATAGCTTCAATATCATCAGTAAACTGTGGCAGTTTCACCGCACAAGTCGCTTTGTCATGACCGGCAGCCATCACTGGAATTCCCGCCTCGTAGATAGAAGGATTCACATCGATGGCAACGCCATCTACTATGTTACACGGTCCACCATTGATAATAATGCCCTTTACATTGGACAACTTTTTCAGTTCTTCAACGGTTATATCATGAGGATAGATCTCACTATATACACCTAACGCACGGATGGCGCGAGCCAATACCGTATTCTCATGACTACCCAAGTCAAGGATAACAATCATATCCTGCTTCATTTGATTCTGGTTGTTTTAAGTTATTGTATCAATTATTATTCACTTCTGTTTTCAAACTGTCCGCAAAGATAAAGATTTTCAGAGAGACTATAATACATTGATTCTCTAAAGTTTCAGAACAGAGTAGCGTTTTTTTGCAGTCATACCTTTCCCGAAGATCAGTTTTATTCATCGATCCTTTATTCCGGCATTGTTAATGGAAATCAGGAATCTAATTCAACTCATTATCGGAGCGGTTTTGAATGAAATGATGATTTGCCAACGTGTATTTCCTAAGCCTGTAAGACTTGCATCTTCGAGACAGAGGCATGAACCTACCCAGGGTATCTGTAAAAAACTACGTCGGAAAACAGAACGTCCCGCCTGCTTCTCAAAAAAACGAAAATCGGGCGAGACGAAAATGAATAGTATCTTGCTATTTATAATTCTTCTATGTCTTTGATGGGTAAACCCGTCACCTGATGGATGACCTCGGAGGAGATATTCAAGGCTTTCATCGTACGAGCATTCTCTATATTTTTCTCCTGCTTTCCTTGTTCAAGCCCTTCTGCAAGCCCTTCTGCCAGCCCTTCTTGTCTTCCTTCCTGTCTACCTTCCTGTCTGCCTTCCTCTCTGCCTTCCTGTCTGCCTTCTTGTCTGCCCTCCTGCATACCTTTCTGCCATCCTTCCTCTCTTCCTTCCTCCGCCGCCGTACTCAGCACATCATTCTGAATCATCACGGCATTGATATGCTCGTCATACGCCAGTTGTTCCGCCCTGTCCATATTATAATAAATCAGTTTGCGGCGTGCCTCTTCCAGTCCGGGAGCTTTCGTATCGGGGCGGATGATACCGGTCTTCAGATACTCTATCCACTCCTCAAGCGGGGTGACGGCCACCTTATTGAACTCATTCACACGAATCAGGAAGTATTCGGGGAAGATTTCGGCAGGCAACTTGCGCACGATGGCATCCTTCTCCTTGGTGGTGACTTCCAGAAAATCGCCCGTATGCACGCCCACAAAGGAGTTCTGACCGTGGTACAGGTAATCGTTCCCCTTGCCAATGTCGAAATAGAGAATGCTGATGGAGTACACTTTCTTCACTTGGGAGTAAAGTTCTCCCAGTTCGATATGCTCCGTGATGGCCTTGGCAACGCCGAAGAGGATGCGCTCCAGATAGTATATCTCGCGCGTGTTCTGCACCTCAACGATGATGATTTCATCCTTGCTATTGCGCGCCTTGATGTCCACACGGTTGAACTTCTCGCTTTCACGTTGCTGGTTGCCCTCGCTTTCCAGTATCTCGACGATGCGGATAGGCTCGCCCAGCAACACGGTGAGGAAGCCTTCGAGCACGCCGAAGTTGGCTTTGTTGCGCAGCAAACGTTTCACAGCCCAATCAAAACGTATATATTTGTCTTTCTGTTCCATAACTTTTGTTTTTGTCTTCCGGTTATGCACAAAGGTAAGCATTATTTCTGTTCCCAACATGTCCGGAAGCAATAATTTATTTCATTACTTCTCATCTATAAGTCAAATTAGCATTCTCATGTTCCGACTTATAGAACAATCTCCTCCCCTTCCCCGTACCAAGTATAAAAACTCGATGTCCTCTGTGTCCTCTGTGGTGAAATAGTTCCTTTCCGTTTTGAGTCAAAAGCCGTGCGTCCAATTTATTGCGCTAATGCCCTGCCATAAAATGGCTTCTTTTCTTACAGGAGTTTTTTATATATTTGTCAGCACATCGTCACTTTCGGAGTAAAAGGCAGATATATAGCCTGTTATCTGTGCTGATAACAGTGACGGTAAGTGCTGACAACTATTTTACCGTCACTCTTTTTGTTCTGTTTGTTTACAAAATAACGGACTAATATCCTAGCTGTCAGACTGTAATGCTATTTTTGCATTTGTGACTGATATTGGTACGAATGCTCTATTTTTGTCTGTATACTATGGTACTTCATTGCTCCGGAATGAGTTCACTGCTACCAGTTCTATACACATGAAGTCTGTTCCCCTATGTAGGATGGCAGTCCCCTTCATGGGAACGATAGTTTCCCTTTGCGGGAACGAGCGTTCCCCTTAATGGGAACGAGCGTTTCTCCAAATGGGAACGAGCGTTTCTCCTAATGGGAACGAAAGTTGCTCTTCATGTGCATTGTATTATCTGTTTGTCTCTGTCTAAAAGATAAGTAAGTGTTCATGATTAGTTCATATATATTCGGGTTATGAATCATAATTAAACTACTGACTCGCATTATTAATCAGTGAATATCAATGCTGTAACGCCAAAATTATTGTCAGAGGCTCTGAAGATCAAAAAGAAAATGAATTTCATTCTTCGACTTCAAAAAAGTTTATTAACTTTGTATGATTTAATAACACTAACGACTAAAGCAATACGTATATGAAATGGCCTGAACCACTACTAATAATCATTCTCTTACCACTTTACTTCCTCTCCTGTGACAGTAAACCTTATCCTCATGTATTACAGCTTGCTGACTCCCTTACAAATATTTGTCCGGACAGTGCTATCGTATTGTTGAAACAATTCAAAGACAGTGCGTCTCAAGAATCTAAAGAAACACAAATGTATTATCAGCTACTGACCATAAAAGCCAAAGATAAAGCGTATATTACACATACCTCCGACAGCTTGATGCTGGAAGTACTACACTATTATGAAAAGAAGAAAGATAAAAAATATCTGCCGGAAGCATATTATTATGCAGGACGGGTGTATAGGGATTTGGGAGATGCGCCGCAGGCATTGGATTATTTCTTCAAAGCTATCAAATCTGCAAAAGATTGCACTAATTATAGGCTAATCAGCCGAATCTACAGCCAAACGGGAATGTTATATTTATATCAGGAAACCTATGACCAAGCTTTAGAAGTTTTCAGAAAAGCTTATCAATACAATATCTTAGCCGATGACAGTACAGGCATAGTTTACAATTTAAGAGACATAGGACGAACATTCACCACACTTAATTGCGCAGACAGCTCACTCTATTATTATAAAAAGGCTTTAAAATACGCTGAACGAATACATAAAAATCATTTAATGGGAATAGTTCAAAGTGAATTATCAGGGCTTTACATACAATTAGAGATGTATCCGGAGGCTTTTGCCGCCATTCAATACTCCAACAAATATATAAAAGGGCACAATACGGCTCCTTACTATGCCATTTTAGCCGATTATTACTATCATATCAACCAACTAGACTCCGCTACTTTTTATTATACACAAGCTGTAAGTTTCAACGATTTCTACCAAAAACAAGGTAGTTACAAAGGGCTAGGAGACATTGCGCGCAAAAAAGGCCTATATAAAAAAGCCATGGAGTATTTTGATAAATATCTCATATACACCGATTCTATTAAAGAAATTATCAATACAGAAACGATTCGCAAAATGCAGTCTCTGTACAATTACCAACTAAAAGAAGAGAAGAATCGTGAACTACAACAAGAGAATGAGAGACAAGAACTTTGGCTTACAATTTTAATCTCAGCTATCATGTTATCAATAGCACTTATCGTCATCCATCAACAATACAACAAACGCAAAAAGCAAAAAAGGCAAGAACAACAGAGACTATTGGATGAATATAAAGAGAAACAATATCATGAAAGCCTTCAATATATAGAGTACAACAAGAAGCAACTCTGCCAACTAGAAGAAAGTCTGAAACAAGCAGAAAACGAAAAGAATGAATTGAAACTAAATCTGATTAATGCCCAAAAAGAACTATTAGAACATACCAATAAACAAGTTGAAGCCAAACAAAAAACATTGCAAATTTCCGAAACGGCATTAAAAGGATCAGATATTTATAAGAAATTTCACTTAGTCAATGGAGATTCAAAATTAAAAGAGGAAGATTGGAACACCTTGTCTGAAATGATAGACAAGATATACTCTCGCTTTACAGCACGACTTTACACCCTCCATCCATTTAATGAAAAAGAAATACGCATCTGTTTACTTATCAAGATTGACCTAAAACCAAGTCAAATAGCTCCTCTTATTCCATGCGCCAAGCAGACATTAACATCTATTCGAAAAAAAATGTACGAAAAAACTCATAACCAGCATGGTAGCCCCGAATTATGGGACGAATTTATACGAAATTTCTAAAGCATCGTACAAAAATCGTACTCCATATCGTACAAAGTTCGTACTAAAACAGGATGTAAATTCATATAAAATCAGTCTATTTGCAATCAAATTTTTAATAATAATTACATGAAACATTCTGTAGCCATATTTCTCATTCTAATTATGGGCTGTCTCTTATACACATCTCCGAGCC
>ERZ1027085.919-NODE-919-length-12620-cov-6.141823_pt1 | contig 12620 bp, 7 predicted proteins | sample MGYA00519415_ERZ1027085 | MGnify/ENA primary metagenome ERZ1027085 (study PRJEB26926, sample SAMN06164436) | human gut metagenome | biome: ENVO:00009003; feature: ENVO:2100002; material: ENVO:00002003 | host: Homo sapiens | place: USA | collected 2012 ...
CCTATTAAGTCGTCGGCAGCGTCAGATGTGTATAAGAGACAGGAGCAATATTGAGGCTATAACGTTTGGAGAAACGGCTACCGATAAATGTGCGGTAGGTGATTTTAACGGTGACGGGAAAGCCGATATTGCCGTGATGAGATCCGGTTCTTCTTTGGCTACGTGGTATATAGATTATGCTCCATGTGACGGACAGTTCGATGAAAAGGGGAGATTCGGTTTATCGGGCGATATTCCGTTGTCGGGCGATTTCAATGCCGATGGAGTAGATGATATTTGCGTATATCGCCCCTCTTCCGGTACTTGGTATGTTTGTTTTGCCGATATCTCAGGGTATCCAGAGTTCGAGAGCCATTTGGCTATTAATGGAGTTTTGTTCGGAACGTCGGGCGATATTCCTTTTGTGGGCGATTTTGATGGCGATGGGTATGACGATATGGCTTTGTTACGAGCATTGGAGAGCCGCGTGTTGGTTAATCTATATGATCGAAAGAAACCTAAATATGAGCATTATGCCGATCTAAACGGTGTCGGAGTTTCTGATTTGGAGATTACTGTTCCAGTACAGAATGTAGTGGCTGTTTCGGCGGCAGACATTGATTTGTCCCGTCCTAAATCATTGCCTTTGGCTACGCAGGAAGAGGTGGGAGCAGAGGTAAATCTGCGACATGGCTGGACTTGTATTTTCGATAATTCTCTTGATGTGGATAAATGGGCTGCTGCGTTGCAATATGCGGGTATCAATACATTGGAATATCACCCGTGGATGAGAGCTCATGAGGAGGTTGCACCGGAGACCGAAACATGGAATACGTATGTCGGTGATGACCGTTTGTGGACCAGCAAGGCTATGATGAAACAGAAGGTAGAGAAGTTTCGATCGATAGGAGGGCGTTCAATTTGTTATACAGGTATTTATGCCAGTACACCAGCATTTGCTCTTGCACACCCCAGTTGGGCCATGAAAAATGAGGCTGATAAAAGTTTCATGACATACGGGGGATCTTATCTGTATTTAATGTCTACTAACGAGAATGTGAACGCTCCTTATGAGGTGAACGGAAAGAATTATAAGAGCTTTAATGAATATTTCATAGCGCAGGCCGTCGCTGCTCAACAGGAATATAATTATGACGGTTATCGTTGGGACTGGTATGGTTTGCCGGAAACGTATGTTTGTGACGGATTGGCCGGTACGGGAAATTTTTCTTATGAAATGGCACAATTTGTCAACCAATTGGATATTGCTGTTAAGGAAGTAAGGAGCGATGTTACGACTACGGCATTGCAACTTCCTTCGACTAGTGGAAATGTGCCCCATTTGACGACGGGAGCAGTGGTCAATCATCAGTTTATGGAACTTTGGCCGTATGGTACGGGAACAAAATATAGTGATTTGTATCGTGATATTTATGATGCTAAATCGCGTTATCCCGATAAACCTGTGTTCGCTAATTTTTATCCTCCGACGGAAATGAATTTATCGACCAGTTGGCCGGTTGAAAACATAGATTACCAATTCGCTACCTGTCTTTCGGCAGGAGGATACCCGTCTGCGCAGGTGGTCGACGGAGTTGCCGGATTTACCGATCCTGTACCGTTTCATGCCGTAAATTATCCGGCAAGCGTACTCGAACGTATCGCCCAGTGGAATAAATTTGTTGCTGCTTATGGTGCTTATTTCTATTATTCGAATCCGGCTTATCTTATTACCGATTATGTCCGGGGAGACTTTACGGTTTCGGGGAGTAATAGCGGAGTGTTCGGGACGTTGAAAAAGCGTTATGATAAAAGGACACGTGAGATAGATGCTTTTGTCGTGGATCTTGTGAACTATGGCAACAGCCTAGATTTACGTTGGGACGAAGTTAATACAGTTCCTTCTTCTACACAGGTTTCGGTTTCATTTACTTTACCCGATGGTTTTGTCGCATATAAACTGTATTGCATTACTATCGACGGAAGAAACGAAGTTCCCTATTCCTTGAACGGCAATAAAGTGGAGGTTTCTCTTCCATCGGTGTCGGTATTTGCTTCGTTGGTACTGACTTCGACAAAATCGCAAGAGCTCCCTTCGGAACCGAGCGGGGTAGGAAGTATGCCAGAATTGTTTACATTCGGTTATGATGCGAAAGGTGAGACTTTAAATAAAGATGAGGCTACCTATATCCCTGTCATGCAAGAGGGGAAACCTTATGTAGTAGCCAGCGAGTTCGGCGGGAATGTGGCCGAGTGGTATGAAATCACGGATGCTTATCAGGGAGAATCCGCTATTCGCGTGACTGCCGGCGATATTCGGTTCAATACGACGGACAACGGAGCAATTCGGATTCCTATCGAAAAATTCAACCGGTTCAAACTTGCTGTTCGTTCGAATAATACGACTGCCTCATGGTTCGGATTCCGACTATTGAAACCGTCTGAAACATCGTCTGTGTGGGAATCGAGGGACTTGTATTATCGCGTAGGTTATAGTCAGTCTAATATCGCTTATATCACATTGACTCCTGTGAAACCGCAGAACGGAGTATGGGTAGAATATAAGCGGGATATTTTGAGCGATGTGATTGGTCTGTGGGGTGTGGAATGGGCAAATGCGATCGTAACCGATGTGCATTACGGACCGGTAGATAGAAATAGTGCAGACTATGATAACTTGATTTTTATGTCGCCCGATTATAACAGTGGAATCGATAATCAAAAAAAAAACGACAAAATAAAGTGTTGGACTGAAAACGGTAGAATATGCATTGAGGGTTCCGATTTTTATCGGGGGAAAGAGTTCCGTCTACAAATTACCGATTTGTCGGGGCGGGTAATTGGTATGGAAGACTGCATTGTAGATAGTTATCGATTATTATCCGAGACGATACTTTCGATGCCGGGTGCATATTTTATACAGGTCATAGATAAAGAAACTGATGTGACGGTGCTGCAGATCCGTTGCATCGCAAATTAAAATAATGTATAACAATAAAAGTGATTACCATGAGAAAAATTGTCTTTTTATTAACAGCTTTATGCTTATCCATGAGTGCATGGAGTCAGGACGGATTGGTATATTGGTCGCAAGCCGACGGTTACAAATTCGATTTTGATTTAGATGGAACGGTAGATTTTTCGTTACCGACACAAACGACTGATAAAGCTATTTCGCAAGTATTTGTGTTCGATGCGAATGGCGATGGGTATTTCGACCTTTGTGAGCTCGATTTAAACGATAATCTCATTAATTGGATTTTTTATTATAATGATGGGAATAATAACTTCGTAGACCCTCAAACAGTCATATATGGCATGTCGGAAGGAGATAAAAAATTGGCCGGAGATTTTAATGGTGACGGTATCGGCGATGTGGGTATCCGTCGCGATAATGAGTTTGGCCTTTGGTGGCTGATTACGTTCCAAGCGATGGCTCCTGATGTAAACCAACAGTTCGGAATTAGCGATAAAGACTTATTGGTTGCCGGAGATATGAATGGAGACGGGCAGGACGATATAGTGTGCTATGATAAGGGTTCTTGGTTATGCTCTTTTACTCCGTCAGATACGGAATATAAGACTCCCGATTTTGTCTCAAAAGATGTGCAGGTGACTTTCGGTACATCGTACGATATACCTGTGTTGTGCGACGTGGACGGTGACGGGTATGCCGATATGGGGTTGTGTTCTGTCGATGACGAGGAAGTTAGTTTTAATCTCCATAGTGCGACGAAAACTGCAAATAACGGATATAGCAGCGATAATGGTCGAGGTACTTTCGATAAGGTTGTACTTATGCCTTCGGGTATAAATCCTACTTGTGTATGTGCTGTAAAGAGTAAAGGAACGACCGGCATCGAATCGGAGCATGCCGTGGCAAATGTCAGTGTATATCCTACCTTAGTACGGGCTGGGGATTCTTTTACCGTGAAAGGTAACGATGTGACGAAAGTGAAAATATACGGTATGATGGGACAACTTGTTAAGGAAATCGATACCGACGGTAGCATGTCGACGGTTGTCGTTTCGGTTGATGGTTGGGCTCAGGGAACATATTTTGTTTGTTGCGAAAGTGAAGGTGCCGTTTCTTCGTCTAAATTAATCGTTCAATAAGTGAATTGAGTCTGTATGAAAATCTATTTGAAATATATATTTCTGTTTCTTATTGCCGGGAGTATCTTTTCTTCGTGTAACCAAAAAGATGAGAAGGTGTATTCTTTTTGGGCACTTCAAAATAGGGCGACGGGAGAATATTTGTATGAAGACGACGGCGAATGTAAATTCAGCCGTGAAAAGCAAGGCGATAAGTCTTTGTGGAAAATAGCGGCTGCTGAGGGCGATCATGTTTGTATCGTAAATAAGAAGAGTGGTAGATATTTGTCTCTCGATAATGGGCAGGTCGTTTGTTCTGTGGTCGATCAACCGGTTACCGAATCTGCCGAATGGTACTACGGGAATTTCGATTTTGTTACTCAAACTAATAGCGGCTGGTACACAATTTCGAATCGTTCGGCCGAGTCGAATTTGCATTTGGTGGAAAAAGATGGTACACTTTGCATGCAGGATAACGCAAACAGAAATACCGATTTTTCTGCCCATTGGACTTGGGTGAGAGAAGAGGGTACGCCTTTGCCTTATTCTTTTACTCCCGATGGAGTTACGGATGCTTCTTTTTTGGGAATACGAACGGCTAAGGCTATTTCTCCAACCGAGATACACTCCGATTATCACGGAGAGAAAGTATGGAAATTATCTCAGGATATTTCGTCTTTTCCGAAATTTTCCACTGAAAACAATTTGTTGATAGAGGCTCTGTACAATATGGCATTGGAAGAGATGTTGATGGATGTGCGCAGCGACAGCACATTTAGGGCCGGCGCTCTTTGGCCCGATACATGGACTCGTGATGCCGTGTACAGTATATGGTTCAGCTATGCATGGATTATGCCGGAAGTGTCTCGGAAAACTCTCGATAAGCAGACTCTTCGTAATCCTCGCGAGGCCTTGCAGGACACAGGTAGCGGAGGTTCATGGCCTATATCGACCGACCGTGTGGTGTGGGCACTCGCTGCTTGGGAGTACTATCTGTACACAGGAGATAGTTCGTGGCTCGAAGGTGCTTATGAAGGTTTGAGCTATACGGCTCGAAAGGACATTCATGTAGCATTCGATAAACGCATAGGGCTGTTCAAAGGGGAGACTTGTTCGATGGACTGGCGTACCCATACTTATCCGAATTGGTTTACCAATGTGACGATAGGCAGTTCGTTTTCCTGTGGAACAAATGCGCTGCACATGTTCATGTATGAGTTTTTGTCGAAGACGGCCGGCATACTCGGTAAACCAGAAAGTGAGAAAACATATTGGGAAAGTTTCAGGAATGTGTTGAAGGATTCGATAAACAAACATTTCTGGAACGAAGACAAAGGTTTATACGAGTGTTACTTGTATCCCGAAATTTCGGGGTATAAGGCTTCGGAACGGGTCGGTGTCATGTCGAACGGACTGTGTGCTGTTTTGGGAGCGAGCACCGATGAGCAAATTCGCCGTATGGTCGGTAATTTCCCGCTATATCCATACGGGGCTGCTGTTCTTTATCCTTCTATTCCCGACGATTTTGCATACCACAATAAAAGTGTTTGGCCGGTTTGGCAAACACCGTATATGTATGCGGCTCGTCAGGTGGGCAATATATCGGCAGTGGAACACATGGCGGCTTCTTTAACGAGAGCTTCGGCTCTTTTCCTGACACATAAGGAGAATATGACTTACGACACCGGATATGATCGGGGTACAGCTTTGAACTCGGATAGGCAACTGTGGTCAGTTTCTTCCTATATCAGTTTGGTGTATAGAGTTTTGTTCGGCATGAATTTGACGGAACGAGGAATCGCATTTAATCCTGTTGTACCCGATATGGTGAACGGCTGGCTTTCTTTGTCGGATTTCCGCTATCGCGATGCGACGATAGATATAAAGGTATCTGGAAAGGGAAATCGGGTGAAATCGTTGAAAGTCAATGGCGAGAAACAAGCATTGCCTTTTGTCCTTCCGGCCGATAGTAAGGGGGAATATTCGATCGAGATAGAAATGATGATCGATGAACCGAAAGGCAAAATAAATTTGGTGAAGGCTGGACCCGGGAAATGTTGGTCGCCGGTAGAACCTGTTTTGGTATTGAACGGTTCGACTCTAAGTTGGAAGGAAGAGGAAAATATGAAGTACTACCTTCATTCCAATTTTTCTGAGGAGGATAAACTGGTAACCTCTCCTTACGATTTAATTGGGGCTCCCGATGGATTTTATTCGGTTTATGCTGTCGATGAAAAAGGATTTGCATCGGATATGTCCAATGCGGTTGTTTATTCTACTTGGCAATCGGTTTGTGAAGCGGAGCAGAGCTCTCATTCAGGAACGGTTTCTAATCTTCACAAAGGATTTTCGGGGAGTGGCTTTGTTATCGATTTGTTTGCACGTCCGGCTAATGTGAAGTTTCAGGTACAAGTCCCCGAGGCCGGCGATTATGCCATAGCCCTTCGGGGTGCTAACGGACACGGGCCGCATGGTACATGGTGCGCCATACGTTCGGTGGCAGTGGACGGAAACGACGCCGGTACATTCATTTTGGAAGCAACAGGCGATTGGAAACAATGGTTGGATTCCAATTATATTGTTCTTCGAGGGTTGAATGCCGGAGAACATACGGTGTCGCTTTCTATCGATCCTGAGAAGAAAGGATATGACTTTAATATGTCGCATGGACGGGAAGACGCTAATGATTGCCATATCGATTGTTTAAAGTTGATTCGACTTTAATAAAGTCTTATTGTTTATTTAGGAAAGAGAATATCTTGCTATGCAGGGTATTCTCTTTCTGTTTTTAACGGACTTTTTATGATCCTGCCAAAAATCTATTTGTCGGCGGTTTAATCATTGGAAGAATAAGAAAGAATATTTTTAAATTTAAGAAAATAATTCCTATATTTGACTAATAGATTGTTCGAATAGGTCTTAGTAGTGATAATAAAAATTTCAATATGGAAATGAGAAGAATATTTTCGGTCGTTGTCTGTGCGGTGGGAATTTTTTTCTCCATGACAGCCGGGAGCAAAGACGAGTGCTTGAACAGTTACGTATCGGCGGACAGTTTGCTCTTGTATGAATATTACGAATCTCATATTTGGGTTAGTCCATTGAACTATCCCAGGGTATTCTCTGAGCAGAGAGCCGTTGCGCCAGACTGGTTTCATTATCGGGACAGGGTGATAGAGCTTCGTGTTCTTGCGTTGAGGAAGCGAATCTGGGAAGAGTATTTGCGAGATTTCCCTTTGGAGAGGCTATCCGTACGTGTGTGGCTCATGTTTTCTCTTCGTACGGGTGAGTTGGAAACTGTGGAGCTAATGTTTCGAAGAGATGTATTAGAGGATACCGACAGTTTCCCCATTCGGGAGATTATTGCGATGTGTATGAACTCCGATTGGAGTGGAAGTACGTATATAATGGAGCATGAGCCGGATAAATATGATAACATGTACACCGGATATATTTTCCCGTTATATTAGTGTCATGGATTTCAAAAAGATATTTTCGGTCGTCGTCTGTGCTATGGGGATTTTTTTCTCCACGGCAGCCGGGAGCAAAGACGAGTGCTTGAACAGTTACGTATCGGCAGACAGTTTGCTTCTGTACGAATATTACGAAACGTATGTTATGATTCGGCCTTTGAATTATCCTCGGATATTTCCAGAGCAGAAAGCTGTTGCGCCGGACTGGTTTCATTATCGGGACAGGGTGATAGAGCTTCGTGTTCTTGCGCTGAGGAAGCGGATTAGGGAGGAGTATCCGCAGGATTATCCTTTGGGGAGAGGATCCGTACGTGTGTGGCTCATGTTTTCTCTTCGTACGGGTGAATTGGTAACTGCTGAGTTAATGTTTCTAAAAGAGGTATTAGAGGTTGTCGACAGTTTCCCCGCACGGGAGATTATTGCGATGTGCATGAACTCCGATTGGAGTGGAAGCACGTATATAATGGAGCATGAACCGGATAAATATGATAGCATGTACACGGAGTATTTTTTTCGCTATATTATTAGCGTGAAAATAGGAGTAAGTCTCGTAATTGCATAAAAAATTGAAGGACGAGTGTGAATAGGTTTTGTGAAAATGTTTTATCTTCACCACCAAATAATGAATTATGGCATCTTATTCCAGAAAATCGACCCGTAATAAAGCTCTTTGGGGATATCTGTTGCTTATTGCCGTTTTGTTGTCATCTTCGTGGTTTGTGTATCATGAGATAAATTTGTTGGTATCGATAAAAGCGGTCGAGGCAGATATGAGGCTGAAACGTCAGGAGATGTCTTCCGCTTTATCGGCTCTGTATAGAGCGGAGACGGTGGGACAATCGCTCGTTTGGGGACAGTTTTCGGATTATCCGGTATATAGGAGAGTGACGAATGATGCCGTAACATGTGTGGATTCGTTACGTCGTATTACATCGGACTCTGTCCAGCTGTCCCGAATCGATAGTATTATCGGTCTGCTGAATCGGAAAAATGCGGTTATACGGCGATTGATGGGAACCACGATCGATGTGGCCGAGGAGCAAAACCGGAAAATAGAGGATATGATGAAACAGCAAGATTCGTTGATCCTTATTCAGAATCGTCAGCAAAGATTGGTTCGACAGAGCGATTCGCTGATAGAGAAACGCCGCCGTAAAAATGTGTTCGGACGAATAGCCGATGCTATTTCGGGGAAAGCACCTACTCGGTTAGATAGCATTCGGATAGAATCGAAACGTATAGGAGCGTTGAGCGATTCGTTGGCTGCCGATTTGAAAGCGATGGAAAGCGGTTATAACGAGATCCGGGAGTTGTCTCAACAGGCTCTCGAACGGGAGCGGTGGCGATTGAGAAACGATAATCAACGGTTGAACGGTCAGATCAATCGTCTGATGAATAGCTTTGAACGAGAGCAACTTTTTGTATCGGAGAAGATACAAGAACGAAATGAACAGATTCGTCAGGAGTCTATGAGAGCTTTGGTCGCTGTGGCTTCCGGTGCTATTTTATTGGCGGTTATTTTTGGGGTATTGGTTTGGAAAGGTTGGTTAAGGGACGATCGTTTCCGTAGGGCATTGGAAGAAGCTCGGAGACGAGCCGAAGATTTATTGGAGGCCCGGGAAAAGTTGATGTTGACGATAACGCATGATTTTAAGGCTCCGCTCGGTTCTATTATCGGATATGTGGAGTTGATGATGAGGCTGGATAATACCGAACGGCAAAAGTTCTATTTGCAAAACATGAAGGCATCGTCGGATCATTTGCTTTCGCTGGTAAGCGATTTGCTCGATTTTCACCGTTTGGAATCTCATAAATTGGATATAAATCGTATTGCTTTCAGCCCCAAAGTATTATTCGATAAAATAGTATCTGCTATGCAACCTGTGGCGGATAAGAAACAACTGAATCTGATATTGAAAGTTGAGAAATCGGCCGATGCCAATTTTTCGGGCGATCCGTTAAGGATTAAGCAAATTGTCGATAATTTGTTGTCCAATGCTTTGAAGTTTACAGCCCGGGGTACGGTGACGATTCATGTGTTTGTGCGTGTCCGATATCTTGTTTTTTCGGTTAGCGATACGGGACGGGGAATAGCCCGAGATGATTTGGAACATATATTTCAGGCTTTTACACGGCTTTCTTCGGCACAGGGAGTCGAGGGGTTCGGATTGGGGTTGGCTATTACTCGACAGCTCGTCGATTTGATGGGCGGGCGTATAGATGTCCGCAGTGTGGAGGGTGTTGGCAGTACGTTTACCGTGGAAATTCCATTGGAAGAAGTCTCGGAGAAAACCGGTGATACGAAGGCTTTTTCGGGGAAACGTTGCCTATTGCTCGATGACGATAAATTACAATTGACACTTTTTGAGAATCAGTTGAAACAATTGGGTATAGAATCGGTTGCCTGCATGAAGGCCGAGGAGATTTTGGGTTATCTGGAACATGAGCATTTCGATGCTTTGTTTACCGATATGCAGATGCCGGAAATGGACGGAGTGAGTTTTTTGAAATTTTTGAGGGAGTCTCATATCGCTCTGGCGAGAAAGCTTCCGGTTGTAATGGTTACGGCGAGGAGCGATGCAGACCAATTCCTTTCGGAAGGTTTTTCGGGAATTTTACACAAGCCTTTTTCGTTGGCGCAATTATCTTTTTGTTTATCGGGGATTTGGAATGAAGAGGCAACTCCCCGTGAGATAGAAGATGAGGGAGAAAGAGGAGAGGCTCCGTATGATTTTGCGGCTCTTACGGCTTTTGCCGAAGATGATGCGAAGGCTCGCCGGAAAATATTGGAGACATTCTTTCAGGAGATAAATAGCCAGATAGAGGAGTTGAAAGGGGCCGCGGCTCGTCGCGATGGGATTGTGGTATCACGTATTGCTCATAAGTGGCAACCGATTTTCGCCATGTTGAAAATTTCGGATATGTTGCCGGTGTTGTCTCGATTGGAAGAGGAAGGTGCGCATAAGTGGACCGATGAGCTGTCTCGAAATCTTGATAAGTTGTTGGTCTGTGCTGAGAAAATACGTACAGGCCTTAAATTGGTATTGGCAAAGGAGGAATAATTATGAAGCATATTCTCATTGTAGAAGACGATACGACATTTGCTGTTATGTTGCAGACGTGGCTTTCCAAGAAAAAATTTTCGGTAGCATCTGTTTCGGGAATTGCAGCAGCGAAAAAAACTCTTATTGAAAGTTCGGTCGATTTGGTGCTTTGCGACTTACGTTTGCCTGATGGAGACGGCATCGATTTGTTGGAATGGGTGAGCAATCGGAATGTAAATGTTCCTTTGATCGTAATGACGAGCTACGCGGCTATCCCGTCGGCTGTTCAGGCGATGAAACTCGGTGCGAGAGATTATATATCTAAGCCGGTGAATCCGGAAGATTTATTGCAAAAGATAAACGAGGTTTTTAATGCGGGTGTCAGGACTGGGAAACAGATTCCTGTGTCTGAATCTGTACCGGAGGAAACAAATTATTTAGAGGGGCAGAGTGAAGCTGCCCGTCAATTGTATACTTATGTGAAGTTAGTGGCTCCGACCTCTATGTCTGTGCTGATCAATGGGGCCAGTGGGACAGGAAAGGAATATGTGGCTAAACGGATACATCAATTAAGTAAACGTTCGGAGAAACCGTTTGTCGCCATCGATTGTGGAGCCATTCCGAAAGAATTGGCTGCTTCTGAATTTTTCGGGCATAAGAAAGGTTCGTTTACGGGAGCGATTGAGGATAAAGTCGGTGCTTTTATAGAAGCAGATGGTGGAACGATCTTTCTTGATGAAATAGGAAATCTGAGTTACGATGTTCAGGTACAGTTGCTACGTGTGTTGCAAGAACGCAGAGTGAAGCTCATCGGGACTACAACGGAAGTAAAAGTCGATGTGAGGTTGATTGCTGCGACAAATGAAGACTTGAAGGCGGCTATAAAATCAGGTGCATTTAGGGAAGATTTGTATCATCGAATCAATGAATTTACGATCTATATGCCGCATTTGTGCGAACGAGGTGAGGATATACCGTTGTTTGCTAATTTCTTTTTGGATCAAGCCAATCGAGAACTCGAAAAGCCTGTTCCCGGATTTTTGCCGGAAGCGATGGAACGGATTTCTCAATATACTTGGCCGGGAAATTTAAGAGAAATGCGTAATACTGTTATGAGGGCGGCTTTACTTGCTCAGGGGAATCCCATACGTGTGGAACATTTGGGCATAGACATGAATATAGACAAGCCGATAAATATTTTACACGATCCGGATAGTGAGCGGACTAAGATTGTATCGGCATTACAGAAATGTTCGGGTAATAAAAGTAAAGCGGCTGCAATGTTAGGCATAGATAGAAAAACATTGTATAACAAGTTGAAATTGTATCAAATCGAGTAACTTATATATTTATAGAATATAGGATACGGCTCGGCATAGTCAAGTCGGAAATCTTATTTTCGATTGCCTTTGCACTCACCTTTCGCTATATTTGAGGATAAAAGGGTGTGGAATTTTTCCACACCCTTTTCTTTTTATTCTACAAATTTCCACATAAGATTTTTGTGTGCTATTTGTTTAATTTATTTATAATCAGTTGTTTATGTATTCTTTGGAAGTGTTGGCACAACGATTGTTGTTTTATAGTCGAAGAATGGAATATAGAGTGTATAATTAAAAAAGTTAGAATTATGAAAAAGTTAATGTTATCAGTAGCTGTGTTTATGATGGGAGTATCTACTCTTGGTTTGTATGCACAGGATTCCAATGTAGAGCCTGTAAAGAAAGATAGTGTCCCAACCGAAGAACCTAAGAAAGAGGAGCCTAAATCAGAGGCATCGTGGGTTTGTATGAGCGAAGAACCTGCTAAGACAGACAGTGTGCCGTCTCAGGAACCCAAGAAAGAAGAACCCAAGACTTCATCGGTTTATATGAATGAAGAACCGGCTAAAACCGATAGTGTACCTTCGCAGGATCCTAAAAAAGAAGACGTTCAAAAGATTTTTTCTATCAGATAACTTTTGGGAAAGATATTTTATTCAAGTTTCGCAAGTAGCCCTATGCCGTCTTTTTCACTCCGCATAAATCTT
>ERZ1027085.936-NODE-936-length-12461-cov-4.907787_pt1 | contig 12461 bp, 10 predicted proteins | sample MGYA00519415_ERZ1027085 | MGnify/ENA primary metagenome ERZ1027085 (study PRJEB26926, sample SAMN06164436) | human gut metagenome | biome: ENVO:00009003; feature: ENVO:2100002; material: ENVO:00002003 | host: Homo sapiens | place: USA | collected 2012 ...
CGAGATGTAGCTCCGTCTCGTGGGCTCGGAGATGTGTATAAGAGACAGCATAGGAGTTGCCGCCCTGCCGCGTGGAGAGCGAGAAGGCGTACGACCAGCCGTTGTCCTGCAAGCCCGAGGCATAGGAGACCATGGCACGGAAGCGATACATCGCATTGCCGTTCACCAGGCTCACGCGAAGGCCCTTGCGCATCTGCGAAGCCCGGGCGTTGATGTTGGTCGTACCGCCGATGCCGCCCAGCCCGTAGTCAGACGCCGTGATGCCGGAGGTGATCTCCTGGTTGCGGGTCGCATCGTTCAGGCCGCTCCACAACGACCACGGGGTGTAACCCGTCATGGCGTCGTTGAAACGGATGCCGTTGAGGTAAACGTCGGAGTACTGCGAATCGTATCCGCGCACGTTGAACCGCATCTCGCTGAATTTGTAGGATGCGATGTTGTTGAAGACGTCTTTCGACGCCGACAGCGACGAAGGCAGCGACTGCGCATCGTCGGCCGTCTCGGTGTCGAACTCCGCAAAGATGGAGTCGTCGAGCACCTGCTGCGTCATATCCGGAGCGAGAATCACTTTATTCAGGTCGCGGACCAACTGATCGACACGCACGGTAAGCCGCAGCGGCTCGAACTCCGGTGCCTCGAAAAGCAGGGTGTATTCGCCCTTGTCGAGGTTTTCGATCACGAAATTTCCCTGTGCATCGGATGTAGCCACCACACCGCCGGGGACGATGGATACCTTCACCTGATCGAGCGGCGCACGACCGTTACGCGAAACGACCGTGCCCCTCACGCCGCCTTCCTGAGCGAAAGCCGCGAGCGACAGGCAGGAAAGCACCAGAATGAGTAAACTTTTTATTTTCATAAGCTTAGATATGAGAGTTATTTGGCGATAATGATGTAAACGGGGAAGTGGTCGCTGTAACCGCCCTGAAAGTTATTCCCCACATACGTGCGCAGCGGGTATCCCTTGAACTGACCCTCTTTCTGTACCATATAGTGGCATCGGAAAATGTTGCCGTAAAACTTCGACTTGGGGGCTTTCTGCAACTTGAGCGCTCCGGTCGAACCGTTGGCCAGGTTCTCCGTCACGACGATGTTGTCGAACAGGTTCCAGGCATCGCCATAGGCGAGCGTGCCGTGACCCGACCGAAGCACCTCATAGAACGGATTGAAAAATTCGCCCGGCTGCACCTCCGCGATACGTGCTTTGGCGCCCAACCCTTCCGAAATGCTCGGATCCATCGGATCGTCATTGAAGTCGCCCATCGCCACGATCTTGGTCGCGGGATTGACCTGCAATACCGAGTCGGCGATGCGACGCATCTGCTCGCCCACGGCAATGCGCTTGAATTCCGACGCCTCTTTGCCGCCCAGACGCGACGGCCAGTGCGCGACCATGAAGAAGAAAGGCTCCCCTTCGATGGTTCCCCACATGGTGCTGATGTCGCGCGTCTTGAAGTTGGGCAGTTGGGGTACTACCGTGCGGATCGGAGCGCTTCCCTCCATCTTGAACACATCGGGACGGTAGAGGAACGCCACATCCACACCGCGCGCCTCGGGCGAGTCGTAATGGGATATACGGTAGTTGGCCGGTGCGAGCTTCGGCGTAGCGACGATATCCTCAAGCACCGAGCGGTTCTCGACCTCCGATACCCCGATCACGACGGGATAGCTCTTGTCGATGGCCGCGATGTCGAAGAGCACGCGCTCGATGTTGCCGAGTTTCTTGTAGTATTTGGCCGAGTTCCAGCGCTTGGGACCCTCCGGGGTAAACTCATCGTCCCTCACCTCGGGGTCGTTGATCGTGTCGAAGAAGTTCTCGAGATTGTAAAAGACAACCTTGTAAGGTTTCTGTGCGAAACATGCAACGGCCAGCAGCAACAGCAGCGCACCCGTGCAGATCAGTCGTTTTTTCATAAGTTCATGGTTTTACAGAGCCCATTGACTCGGATTGTTCTGTTGTTTGACCTCCTCGGGTACCTGCGGGAAGAACGTAAAGCCCGTTTTGTCCTCGATTTCGGCAACGCTCATACAGATCGACCGGGGCGGTTCGATATCCCCGTAAGATTTCTGCTCGACCCAGAAGCCGATCGACTTCAGCTCACTGGCGGAACAGTCCTTGATCCGCTTGCCCGTATTCCCGCTCACCGTGCGCAGCAGCACCTTGAAATAGTTGGTGGGAATCGGACACACCATCCCGGACTTGTCTGTCGTGGTGGTCGAAGTGGTTGCGTAATAGCACCCCGTCACCACATAGAGCGTGTCGTTGCACATATAGGTGCGAACCTTCGCCTCCAGGTTGGCCCACATGTCCTGGTTGAGCCGGTTGAGCTGCGGGGTCATGTTGGTCGCATAGAAGGTCTGCGAGTTCATGTCCACGGTCGCCAGACGATCCGCCGACGGAAGCTGGTGTCCCCGGTCGTACGGCCCGTTGTAGGAGCCGCGCCCCAGGTTGGCCTGGTAGCTGCTGTTCACCTTCGGATCGTAGCCGAAGTCATCCTGGCGGTTGACCGAGCCCCGGTAAACATAGTGAAGCGGATAGGCGACCCAATGCGACACATGAAGCGTCTTGTCGAAGCAGAACGAATAGTTGCGCGCCCGGGCGCCGCTTGCCAGCGGAGCAAAATGGCTGAGGTAGATGTAATCGTCGCTGGTCTTCCGTTCGGGCAGCTCCGGCCAGTAATCGGCATGACCACCCGCATAGGGATCGTCGTTGGAACCCGCCGCAATCTGAATCAGCGTACGGGTGAACGGCTCGCCGCCCGCGAAGCTGAATTCGATCGTAGCGATCCGCTCGTCGCCGCCCGTGTTGGCCGCATAATAAACATAGAGCAGATTGGAGAGCGAATTCGCGGAAACCGTCCCTTCGCGTACGGTGCTGCCCTCGTAGTCACCCAGCTTGAACGAGCACCATGCCGCCCCCTCCTTGATCTCGGCACGCCAGGGCGTTCCCGCCAGTCCCGATATCACGATGGTCGCCGAACCCGACGCTGCGCTTACTGTCGAGGAGTTTTTCCACTCCGCATCGCCGCCCGTACTCACACCTCCATTGCCGTCGCTGCCGCAGGCGCCCGAAAAGAGCGCCGTAAGAACGATCAGCAGCAGACCAGCAGCCCGACAGGAATATCTTTGAATCAATGTCATCTATAAAAATAAATAGCGAAAAAATAAGTTTTTAGAAAACCGACTCTTGACGGGAGGCCTCCCGTCAAGAGTCAGATTTTCAACGTAACGCGCGAGCTATTCGTAGCTTTCCCAGGCAATATTGCCGATAGCCACGCTGTTAGCGCTCGTGTTGCTTTCGGGCGCAAATTTCAGCGTAAACGTCGCATTCTTCAGGTCATTGATCGAATGGCCTGCCGTAAAATCGGTCGATGACGTCAGGTCGATCGTATTGGCCGCCTGATCTGCAAACGTCGTGCTTACGGGCACAGCCTTCTTCCAAACCTCGGTGCCGCCCACCATGATTGAGACCACGATGTTATTGGTGGCACAACTGTTAGTCTTCTGAGACTCGAACTTCAAGGCCTGAACGCCGCCCGTCAGATCGCCCGAGACCAGATAAGGCTCCTTGTTTTTCACCTGGAACGAAATAGGCGTTCCCGTGAAAGAGGTATAAGCGGTGGAAGCAGCTCCCACGCGGATATAAAGTCCTTTCCATCCATCGACAATCGCCGTCTCGGATGTGTTGTAGTTCGACGTGGTAGCCGCCGCAGAGAAATCCTGCGTCGTCCAACCGCCACCGGGCTGAACGCTTCCGGCAGCCTGACTTACGGGAACCGTGACGCTGTTACCGCCAGCCACTGCGATCGTGAGGGTCTGGCTGACCGCCGCGCCCGTATTGGCCGTTGCGGTTACCGTTACGGCATTGCCGCTGACCGTGGCAGAGAACGGAGCGCTCAGGCCGCTGGCCGAGAGGGCTGCGCCGTTCTGATCGGTAACCGTTACGTTTACGGTCTGCGACCCGCCTGCTGCCGTAAAGTTCACCGACGTAGGATTAACGGCCGTGATCTGGGGATTTCCTGCGGGGGGGGGTGTTTCGCCACCGTCCGAATAGGTCAGCACCAGCTTGTTGATCTGGAAATTCTTGCTGTTCATCACCTCGATCCGATACGAAGTATTCTCGGTCGTGTTCGAGAGATTGAACGTCACCGTTTCGTTTGAGTTAATCGTCTGGTTCATGCCACCTTCGGCGGCTACTCCGTTGGCATCGTTGATGGCGATCTCAATGGCGCTGCCAGAAGAGGTAGGCGTCGATACGACCACCTTCTGCAGCGATTTGCCCGCGATGGCCGGGAATGCCAGATAAGCGCCCTGCTTGCTGATGTAAAGGCCCTTGTTCGGTTCGGGATTACCGTACTGCGAACCGTCCTGGAAGAAATAGGCGGCAGGGGCGTTTACGACGAACTCATAGCCGGCAATGGTATAGGTTGCCGTCACGGGGCCGGTCACTTTGGTGGTCGGGATGGCGGGCGTGGCGATATTAGGCCCCTGTCCGAAATCGACCGTGATTTCGTTTCCGCCCGGCGTAGGCGAAGAACCGTTCTGCTTAACAGTCACGGTCTTGGAAGCCGAAACACCCGTTGCCGCTACCGTTACCGTGCCCAGCGTCGCAGCCGAAGTGCCCGTTTTGGCAGCCGAGGAGGTCACCGTTACCGTCGCATTACCCGTGCCGCTGGTCTTGTCGAGCGTGAAGCCCGAACCGTTGATCGTCGCCGTCCACGCTGCCGTGGTGGTGATCGTGAAGGTCGAGGTCGCACCGGATGCGTTGCCGAGAGTCACCTCCATCGGGCTCACATCCAATGTAACGGTCTGGCTGCTGCCGCCCAGATCGACCTGCTGGCCTCCGTTGCCGGCTTTCAGCGTCATGTCATCGAGACGATAGACCGAAGCCTCGTCAGCCGCATAGCGGATGTAGAGCTTGTCCGTCGCACTCTTGAGCGTGAAGTCTGCGGTACAGAATACCCAATAGGGTCTGTCCTGGTCGCCATTGTTTTTCGTGTAGGTGATCTCGTTCCAATTCGTGCCGTCAGCACTCAGCGAAACGTGCAATTTGGCGACATCGAACGTGTTGTCATACGACCCGTCGTCGTTGCGCTTTGAATAGCTGCCGCCGAAGGTGAGCTGGAAGTTCGTCGTCGAAGGCATCGTGATGCTCTCCACCACGAAGTAGGGCGAACCGGTGCCTAAGAACAACATGTTCGGCCCCGAAGCGCCTTCGTAAGCGCCCGCATTGGAAAGACCCGAGCTGCGGATCGAAGCGCCCTCGCCGGAATAAACCGCCGTCGAAGCGCCCGTACCCTTCTTCGTATAGTCGGTGTACTGGTCGGGATAGGGCCACGGGCTCGATACCTGCATCGTACCGAAAGTCTCGTTGTAAATCGCATCGCCTACGGGCGGTGTCCCGCCGCCCAGATCGACCACCTGACCGCCGTTGCCGGTCCGAAGCGTGATGTCATCGAGACGATAGACCGAAGCCTCGTCGGTCGCATAGCGGATATAGAGCAGGCTCGTCGGATTCTTCAGCGTGAAGTCCGAAGTACAGAATACCCAGTAAGGCGTATCGGCATCGCCGTTGTTCTTCGTGTAGGTGATCTCCTTCCAGGTCGTACCGTCGGCACTGAGCGATACGTGGAACTTGCTGACGTCGAACGTATTGTCATAAGATCCGTCGTCGTTGCGCTTTGAATAGCTGCCGCCGAAGGTAAGCTGGAAATTCGTCGTAGAGGGCATGGTGATTCCTTCCACTACGAAGTAGGGAGAGTTCGTTCCGAAGAAGACCACATTCGGACCCGAAGCCCCTTCGTAAGCGTTCGCATTGGAAAGACCCGAGTTGCGGATCGAGGAGCCCTGGCCGGAATAACCGACCGTAGCGGCGCCCGAACCCTTCTTCGTGTAATCGGTGTACTGGTCGGGATAGGGCCACGGACTCGACACCGAAGCCGTGCCGAAAGTTTCATTGTAAATTTCATCCCCGACAGGAGGAGTAGGCGTATCGCCGTCCAGATTGACGATCTGACCGCCATTGCCGGTAGCCAGGGTGATATCGTCCAGACGGTAAACCGAGCTGACCTCGGCCGTGAAGCGGACATAAAGCTCGCTGACGGCAGGATCCAACGTGAAGTCCGACGTGCAGAACACCCAGTAGGGCGTTGCAGCGTCGCCGCTGTTTTTGGTATAGGTGATCTCCTTCCAATCCGTACCGTTGGCGCTCAGAGCCACATGGAATTTGTCGGTATTGAATACGTTGTCGTAGCTGCCGTCGTCGTTCTTGAACGAGTAGCTGCCACCGAACGTCAGCCGAAGGTCGGTCTGCGACGAGGTGAGTTTGATCTTGTTAATGGTGAACGAAGCGGGAGCGCCGCCGAAGAATACGACGTTGGGGCCCGAGGCACCGTCGTATGCACCGGCATTGGAAAGACCCGAAGCACGGACGGAGGAATTCTGACCGGAGAACGTGACGCCCTCGGCACCGGTGCCCGACGTATTCCAATCCTCATACTGATCGGGGTACGGATAGGGCGACGACACGGCCGTGTTGCCGATGGTCGTATGGAAGATGGTCTGCGCAGGAACGACCGCACCCTGCGTCACCGTCACTTTTTGCGTCTGCAGGTCGCCGTAGGAGTTGTAGATGGCGAACGTCAGCTCGGCGCTCTGCCCCTTGGTGGTCGCAGGCACGCGGACCTCAACGGTCGCATTGCCGTCGCCGCTCGCGGGCTCGACAGTCACCCATTTGGCGGCTTCTTCGTCCATGGTGACGCGCCAGGGACGGTTGGCCTCGACAGCAAAGCTGCCGTCGCCCTCTTTGGGCGTACCGTCCTCATTGAAAGCCAGCGATGTGGGGGTGACTTTCAGATAAGGAGCGGAAGTGTCGTCGTTGTCATCGACACAGCCCATGAAAGTCGTCGAAACGACCATCACGAACATGCCGAGCAGCAACTTCAAATAATTACGCTTTCTCATAGCATTTGAATTGGTTAATAAAGTTATGTGTTTCAAAGTTCTTTTCACCGTATTTTACGTAATAGGAATATTGAGCAAAGTTACAACATATTTTCCGATTAACAAAGCCCTCCGGCGCGGTTTTCCTGTAACGTTTCCGTTAAAAAACCGAACTGGCGTACAACAATTTGAGAACCAACTGATAAAGGCTCCCTTGAGGAAAGACGTCCGCAAAAAACCATCCAAAGGCGGCGGCACCCGGCCATTGCGCCCGAACAGGGCATCCTTCCTTTCAAACGTTGCATACACCCGTTCCGTAAAACGCCGGGGCCTGCGATCCCGGCGGAATCGCAGGCCCCGGCAGAACGAATCGCTAACGGATGCGGTCGAGCGAACGGACCAGCACCTCGTCCCGGAAGATCGCCCGCGCAGCCAGGTAATCCAGCACGAGGCAGATCAGGGGAAACACGATGGCGACACGCATATGCTGCGCATGGAATTCATACGCGGCGAAGAAGCGGTAGCTCAGGAAATAGTACACCGCCATCATGACTTCCACCCCCACCAGCAGCACCATTTGCACGATGCAGAGCCGGAGCTGCAACAGCCGCCTTTTATACAGGAAGATCGCAACCGCTCCCAGCAGGCAGGACAAGGCGGCGAGAATCCCCAGGTAGAGGGTTTGCTGCACGACACTCCCTTCGGCATCGCGGAGCCCGAAGGCATAGAGATCGAAATGCTCCAGTCCGGCGGTGAAATGGGCCAGAGGAAGCCACAGCGTCAGGGCAGTCAGCGCGACCACGCCCGCAAGATAAAGAGTTTGAATACGTTGTATCATATCGTATCAGTTGATTTCACGGTCGATAAGGTATTTGTTCCGCTCGCTCGAACCCCGATTGACGAGTTCGCCCAGGAAGCCCGCCAGGAAAAGCTGCACCCCCAGAACGACGGCGAGCATCGCCAGATAGAAAAGCGGTTGATCCGTCACGGGTCGCAGAGGCAGCGCATGGGCCTGTTTATAGAGTTTGGCGGCGATCAGCCACACCGTCGTGCCGCCGCCGATGAGGAACATCAGCGTGCCGAGCCCCCCGAAGAAATACATGGGCGAACGGCCGAAATGGGCCATGAACGAGACGGTAATCAGGTCGAGATACCCTTTGAGCATACGTTCCATTCCGAATTTGGAGCAGCCGTACTTGCGGGCCCTGTGCTCGACCGCTTTCTCGCCGATCCGCCGGAAACCCGCCTGTTTCGCGAGGATGGGAATGTAGCGGTGCATTTCGCCGTAAACCTCGATGGCCTTGACCACCTTGCGGCGGTAGGCTTTCAGTCCGCAGTTGAAATCGTGCAGCCGGATACCCGACACTGCGCGTGCCGTCCAGTTGAAAAACCGGCTCGGGAGACGTTTGCCCGCCGGATCGTGGCGCTTGCGCTTCCACCCCGACACCAGGTCGTATCCCTCTTCCAGAATCATGCGGCGCATGGCGGGAATCTCATCGGGTGAGTCCTGCAGATCGGCGTCCATCGTGAAGACGACCTCCCCCCGCGCAGCGGCGAAACCGCAGTAGAGCGCTGCGGACTTGCCGTAATTGCGGGCGAAGCCGATCGCACGGATCGCCGCAAAGCGTTCCTTGAGTTGCATGATCGTCGCCCAGGATGCGTCGTCGGAGCCGTCGTCGATCAAGAGGAGTTCGTAGCTCAGCCGGTTGTCCGCAGCGACCCGGTCGATCCATTCGACCAGTTCGGGCAGCGACTCCGCCTCGTTGTAGAGCGGCACGACGACCGAAATATCGGGAGTGCTCTGCATGGTTAGATCAGTTTCCGCCCTCCGTATCGAAGGGCCGGGGTGCGCGGGAGATGACTCCCGCAATGACGAGGCCGATCAATCCGCCGGCCACGACATACCAGAACATCGAACTGGCGATGGCGGCGAAAATGGAGGGTTCCGGCGTCGAACGCAACTGTTCAAACAGCAGTTCATAGGCATCCACAGTCGCAGCCGGAACGGGAACCTCCGAAAGAAGTCCATTCACGGAGTCGATGTAACGCTCCGTATATACGTCGTATCCGATCGCCACATGCCGGTAAAAGTAGCCCGCAGCCCCGGCAATCAGGCCCGAAAGCAGCGACATGACCACGATAAAACCGAATCCCTGTCCGAAAGAGAATCCCTCCTCCGGCGCGTAAAGTGCGGCCCGCTTACGGGTAAACCGGTAAAGCAGCCAGATAAACACACCGGCCAGAGCCAGCCATTCCACGATGACCAAACCGTACATGCCGATGCCGCCCTTGAGCAGCATGGCCTGTTCCGCCACGTTGGAAACGGCCATCACCAATCCGATGATCGCCCCGCCGCGGCAGGCGTCGTTCCAGAAATTCGATTTCTCCATATCGTTCAATCTACTTGTTCAATCGTTCCATACTCCCCTGCCCTCGCGCAACACTTCGGGCGCGTCGCCCGTCAGATCTACGACCGTCGTAGGCACGTCGTCGCCCGCCCCGCCGTCCACGACCAGCGCCACCTCGCGTCCGTAACGCTCCTCGATCAGCTCCGGGTCGGTGGTATATTCGGCCGTTTCGTCGTCACGCACCGAGGTGGTCAGCATCGGAGCGCCGAGCCTCTCCACGATAGCCCGTGCCACGGCATTGTCCGGAATGCGCACACCGATGGTGCGCCTTTTCGCAAGCGCACGGTCGGGCATACGCGACGAAGCGGCCAGCAGAAAGGTGAAGGGGCCCGGCAAATACCGCCGCAGCAGCCCGAATTGCGCGTTATCCACCCGGCAATAGGCCGCGATCTGGGACAGGTCGGCAAAGACGACCGAGAAGGTGGTTTCCCCTTTCCCTTTGATCCGGCGCATCCGTTCGATCGCGCGGGGCGCATGCACCGAGCAGCCGAACGCATAGACGCTGTCGGTCGGGTAGATAATCACCTCACCGGCCTCGAGCAGTGCAGCCACCCGATCGAGCTCCCGCTCGGAAGGATTCCGGGCATAAATTTTCGTCAGCATGTGCGGACAAAGATACGAAAATTATCGGATATTGCGCCGGTTGAGCTCCCGCGCATACGCCCTGGCATTGGCATTATGCTCCGCAAGCGTGCGGGCGAAGTTGTGATAGCCGTCGAAAGCGGGGCGGGCGCAGAAGAAGATGTAGTCGTGCGCCTCGAAGCGGAGCACCGCGTCGATGGCCTGGAGGCTGGGCATGGCAATAGCCGATGGCGGCAGCCCTTTATTTATATATGTATTGTAGGGCGAATCCACGCGCAGGTGCTTGTAGAGAATCCGCCGCAGGCCGAAATCCTGCATGGCGTATTTGACCGTCGGATCGGCCTGCAGGGGAATCCCCCGACGCAGGCGGTTCATGTAAACCCCGGCGATGCGGGGCATCTCGTCCGCCTTGCGGGTCTCCTCGTACACGATCGAAGCCAGGGTCATCACCTCCGCACGGCTGAGGCCCGTCCGGGCGCGGAGCCGCTCACGTTCCGGGGTCCAGAAACGCTCCCACTCGCGGCCCATGCGACGCACCAGGTCGGCAGGGGTTACGGTCCAGTAAAATTCATAGGTATCGGGCAGGAAGATCGAAAACAGGTGGAGGCTGTCGGTACCCGCTTCGCGGGCCAGCACAGGATCGGTCAATGCCTCCATCAACTGCACGGAATCGGCGTCCAACTGACGGGCGAGCTTCGCGGCGAGCTGTGCGCGTGTGCGCACGTTGTTGATACTCACGCGTACGGGAGTCTGCATCCCCAGCTTGAACATGCGCACGAGCCCGACCGTACTCATACCCGGCCGCACGACGTAATGGCCGGGCTTGTACGTCCGCTCGAGATCCAGGTACGCAGCATAGCGCCTGAAAGCCCGTGGATGCCTTAGCGTCGGGCGCAGCGAATCCAGCACGCCGGCATAATCGGTCCGGCTGCCGATGAAAATTTCCCGCTCGCTCCGCACCCCATTGCCATAGAAAGCACGCCACAGCAGCAGCCCCACGATAGCGAGCACGACCACGAGTGCGCACAAGATCCAGATAATATTTTTGCGTTTCATACCCTTCTTCCGAATTTTTGCAAAGATAGCACAAACCGAGTGCAAAAGCAACCGCGCCTGCGAGGTTGTTTTGCCGAGGTGCAGTCTATCTTCTGGAAAGATAGCACAAACCGAGTGCAAAAGCAACCCGCACCTGCGAGGTTGTTTTGCCGAGGTGCAGTCAAAGTTCCGACGCATGAATCATATGGTTCCGAGCAGGGCAAAATAGGCCCCGGGAAAGATAAATTTCACGGAGTTCTTTGCAAAACGCGGAAAAATTCCTACTTTTGTCGCGGGTAAGTCTTATACGACCAGCTCCCGCAGAACCCCCCAGGCGAGGAATCGAGCAAGGGTATGCGGTCGTAGCGGTGCGATATAAGTAGCTTACCCATTTTTTGTGCCCGTCGGTAAGCGTGCTTATGCCGCTAAAGTCTGCCGACACGCTACGCCGCACAACGTCCCGCCCGATAATCGTGCACACCCTTTCGTTCCAATAAAAAGCCGCCCCGAAGGACGGCCGGAAGGCTCCGATGCACGGGGTAACCGACTTCTCAGACAGGCGATTACCGAATCGCGCATCGGGCCTGAATAACCCGCTGCGAATGAAATTAGAAAATCAGGTTCCAGACGAGGGCCGAAAGCACCTCGGCCAGGATATAACAGACGATGAAGCTCACCGCGGCACGCCCTTTTCGGAGGTTGGTCGAAACGACATACCCATTGTAGGTCCAGACGAAATACCACACCAGCACGAACAGGACGACCAGAGCGAAGAATATCACCGAAACGGGAGGGATCATCGCCTCGGCCTGCGTGAAGGTCATCCCCAGCAACGAATCGGTATAGGCTCGAATCCCGGGCAGGGCCGCCAGCAGCATCACCCCGATAAAGGGCAGCCGCGCGAAGAGGTTGGTGCCGTACACGTCCACGGCCCGAATCCGGGACTTGGAGAGAACGAGCCCGCAAAGGTAGAGCAGCGTCGCGAAAATGCCCCAGACAAGCAGTTGCGCGAGCGCCGTTTTCCACAGCGGCCAGTCGCCGTAACCCAGCGAGACCACGCCCCGGAATGTCAGTCCCAACCGGGTTGCGATCACCGACGCCGCCGCGAGACCGGCCAATCCCCAGGCAAGCGCACGTCCGCCGCCGAGGTAAACGAAAGGATTAATGATTCGTTTCATTGTTTTCAATCGTTTGAATTTGCGCAATGATGTCGTCCAGCCGGTTTCTCACCGTCGGATAGCTCAGTCCGAGCTTGCGGGCCATCTCCTTGAGCGATCCGCTGCTCTTGACAAAATCGAGGATGAAGAGTTGATCGTCGGCCGGCAATTGCATCGTCACAGGCAGGCCGTACAGCCCTTCGATGCGGGTGCCGCACTCCGTGCAGCGCAGTCCGCAGACACAAAGCCGCTCCCCGCACGAGGGACACACTTTGGGCAGGTTTTGAAGTTTCGCCATAAACCGGTTCGTTTTACATCTGCACAACAAAACTAATAC
>ERZ1027085.945-NODE-945-length-12341-cov-4.982338_pt1 | contig 12341 bp, 10 predicted proteins | sample MGYA00519415_ERZ1027085 | MGnify/ENA primary metagenome ERZ1027085 (study PRJEB26926, sample SAMN06164436) | human gut metagenome | biome: ENVO:00009003; feature: ENVO:2100002; material: ENVO:00002003 | host: Homo sapiens | place: USA | collected 2012 ...
CATACGAGAGTAGCGCCGTCTCGTGGGCTCGGAGATGTGTATAAGAGACAGATCATGGCCAAACTGCTGGCCGACCGCCTCACGGAAGCCTTCGCCGAGGCCGTGCACACCTTCATGCGGCGCGAGATGTGGGGCTACGAAACGGGCACGCCGCCCACCCCCGAGCAGGCAGTCCGCGGCCAGTACCGCGGCCGCCGCATGGCCTTCGGCTACCCGGCCTCGCCCGACCATTCGCTCAAACGCGAGGTCTTCGACCTGCTCGCGGTCGAGATGACGACCGGAATGCGGCTGACCGAAAACTGGATGATCGACCCCGGGGAGGCGCTGTGCGGACTGATGTTCTCCGACGCCGACTACTTTTCGGTCGGGACCATCGGCGCCGAACAGCTGCTCGACTACGCACGCCGCCGCGGAATGGAGGCCGAAACCGTAAAAAAGATTATACCGAACAACGTATGAACGTCGTAGAGATCATCAACGAAGCGATCGCCTCCGGGCGCACCCGCTTCGCGTTCGAACTGCTCCCGCCGCTCAAGGGCGACGGCATGCAGAAGATATTCGCCGCCGTGGAGCCGCTGATGGCCCTCGACCCGGCTTACGTCAACATCACCTTCCACCGCGAGGGAATCAAGGAGACCGAGCGCGAGGACGGCAGCGTCGAATGGCACGTCGTGCGCCGCCGCCCCGGGACGGTGGGCATCTCGGCGGCCATCCAGAACCGCTACGGCGTGGAGGTGGTCCCGCATCTGATCTGCGGCGGACTGTCGAAATACGACATCGAGGACACGCTGATCGACATGGACTTCCTGGGCCTGCACAACGTGCTGGCGCTGCGCGGAGACAAGTCGCAGAACGAAAAGCGTTTCATGCCCCATCCGCAAGGCCACGCCCACGCCGTGGACCTCGTGCGGCAGATCGCCGACATGAACCGCGGAAAATTCATCGACGGCGAGGTCGAGGAGTGCCACCACTCGAAATTCTCGATCGGCGTGGCGGGCTATCCCGAGGTGCACGCCGAGGCGCGCGACATCACCTCGGACATCGCCCGCCTGCGCGACAAGGTCGACGCCGGGGCGGAATATGTCATCACGCAGATGTTCTTCGACAACGCCAAATACTTCGACTTCGTGCGCCGCTGCCGCGAAGCGGGGATCACCGTGCCGATCATCCCCGGCATCAAGCCCCTCTCGACGCTGCGCCACCTGGAAATACTGCCCGAAACGTTCGGCGTGAAGCTGCCCGAGGAACTCGTACGCGAAGTCAAGGCGCATCCCGACGGCGTGCGCGAAGTGGGAACCGAGTGGGCCATCGCCCAAAGCCGCGAACTGATGGCCGCAGGCGTGCCCGTGCTGCACTACTACACGATGAGCCGCACGACGAACATACAGAAAATCGTCAAGGCGGTTTTCTGACCCAAACCGATAAAACAGAGAATCAATGGAACCTGTCGAATTCCGCCGCCGCCTGCATGCGCACCCCGAACTGTCGTTCAAGGAACACGCCACGGCGGCGTTCATCGAACAGCAGCTCGACGAACTGGGCATCGAACACCGCCGGATCGCATCGACGGGCGTCGTGGCCCGCATCAAGGGCCGCAAGACCCCCGAAGGCGACCGGCGCGCCGCGGTGCTGCGCGCCGACATCGACGCCCTGCCCGTCACGGAGCGGAACGACTGCGAGTGGAGATCGCAGAACGAGGGCGTGATGCACGCCTGCGGCCACGACATGCACGCCGCGGTGCTGTTCGGCGTGCTGAAAACCTTCGCCGAGGCGCCCGATTTCCGGGGCACGCTCTTCGGGCTGTTCCAGCCGGGCGAGGAGTGCAACCCGGGCGGAGCCTCGCTGGTGCTGGCCGAAAAGCCGTTCGAGGGCTACGACGTGCGGGCCGTCGTCGGCGAACACGTCGAACCGCAGCTGGAGGTCGGGACCCTCGGATTCCGGGCCGGAAAGTACATGGCGGCAAGCGACGAACTGCGCTTCCGCGTCCGCGGCACGGGCGGGCACGGCGCCATGCGCAAGCAGCTCAAAGACCCCGTGGCGGCCGGCGCCGAACTGCTGACGCGCCTCATCGCGCTCAACGGTGAGGAGTGCGTGCTCTCGATCGGCCGCGTGGAGGCCGGGGGCGCGACGAACATCGTGCCCGACGAGATCTACATGGAGGGAACGCTGCGCACGTTCGACGAACGCGAGCGCGGCATCATCCACCGCCGCATCGAGATCATCGCCGCGGACATCGACGCCCGGCACGGCGTGAAGACCGAAGTGACGATCGGCCGCGGCTATCCGTGCGTCGTCAACGACGAGATCCTCGTGAAGCAGGCCACGGCCCTGGCCAAAGCCGAGAAGCTGAAGGTCGAGATGCTGCCCCTGCGCACCACGGCCGAGGATTTCGGGTTCTACTGCAAGCAATACCCGTCGCTGTTCTACCGGCTGGGCGTGGGCGCTGCGGCCGGACGCCCGCACACGGCGACATTCTTCCCCGACGAAGCGGCTATCGGCGTGGGCATCGCCTACATGCGGAAACTGGCCCTGCAACTCCTGGAAAAATAACGCCTTGTTCCGCAAAACGCACACAGGCCGGCCGCGACAGCGGCAAAACGGGCACAACGGAAATCCGACGGAGGACCGAAGCCCTGCAAATTTTTAAGAAATGATGAAAAAACAGAAACAACGCTCCGAAAACGGAGCACGGAAGACGGACCGCACCTCGATCATATTGAGCATGTTCCGGGAATTCCCCAACAATAAGTTCTCGCTGAAGCACCTGGCTTCGGCTTCCGGAGGCGCCACGAAAGAGGGCCGCCGCGAAACGTTAGAAATCCTCGGACGCCTCTTCGAAGAGGGAGTCGTCGAGGAGTGCGCGCGCGAAAAATACCGTCTGATGCAGACCCACCTGCCCCACTACGAGGGCGTGGCCGACATGGCCCCCTCGGGTTCGGTCTATGTGAAGGTCGAAGGGCAGGAGAGCGACATCTTCGTCAACCAGCGCAACGCCGCGAACGCCCTGAACGGCGACCGCGTCGAGGTCGTGGTGATGCACCGCGGCCGCAACGGACAACTGGAGGGCGAGATCACGCGGATCATCGAACGCAACCGCAAGCCCTACGTGGGCGTGGCCGAAGTCGGGGCGCACCAGATTTTCGTACGGGCCGACTCGCGCCGCATGCCGATGGACATTTATCTCTCGAAGCGCACCTATCCCGACGTGCGCGACGGCGAGAAGGTCGTGGTGCGCATCGCCGACTGGCTCCCGGGCAGCAAAAGCCCCGTGGGCGAACTGGTCGAGCGGCTGGGCATGGCGGGCAACAACGACACGGAGATGCACTCGATCCTGGCGGAATACGAGCTTCCCTACCGCTTCGAACCCGAAATCGAGGAGGCCGCCCAGGCCATCGACGCCCGCGTCACGGCCAAAGAGATCGCCCAGCGGCGCGACTTCCGGGGTGTCACGACCTTCACGGTCGACCCCGCGGACGCCAAGGACTTCGACGACGCGCTGTCGGTGCGCAAAATAAAGGACGGCGTCTGGGAAGTGGGCGTGCACATCGCCGACGTGACCCATTACGTGCGGCCCCACTCGGTGATCGACGACGAGGCCGTGGAGCGCGGCACGTCGGTCTATCTGGTGGACCGCACCGTGCCGATGCTTCCTGAACGGCTTTCGAACGAGCTGTGTTCGCTGCGCCCCCACGAGACGAGCCTCTGCTTCTCGGCGGTGTTCACGCTCAACGAAAACCTCGACATCCTCGAAGAGTGGTTCGGACGCACGGTGATCCACTCCGACCGCCGTTTCACCTACGCCGAGGCGCAGGAGATCATCGAAACGGGACGCGGCGACTACGCCGAGGAGGTGCTGACGCTCAACCGGCTTGCGCAGGCGCTGCGCAAGGAGCGCTTCAGGAACGGCGCGATCTCGTTCGACCGCGAGGAGGTGAAATTCCGCCTCGACGAGAACGGCAAACCGTTAGGCGTTTACTTCAAGGAGCAGAAGGAGTCGAACCAGATGATCGAGGAGTTCATGCTGCTGGCCAACCGCCGCGTGGCGGAGTTCTGCGGCAAACGCAGGACCGAGAGCGGCCGCTCGGCGGAGCGCACGATGGTCTACCGCGTGCACGACACCCCGAGCGAGGAGAAACTCGACCGCTTCCGGCAGTTCATCCTCCGCTTCGGGCACATCTTCAAGGCTACGAAGGGCCGCGCCGTGGCCAAGGAACTGAACAAGCTCTTCAAACAGATAAAGGGAACCACGGAGGAAAACGCCGTGGCGACGATGGCCGTGCGCTCGATGGCCAAAGCCTATTACACGACCGACAACATCGGACACTACGGTCTGGCGTTCCCCTACTACACGCACTTCACGTCGCCGATCCGCCGCTACCCCGACATGATGGTCCACCGCCTGCTGGCGCGTTACCTCGCGGGCGGCAAGCCGGCCGACAAAACGGAACTGGAAGACCTCTGCGCACGCGCTTCGGACCGCGAGGTCGTGGCCGCCGAGGCGGAACGCGCGTCGATCAAATACAAGATGGTCGAATTTATGAAAGAGCACATCGGCGAGGAGTTCGAGGGACACATCTCGGGACTCACCGAATGGGGCGTCTACGTCGAGCTGGACGAAACCCACATCGAGGGCATGTCGTTCCTGCGCGACATCGAGGGCGACTTCTTCACCTTCGACGAGCAGCTTTACGAAATCATCGGCCGCTCGACGGGCATCCGCATGACGCTGGGCAGCCCGGTACGCATCCGCGTGAAGCGCGCCGACCTGCAGAAACGCCAGTTAGACTTCGAATTGCTGCTGCCCGGGGCCGCGGCGCGCCGTACGGAAGAGCCCCGCGGCAAAGGCCCGAAGGTGCGCACCTCGTCGCGCCGCAAAGGACGGTAGTCACGGAACGAGCGCCGGTTCGGCCGTAATACCCATATCCCCCGAAGGAACGGTTGTCGTGGTGTCCCACGACAACCGTTCCTTTGTATTCGGAGAGCGCCCCGACCGCAGGACGGCAACGAAAAAGGGAGGCCCCGCAGGGTCTCCCTTTCCGGTGACGGGCGTTCCGCCCCGTCAGAAGAGATTCACGCCGTCGAGCGTTGCGATCAGGTAGGTGGCGGCCACCGTCAGGATGGCGTACAGCTCGGGGAAAGCCGCGAGGATCAGCGTCTTACCCATCACGTCGTGACCGTTGCCGATAGCGGCGATACCGTTGGCGCAGACCTTTGCCTGATAGATCGAAGCGGCGATGTTCACCAGACCGACCAGCAGACCGGCGCCGAAGATAGCCGCGCCCTGCACCATCGTCGGGTCCGTCAGACCCTTCTGCACCAGGAAGAAGCAGACGAAACCGTAGAGACCCTGCGAACCGGGAAGCGCCGAAAGAATCATGTAGCTGCCGAAAGCGCCGCCGTTCTTCTTCATGGCCCCTACTGCGGCCTGACCCGTAATTGCGGTACCGATCGACGAAGCGACACCTGCCAGACCCACCATCAGCGCTACGCCGACGTAAGCCAATACCAATGCTGTTGTTTCCATAATGTTTTGAGTTTTTTTAATTGTTATTATTCGTTAGTATCGTTCATTTTACGAATCGGGTCGAAATTGCGCGGGGCCATTTCGAAACCGGCGTTCTTGAAAAACTCGACGAACGTCAGACGCAGCGGGTGCACGAACGACGAGATGGTCGACATGAAAAGGTTGATGCCGTGACCGATCAGCAGAATCGGAATCATAATCAGCAGCCGGACCACGATGTTCGCGCCTTCGGGCACGAATCCCGACGCCAGCGTGTTGAACACCAGCGCCAGCACACCGCCCGAAAGCCCGATGGCGAACAGACGGATATAGGACAGCACGTCGCTCAACAGTCCCGTGAGGTTGTTGTAAAGGTCCCACAAACCCGCGCCGAGGTTGATGAGCGGATTGCGCTTCGGATTGTTCAGAAGCAGCATCAGCACGCCGCCGACGCCCAGCGCCGCATAGAAGGCCACCGATCCGGCCGTAAAACCCGGAATGGCGAGACCCGCCATCGGAAGGCCCATGGCCAGACAGCACGAGACGAGGATGATGAACCACCCCAGCAGTCCCAGCGCACGGCCGAAACCGAAACAGCGAACGGTCATCCAGATGTTGAGCAGCATGCCGAAAAGAATCTGCACCACGCCGATAACCAGCGCGATGGAGAAGAACTGTCCCTGGAAATCGAGGAATTTCACCGAGGGGAACCACGTGTTCATGTTGATGCCGAAGAACGAGCCGCACAGCAGTCCGAACGCGACGGTCGACACGCCGCACAGCGTGGCGAACCACGCCGCCTGACGCATCATGCCGGGCTTTCGGTTCCTGGCGAGCATCCACCACCCCATCAGGGTCAGGATCAGTCCGTAGCCGGCGTCGTTGAGACAGATGCCGAAAAAGAGCATGTAGAACGGAGCGAAGAAGGGCGTGAGGTCCATCGTCCCGTATTTCGGGCGGGCGTACATGTCGCCCACCAGTTCGAAGACATGCGCGAACCAACGGTTCTTGAGCTTCACGGGCGTTTCGTCCTCGGGCGTGGGGTCCGATTTGAGGAAGACCACGTTGGGGTACTCCTCCAAAAGGGCGTCGACCCGACCGGAAGTCTCCTTCTCGGCCCAGCCCTCCATGACGACCAGCGTACCGTCGGCGGCCTCCTGCGCCGTAGCCTTCACCCGCACGCCCTGCAAACGCTCCTTCAGCGAGCAGGCGTGCTGTGCGAGCAGGGCCTCCGAAGCGGCCGCACGCGAAAATTCAGCGTCGAGGGTCCGGAGTTTCCCTTCGGCTTCGGCGATGCGGCGCTCCGCCTCGCGAATGTCCATCGTCGGGGTCTTCATCTCCTGCGCGTCGAGCGTAACCTCCTCGCCGGGCTTGGCCACGACGACGAACCACACCGTGGCATCGGTGCGGCTGACCTCCGAAACCGTATAGCGCTCCGACCACTCGGCCAACTGCTTGTCGAAGGTGTTGCGCTGGGTGAAGAAATAGCGCAGGACAATGCCCCGGGCGGCGAGTTTCCGCGTCGCCTCCACGTCGAACGCCCCCCAGGGACGCAGCTCCTCGGCCGCTTTTTCCAGCCGCCCGATCTCGGCGTTGAGCGTCGCGGCCTCGCGGTGCGCGGCGGCGTAATGCGCATAGGCCTCCTCGCCCGAAGCGAACGGCGCGGCGGCAGCGTCGCAGCGCTCCCCGGCGCGGAAGTTCTTCAGGAACTCCGCGGCCTTCGCAAGGCTCTCGATGTCCAGCAGCAGCTGGCGGTCCTCCTCGGAGGGTTCCCAACCCGCGGTGGTGATGTCCACCAGCCCGAGGCCGCGCAGCTTCTCGACGAAATCCTCACTCTGCGCCGCAAAGAGCACAAAGTTGTATTTTGACATTCTGGCTATCATAACATCGCGCCCTCCCCGGCGGCCTGCTGCTTGGTTTTCACGATCTTCTGGGCCGACTTGGAGAGGTTCTCCTCGTCCTCCATGAAGCGTTTGATCTTACGTATGGCGTCCTCGTACCCGGGTATCTGAACCTTTTCGTACAAGTTCACCTTTTGAGTGGTTTTGCGGCGCGCATGGTCCAGCAGTTCCATCTTCCGGTTGTAGACCTCGAACTCGATCCCCAGCTGCGCCATGCGCTTGAGGATGCCGACTCCGTCGGCGAACCACACCGGCGAGGAGAACAGATCGTAGGGTTTCTCCTCGAATTTCACTTCCTGCAGGACGGGCGTGCGCACACCCGCGATTTTCTGGACCGACAAATCGACGTCGGCAATGCGCAGGAGGTCACAATCAAACTCTCCCCAGAGCGACACCATGTAGTCGTACTCGGCCTTCAGAGCGTCGAGCCGACGACGGTAGTCGCTTGCGGAGTCCTTCGCCTTCTTCACTTCGGAGCGCAGGGCCGACTCCTTACTTTTGATCGTAGGGAGGGCCTTCTGGCGCATTTTCAGCTGTTTGCCGAGTTCGCCCAGCGAGGTCTTGTTATATTGGAATTTGATTGCCATTGCGCGTTACGCCTCCTTCCAGTATTTTTGGATAAGTTCCTCCTTGATGGCGACCTCCTCCCGGGTGAAGTACTTGGCGAAAAGCCCCCATGCGGTGTCGAGCATCTGGTTGATCTCGATATTGATATCAATGGCCAGCAGTTTCTCCGAGTAGTCGAAGGCGAACTTCAGGGTGCGCTCGTCGTAGTCCGAGAGGTCGAAGCCGTTCTCCAGCTTGGTCTTGGCGTTGGCCGCGTCGGCGTAGAGGCGCACGCAGGCGTTCATCACCTGCGGATGGTCCTCGCGGGTCTTCTTGCCGATGACGAGCTGTTTCAGACGCGACAGCGAACGGAACGGGTCGACGATCACCTTGCCCGTGTCGGAGTCGTTGCGCAGGAACAGCTGGCCCTCGGTGATGTAACCCGTATTGTCGGGGATGGCGTGCGTGATGTCGCCGCCCGAAAGGGTCGTCACCGCGATGATGGTGATCGAACCGCCGTTGGGAAGCTGCACGGCCTTTTCGTAAATCTTCGCCAGGTCCGAATAGAGCGAACCGGGCATCGAATCCTTCGACGGAATCTGGTCCATGCGGTTCGACACGATGGCCAGGGCATCGGCGTACAAGGTCATGTCCGTGAGCAGCACCAGCACCTTCTCGCCCTTGTCGACGGCGAAGTACTCGGCGGCGGTAAGCGCCATGTCGGGAACGAGCAGACGCTCCACGGGCGGATTCTCGGTCGTGTTGACGAACGACACGATGCGGTCGAGCGCGCCGGCGTTCTCGAAGACCGACTTGAAGTACAGAAAGTCGTCGTTCGTAAGACCCATGCCGCCCAGGATGATCTTGTCGGCCTTGGCGCGCAGGGCCACGTTGGCCATCACGGCGTTGTAGGGCTGGTCGGGGTCGGCGAAGAAGGGGATCTTCTGCCCCGTCACGATCGTATTGTTCAGGTCGATGCCGGCGATGCCCGTGGCAATCAGCTCCGAAGGCTGGATGCGCCGGAAGGGATTCACCGTCGGACCGCCGATCTCGCGGGCCTCGCCCTCGATGATCTCGCCGCCCTCGAGCGGTTCGCCGTAGGCGTTGAAGAAACGCCCCGCGAGGTTGTCCGAAACGCGCAGCTTGGGAGGCTCGCCGTGGAAGACGACCTCGGAGTCGGTGGACAGGCCCTCGGTTCCGGCGAAAATCTGCAACGTGACGTTCTCGCCCATAATCTTCACCACCTGCGCCAGCTTGCCGCCGACGGTGGCCAGTTCGTCGTTGCCGACGCCCGTGGCGCGGAGCGTCACGGTAGCCTTGGTGATGTTGTCAATCTTGGTATATATCTTCTGAAATGCTCGTGTTGTCATAATTTCTCCCGCTTATTTGGATTGTTCACTCACATACTGCTCGATCTGCTTCCGGTAACCCTCGAACTTCTCCGACTTCCACTCCGAATAGTTCATCTGGCGGAAGAGGTTGATCAGCCCCTTGAAGAACTGCGAGCAGGCCTCGAAATCGGCGAACGCAAATTCCTGGTTGCAGATGCCCAACACCATCTTGTACATCATCTGCTGGCGTTCCATCGGGCAGTTGGCGTCGATGTCATCGAAGGCGTCCTGCTGCAGGATGACGAAGTCGATCAGCTCCGATTTCCAGAACCGTTCGTGGTACTCCACGGGAACGCCGTCGTCGCCCAGAATGTTGATCTGGTCGTTGGCCTCCTTGCCGCGCTGCACGATGGTCTTGCCCGCGTAGACCTGGTCCACCCAGTCCTTCTCGATGTGCTCGTCGAGGTATTCGCGGATTTCGGGGTATTCGAGGTATTTCGAGTAGGACTCCAGCGGGTCGATAGCCGGGTAACGCTTCGAGTCGGCGCGGCCCTGCGAAAGGGCGTAGAAACAGCGGGCTGCCTTCTTCGTCGATTCGGTCACCGGCTCCTTGAGGTTACCGCCCGCAGGCGACACCGTACCCAGGAAAGTCACCGACCCGGTCTGGCCGTTGGTCAGCTTCACCAGTCCCGCACGCGAATAGAAGTTGGAGATGATCGCCGAAAGGTCCATCGGGAAAGCGTCCTGTCCGGGCAGCTCCTCCAGGCGGTTCGACATCTCGCGCAGCGCCTGCGCCCAACGCGAGGTGGAGTCGGCCATTACGAGCACCTTGAGTCCCATGGCGCGGTAGTACTCGCCGATGGTCATGCCGGTATATACCGACGCCTCACGCGCCGCGACGGGCATGTTGGAGGTGTTGCAGACGATGATCGTACGCTCCATGAGCTTGTGACCCGTGCGGGGATCGACCAGCTCGGGGAATTCGGCGAAGATTTCGACCACCTCGTTGGCCCGCTCGCCGCACGCCACGATGATGATGACATCCGCCTCGGCCTGCTTCGATATGGCGTGCTGCAACACGGTCTTGCCCGCGCCGAACGGCCCCGGGATAAAGCCCGTACCGCCCTCGGCCAGCGGGTTGAACGTGTCGATCGCCCGCACGCCCGTCTCCATCACGCGCGAGGGGCGGGGTTTCTCGTCATAGCAGCGGACAGCCTGCTTGACGGGCCACTTCTGCACCATCGTGATGTCGTGATCCTGCCCCTGGGCGTCCGTCACCACGGCGATCGTGTCGGTCACCCTGTACTCACCGGCGGGGGCTACGCTCTTGACCGTGTAGCTGCCCGTCATCACGAACGGCACCATGATCTTGTGGGCCACCCACTGCTCCTTCACCTCGCCGAGCCACGATGCGGCCGACACCTTGTCGCCCGCTTTGGCCAGGGGTTTGAACTCCCATGTTTTGTCGTAGTCGATGGGGTCGGTGATCGACCCGCGCGAGATGAACAGTCCGTCCATCTTCTCGAGGTCGTTTTGCAAACCGTCGTAGTTGCGCGAGAGGATGCCGGGGGCGAGCGTCGCCTCGAGCATGTGACCCTCGAATTCGACCGGATCGCCGATCTTCAGACCGCGCGTCGAGTCGAAAACCTGTACGTAGGCAGCGTCGCCTATCACTTTGATGACCTCGGCCATCATGCGGGTATCGCCCGTGTGCACATAGCAGATCTCATTCTGGCCCACGGCTCCGTCGGCCTTGACGATCACGATGTTGGAGATGATACCGTTTACACGTCCTGTAGTTTTCATATGGTGTTATTGTTTATTTATCAGCTCTTTCCCGTCCAACTGCGCGAGCAGGCGGCCGAGCATCTCCCGGCCCCGTTTCTCGTCGAGCCGCGTCCAGCGTGCGACAATGTTGATCCGCACCAGGTACGAAAGGATGGTATTGATGTTGAAGTAGTCGAACGTGGCCAGCTCCTCGGCCTCGTTCCAGCGGATCAGGTCGATCTTATGCTCCTTCTCGAGCAGGTTCGCCTCGTCGTTCACGGCGGCGATCACGGCGTCGATGTAGGGAAGCTCGCCCCTCAGTCCGAAATCGGCGGCCGAGCTGCGGCTGAGCTGTTCGACCACGTCGCCGTCGCCGACTACCGTCTCTTCGACGGGCCGGCCCGCGGCACGTGCGGTCACGGCCGCCGCCACATTGCGCAACGTGCGGTCGAAGAGGGACCATTCGCGCAGAAAACGGCTCTCGGCGCCGTCGCACTGGCGGTAATAGGCCTCCATGAGCGTCTTCTCGAAAGGACGGTTCATATCCAGCTCCTCGGCGTCCTCCCCCTCGGGATCGGCATAGGCGCGGATCACGCGGGCCACCAGCGGGGGCAGCCGGCGCGGGTCGCGAAGTTGCTGTTCGAGCTCTTCGCGCGTGAAGTTGCCCAGCGAATTGTGGGCCGTGCGGCCGTTGCGCAGGCTGATGAGGTTCTCGCAGTCGTAGTAACCGTAGAGCAGCCTCACCTGCCGCGCATCCGCACGCGACACGTTCTCCAGAATCTCGGCAATGATGGCCCGGGCGTCGAAGCCCTTGGTATCGGCATCGAGGGCATACTCCCTCAGCCCGGCCACCAGGCTGTAATATTCGGTACGGGACATGCGCTTACGCGTTGTATAACATCCGGGAAACCTTCTCGCGCAGGTACTCTTTCAGCAGGGCGTCGAAATCCGCGTCCGAGAACGAAATGTAGTACCCACCGTCCTTGGCGCCCACCTTGAAACCGGTCTGCACCTGGTCGGAATAACCCACTTCGATGCCGGCTGCGAGCAGCTCCTTTGCGCTCTGCTCGAACGAGGCGTCGAGGCGTTCGCGCTCGGCCTGGGGCAGCAGCGCCTTCAGCTCGACTTTCGAGGAGTCCTTCCCGTTCCAGTTGCGGGCCACCGACAGCAGCATCTCCTTGATGAACGCGGGATCCATCGTGGCCTCCTTCACCCCTTTCGCGGTGCTCTTGGCGATGATGAGCGCTGTCTCTTATACACATCTGACGCTGCCGACGACTTAATAGGTGTAGA
>ERZ1027085.948-NODE-948-length-12288-cov-4.890542_pt1 | contig 12288 bp, 5 predicted proteins | sample MGYA00519415_ERZ1027085 | MGnify/ENA primary metagenome ERZ1027085 (study PRJEB26926, sample SAMN06164436) | human gut metagenome | biome: ENVO:00009003; feature: ENVO:2100002; material: ENVO:00002003 | host: Homo sapiens | place: USA | collected 2012 ...
CCCTCCCGGCTGCGGATTCCGGTAGGGAAATCGTCCTGCAGGGGACGGTGATCTCTTCGGCCGACAACAAGCCCATCGTCGGTGTTTCGGTCTATGTCGAGGGGACGACCGTCGGCGCCACCTCGGACATCAACGGCAACTACACCCTCAAGGTGCCGGCGGGAACGAAACACGTCACCTTCGCTTTTCTGGGCTACGACACCAAGAAGATCGCCGTCGCCGATGTCGAACTGTTCAAGCTCGTGACGCTGATCGAGGCGTCGAACGTCATGGACGACGTGGTGGTCGTGGCCTTCGGCACGCAGAAGAAGGAGAGTTTGGTGGGAGCCGTGCAGGTCGTGCGTCCCAGTACGCTCAAGGTGACGTCGAGCAACCTCTCGACCTCGTTCGCGGGCAAGATCGCCGGCGTCATCTCGACCCAGTCGTCGGGCGAACCCGGCGCCGACGGTGCGAATTTCTGGATTCGCGGCATCTCGACCTTCGGGGCTAACAAATCGCCGCTGCTGATTCTCGACGGCGTGGAGATCGTCTCGGAGATGCTCAACAACATTCCGCCCGAGGCGATCGAGTCGTTTTCGATCCTGCGCGACGCCACGGCCACGGCGCTCTACGGTTCGCGCGGCGCCAACGGCGTAATGATCATTACCACCAAAAACGGCCGCCAGTCGGAGAAGATGGCGATCAACGTTCGTCTCGAGTCGGGCATTTCGATGCCGACGCGCGTGCAGGACATCGCCGACGGCGTGACTTACATGGAGAACTACAACGAGGCGCTGCGCACCCGCACCCCGGCGGGCGAAACTTATGTGCAGCACTTTTCGGACGAGAAGATCACGGGCACGCGCAACCGGCTCAATCCCTACGTCTATCCCGACAATGACTGGTATTCGATGCTTTTCAAGGATTTTACGGTCAACGAGAACATGAATCTCAATGTGCGGGGCGGCGGCAAGGTGGTCGACTATTTCCTCAATGCTTCGATCTTCAACGAAAACGGTATCCTGAAGAAGCCCGCGGAGTCGAAATTCAACACCAACATCAATTCGCAGAAATACCTTTTCCAGGCCAACGTCGGCGCGCAGCTCACCCGAACGACCCGCGTGAGTCTGAAGATGAACACGCAACTGCTTTTCTGGCACCGTCCCGTCGAAGAGGTGAAAGACCTGTTCTACTATACGATGCGCGCCAATCCGGTCGCTTTCCCGGCCATCTATCCCAAAGGCTCCGTGGAGGATCTCGACGACCCGATTTTCGGAAATGCCCCTTCGTGGGACGGTGGTTCTACGGACATCAATCCTTATGCCCTGTTGAGCCGCGGATACGGACAGCGCCATACGCAGTACATCACCACGACCTTCTCGGTGGACCAGGACCTCGATTTCGTCACCAAGGGACTGAAGGTTCGGGGCATGGTCTCGTTCTACAACAAGACCTATGCGGCGACTTACCGTTCTTTTTCTCCCTATTATTACGAAATGACCGACTATACCGACAACGGCGACGGGACTTTCGACTACAACCTGCAAAGCATCGGCACGCCCGGATCGTCCTATCTGGGAACCTCCACGGGGCGGAACGGTTACCGTGAGATCTCGTTGCAGGGGCAGATCGAATATTCGCGCACGTTCGGCAAACACGACGTCAACGCCCTGTTCGTCTACCACCAGAAGGAGAAGGTCGACAATCAGCCCACCAATGATGAGTACAAGGTGCTCCCTTACCGCGAGCAGGGTCTTGCCGGACGTTTTACCTATGGGTATGACAACCGCTACCTGATGGAGTTCAACTTCGGCTACAACGGCTCGGAGAACTTTATATCGGGTCGTCGTTTCGGGTTTTTTCCCTCGATCGCCGGAGCGTGGGTCGTGTCGGGCGAACCGTTCTGGGAAGGTATCCGCAGCAAGGTGAACCTGCTGAAAATCCGTGCTTCGTACGGCCTTTCGGGCAACGACTATCTGGCCGACAGCAGCAACAACATCGTCCGTTTCCCCTATCTCACGACGGTCAACATGAACAAGGCGCTCTACGTGTGGTTTTCGCCCAACTTCGTCAAGCAGACCGGACACGAGATCAAGACCGTGGGCAATCCCCTGGCCACGTGGGAGGAGAGCACCAAACTTAACGTAGGACTTGAACTGGGACTGTTCGACGCCCTGACGCTGAACGTCGACGTCTACAAGGAAAATCGTACCGGCATCTTCATGCAGCGGCGTTCGCTGCCCTCGACGATGGGCCTTTCGGGCGTCACGCCCTACGGCAATCTGGGTGAGGTGGAGAACCGCGGCGTCGATGTTTCGCTCGAATACAACAAGGCGTTCAACAAGGACCTGCTGGTCTCCGTGCGCGGAACGTTCACCTATGCGCACAACGAGGTGAAGGCCCGCGACGAGGCGAAATACCTGCCCAACAAATACAACTCCGTGCTGGGCAAACCCGTCAATTCGGTTTACGGACTGGTCGCCGACGGCCTTTTCGCCTCGCAGGAGGAGATCGACAACTCGCCCCGGCAGACCTTCATGCCCGATTATCTGCCGGGCGACATCAAATACCGCGACATGAACGGCGACGGCGTGATCGACGCCAACGACCGCACGTCGCTGGGTTATCCCACCGTGCCCGAGATCATGTACGGCTTCGGCGCCTCGGTCAACTACAAACGCTGGGACTTCTCGTTCTTCTTCCAGGGCACGGCGCGCGTCTCGCTGCGCATGTACGACATGCATCCGTTCCGCGACAATCAGTATTCGGGCTTCAACATGACGCAGTACGTTGCCGACGACCACTGGTCGGAAGCCGATCCCAATCCCAATGCCGCCTATCCGCGCCTGGATTACCGCTACAACGCCAACAACACGCAGACCTCGTCGTTCTGGATCAAGAACGGCAGCTACCTGCGCCTGAAGAGCGTCGAACTGGGTTTCACGTACAAAAGCCTGCGCGCCTATCTGGCCGGCACGAATCTGTTCATCATTTCGCCCTTCAAATACTGGGACCCCGAAATGGGAAGCGGCAACGGCTTGAAATACCCGTTGCAGCGCGTGGTGAAACTCGGCCTTCAGTATAACTTCTAAAATTCGAGCGACATGAAAAAAATCATATCCATTTGCTGTTTGCGTGCGCCGGAGCGCTTGCCGCGTGCGATTTCCTCGACGTGGTTCCCGAGGGGCAGGCGACGCAGGAGGACATCTTCAAAACCTCCAAGGAGGCCCGCAAGTACCTCAATACGCTCTACACCTACGCCCCCAACATCGCGGCCTACCGCTACATGCCCGACTTCTGTGCCGGCGACGACATTATCACCGCCACCAACGGCCAGACCCGTTATTTCCCCTACAAGAGCATGCTCTACAACGAGGAGAACGCCAGCCAGACCTACTACGGTCTGTGGGACGCGACGACCTCTTCCCCGTCCGGGCGCACGAACTACGACATGTACAAGGGCATCCGCTACTCTTACATTATGATCGACAATATCGACGCAGTTCCGGGCATCTCGCCGTCCGTGGCCGACGAGTTCAAGGGCGAAGCCTATTTTCTGATCGCCTATTACCACTGGGTGCTGCTGACTCACTACGGCCCGGTCATCCTCGTCAGGGGGCAGCTGGACATGGGGCTTCCCGAGGAGCAGGTCTATGTGGCCCGCAGTCCGTTCGACGAATGCGTGACGTTCATCGCCGAGACCTACGACCGCGCGGCCGATTTGCTGCACGGGTATCCGACGCGTCCCGATGCCGACCTGGGGCGCGCCACCTCGGTGGCGGCCAAGGCGATGAAGGCCCGGCTGCTGCTCTATGCCGCCAGTCCGCTCTGCAACGGCAACACGGAGTTCTACGCGCGTTTCCGCAACAACGACGGCACGCCGCTGATGAGCCAGACCTACAATCCCGAAAAGTGGAAGTGGGCGCTCGACGCCTGCCAGGAAGCGATCACGCTGGCCGAGGACAACGGGCACAGGCTCTACGAAAGCCCGAACGCGACTGCGGCTGCAACCGCTGCCGAGCGCGGCGAGATCAACTACCACGACTGCTTCGTCGAACCGCTCTGGAACACGACCGAGTACCTTTGGGCAATGGGCGACCAGACCGGCATCGAGCACTTGCAGCGTTACGGAGGCGCGCGCCTGAAGCTGCCGTACAGTACCGACGGCTTCTGCATCAACATCGTTCCGACGTTCGAGTGCGTGGAGATGTACTACACGCACAACGGCCTGCCGTGGGACCGAGACCCCGAGACCATGCATATCGACCCCTATGCCTATAATGCCGAAAAGGAGACTGCCAACCTTCATGTCTACAAGGAGCCGCGCTTCTATGCGTCGGTGGGCTACGACCGCGGCAAGTACGCCATCAACGGCGAGGAGTTCATTCTCAAATGCCGCGCCGGCGAGATGCAGGGCAGTGTGCTCGACGCCTCGAAGGAGTACCAGAGCTGTACGGGCTACATTCTCAAGAAGTGGATTCACCGCCAGTCGGCCTTCAACTACGACACCAAGTCGTGGACCTACCGCAAGTACGCCTATCCTTACATCCGCCTTGCGGAACTCTACTTGAGCTATGCCGAGGCCGATTTCGAATACAACGGGTCGTTGAGCGACGCGAGCCTCAATTACCTGAATCTGGTCCGCCGCCGCTCGGGGCTGCCCGATTTCAAGGATTCGTGGGCCTTGGCCGGGGGCATTCCCACCGGCGACGAACTGCGCAAGGTGCTGCACCGGGAGCGTTCGATCGAACTGCTGATGGAGGGCATGCGCTACCACGACCTGCGCCGTTGGAAAGAGGCGGGCGAAGCGATGTCCCGGCGTCCCAAGGCGTGGAACCTCGACGGCAGGACGGCGGCCGATTTCTACCGGGTCTCCACGATGAAGGAGAGCGGCGTCCGCACGTTCGAATCCCCCAAGACCTACTGGATGGCCATTCCGTTGAGCGAAATCAATATCAACTACAACCTCGTGCAGAATCCCGGTTACTAACCTTAATAATCCGATTGCGATGAAGAATCTTGCGATATGCCTCCTGCTTCTGCTGGGAGCCGTAGGGTGCGGCGACGATTACGTCGTCTACGAGACGGTGGACACTATGGTCTGCATCCCGAAGAACGATTTCCAGGTCCTCGAATACGATGCCGCTTCGGGCCAGGCGTGCGTTTACGATCTCTATCTTTACAAGGGCGGTTACAATGACGACGGAATCACCGTGAAACTGGTGGTCGACCCCTCCGTGCTCGATGTCTATAACGTGGAAAACGGACTCGAACTGAAGGTGATGCCCGACAGGTATTTCGCCTTCGACCCCGAAGTGCGCTTGTCGGGGGACAGGGTCATGGACCGCGCCGAAATCCGCTTCGATGCCGCTTCGATGCTTGCCGACGGCATTGATTCCTCCTATGTGCTGCCGCTTTCCGTCAGGGCCGATGATCAGGGCAAGGTGCGTCCCGAAAAGAACAGCGTAATCATCCGGGTCGTGATGAAATAACCGTGATGCGGAGGAGGTCCGGCCTCCTCCGCATCCTCAATGCAAAAAAATATGTCAAAATTCTACATGCGGCTTCTGTCGGTGTGCCTCGCCGCCCTTGTCCTGGCGGCCTGCTCCTCCTCGGAGGGCGGCGGTGACGACGGCCCGACCGCCGGACAGATTCCCGATAAGGCCGGAATGACGGTGAAGGGAATCGTGAAGGACAGCGCCGGCAATGGCATTGCCGGGGTGGTGGTGAGCGACGGCCTGGAGGTGACGGCGACCGACGAACGGGGGATTTACTATCTGGCCTCCGACCTCGCGCGGCGCAATTTCGTCTTTGTCTCCGTGCCTGCCGACTGCGAGATTCCCGCCACGCAGGGCTGTCCGCGGTTCTACCGCAAAATCGACCGCAAACAGGCCGTCAACCGGGCCGATTTTACGCTGACACGACGCAAGACTCCGTCCGACCGCCATTCGCTGATCGTTATGGCCGACATTCAGCTGGCTGCCGATAACACGTCGGTGGATTCCTATCTCGGTCATGTCGTTCCCGATGTGCTGAAAACCGTGCAGGGGCTTCCGACGGAGGTTTACGGAGTCAGTCTGGGCGACCTGGTCTGGAACGATATGTCGCTTTTCCCGAAGTACCGTCAGGGGCTGGAGACGCTTGGTTTCACGACCTTCAGCCTGCCGGGCAACCACGATCACGATCCGGCCGAGTTGACCGATTCGCTCGCCTTGCAGAGCTACGAACGCTATTTCGGTCCGGCGAACTACTCGGTGAACATCGGGAAAATCCATTATCTGTTCCTCGACAACATCCTTTTCGACCATGCGCCGACCGCCGAAGAGGAGTATACGATCGGTCTTACGGACGAAATTTGCCGTTGGATCGAAGCCGATTTGCGCTACGTTCCGGCGGGCAGCACGCTCGTCGTCTCGTCCCATTGCCCGATTCTCTATCACACGAAGAACACCGCAGCGCGCAACCACCGCAATTTCCAGCGTTTCCTCGATGCGATAAGCCCCTATAAGGTCCATGCCTTCGGGGGGCACAAGCACTACCATGACATTTACCGTTACGACGACGGACGCAAGGTCATGCACTGCATCGCCCGCACGCCGGGCGACCTGTTCATCAACGGCGACGTCAACTGCGACGGCACGCCGCGCGGCTATGCCGTGGTCGAGGTCGATGGCGAACGGCTCTCGTGGTATTACAAGCCGGCGGGCGGGAAGCGCGATATGCAGATGCGCCTCTATGCACCCGGACGCACCAATTCGGCCTGTGTCTATGCCAATGTCTGGGGTTATGACACGGCCTGGAGCGCCGTGGAGTGGATTCCCGCTTCGGGCGGGCAGGCGGTGGCGATGGAGCGGACGCAGCGCACCGATCCCTATTACGAGGAGGTGCTGGCGACGGGTGTGCGCGGAGGGACGCCGACCAATACGTGGCATATGTTCCGGGTCGATCCGGGCAGCGAACGGGGCGGCATGGTGCGGGTCACCGACAGTTTCGGGCATACCTACGAATCGTCCGTGTCCTGGTAAATACGACATTCGAACAAAACCTTAAATACAACTTCAACGATGAAGAGACTTTTTCTTTTTCTGACCGTCGCGGCAGCCGTTTGCTGTGCGGCGTGCAGCGACGATCCCGAGGTCGCCGAATCCGACCTTTCACTGCTCGAGGATAACGTGACGTTCGATATGTTCGGAGGGCGCAGCGTCCTTGAAATCACGGCCGATTCGCCTTGGACGGTCTCCTGCGACGACGATTGGTGCCGCACCAACGTCGCCGAAGGTTCGCACACGAAGAAGATCGTTCTGACGGTCGACCAGAGTTTCCTGCCCGAGGAGCGCACGACCGCGGTGCGTTTTTACGCCGCGGGCGAAGAGAAGCACACCGTGACCGTGACGCAGGAGAAGTTCGAGCCGATCCTCGTGCTGGCGGAGAACGGCGCCGATATAACCGTCTACGGCGCCGGGAGCGAACCGGCCCTGAACCTGCGTGCATCCGTGGCATGGAAAATCGAGGGTGCGACCGACTGGTGCGCCGTGTCGCAGTCCGAAGGGACGAAAAGTTCGGTCGTGAAACTGTTGCTGACCGACGACGGCGAGGGCGTGCGTCCGCGCAGCGCGACGCTGACCGTCTCCTCCGAAATGGAGGGCGTCGAACCGCAGCAGGTGACCGTCGTGCAACGGTCGACCGGGGCGAATACGGTCGTGGTCCGGGCGGGTGAAACCCGTGCGTTTCCGGCGCGGCGCACCGACGGCGCGTATGTGAAGGGCGTTGCGGCGGACTGGGTCTGGACCACCGACGCAGAGTTGCTTTCGGGGCTTGACTACGACGCTTCCCGGAATGAAATCATCTGCACTGCGGCCAAGTCGAAGCAGGGCAGCGGGCTGGTCGCGCTGTTCGACGCCGAAGGCGCGGTTGTCTGGTCGTGGCTGGTCTGGGTCGTGGACAAGATGCCTTCGGACGTGACCGTCGGCGGTATCGCCTGGCAGGACCGCAATGTCGGGGCCGAATACCATTCGACCGATCCGAAGGCCTGTGTGCAGGATTTCCGCTCCTACGGACTGTTCTATCAGTGGGGCCGCAAGGAGCCGTTCATCGGCGCGAAGATCCTCTCGAAGAACAAATATTACGAGGGGCATGCGGAGTATCCCGATGCTTTCGGCGCGATGACGCGCGAGGTGGTTTTCAACGCCTCCCGCACCGCCGGCTGGCAGATCAGCGGCGAGGAGATGACCGCCGCAACGGCAAACGGCAATCCGACGACGTTCTATACCCGGTCGTCCGCAGCGATGTCCGAAGGCTGGACCGAGGGCGGCAAGGGGCTGAACGATCCCTGCCCGGTGGGATACCGGGTGCCGACGGCGGCCGAATGGCAGTCGCTGCTTGCCTACGTGGACGGCAACGCCGCCAAGAACCAGGACTCGGGCGACACGTACAGCCGCTGGTATGCGCTCAATTCGGGCGGAACCCTCATCGGTCCGTCGACGATGTTCCGCAAGGGCGATAACGGCCGCATCCACTATCCGGGGCGTTCGGCAGCCTATTGTTCGTCGACGCTCGCCGGCGGCAAGCCGCTCCCGATGTACGACTGGAAGGCGGGCGACGCCACGGGCGAGGGGACCTATTACGAACGGAAGATGACCACAGCCTACGGCATGCGCTGCGTGAAGGAGTGACGCCGCTGCGATCGCGGGGGCTTCGGGAGTGAGTGAGTTTATTCCGTTCCGAAGCCCTTTTTTTGCGGTATTTTCATTACCTTCGCATGTCTTTTCAAACTTTTACCGATGAAAAATAGCATCTTTACCGTATTGGCGGCCCTCGTGCTGTATCCCGCCGGGGCGCAGCCCGTCACCCCGCAGGACCGGCGGCGCGCCGCGGAACTGGTCGAACGCATGACGCTCGACGAAAAGATCGGCCAGCTGGTCCAGCAGCGCGGAGGCGGCGCCGTCACGGGACCCGACAAGACGGAACTTTCCGTCGAACGGCTGGTCCGCGAAGGGCGCTGCGGCAGCGTATTCAACATCAAGTCCTTCGAGGAGACCGAGCGGTTGCAGCGGATCGCCGTCGAGGAGAGCCGGCTGGGCATCCCGCTGCTGATCGGCGCCGACGTGATCCACGGTTTCCGGACGATCTTCCCGATCAACCTCGCCGTCGCCGCCTCGTGGGACCCTGCCGCCGCGGAGTCGCTGGCCCGCGTTTCGGCCCGTGAAGCTTCGGCCATGGGCATCCATTGGACCTTTTCGCCGATGTGCGACGTTTCGCGCGACCCCCGGTGGGGTCGTGTCTCCGAGGGCGCGGGCGAAGACCCCTATCTGGGCGCGCGTGTCGCCGAAGCGATGGTGCGGGGCTATCAGGGCGACTTGTCCGACCCCTCGTCGGTCCTTGCCTGTGTGAAGCATTTCGCCGCCTACGGCGCTCCGCAGGCCGGGCGCGAATACCATGCGGTCGATATGTCCGAGCGGGTTTTCCGCGACAGCTACCTGCCGCCTTACCGGGCGGCGCTCGATGCCGGGGCCGCGACGGTGATGACCTCGTTCAACGACCTCGACGGCGTTCCGGCCACGGCCAACCGCTGGCTGATGCGCGACCTGCTGCGCGACGAACTGGGCTTCGGCGGATTCGTGGTGACCGACTACGGCACGATCGGCGAACTGAAAGCTCACGGCGTGGCGGGCGACGATGCGCAGGCTGCCGAACTGGCTCTGCGCGCCGGGGTCAACATGGACATGATGAGCGCCGCCTACCTGTTCCATGCCGCCGAACTGGTGCGGGAGGGGCGTATCCCGGAGTCGTTGATCGACAGCCTTTGCCGCGAGGTGCTGGCCGTGAAGTTCCGCCTGGGGCTGTTCGACGATCCTTTCCGCTACCAGGCGAAGGAGCGCGAGAAGTGCTATTACGCCCCGGAACATCTCGATGCCGCGCGCCGCGTGGCCCGCAGTTCGATGGTGCTGCTGGAGAACCGCGGCGGCGTGCTGCCCCTGAAAAAGGGGAGCCGGATCGCGCTGGTGGGACCTTTCGCCGATTCCCGGTGGGACCTGATCGGCTCGTGGGTTCATTTCGCCGAGGCCGGTCGGACCTCGACCTTTCTCGACGGACTGCGGGCGCGTTTCGGAGCCGACCGTGTGACCTATGCCCGCGGATGCGACCCGCACAAGGCCCTCGAAGGCGGTATTTCGGAGGCGGTGGCCGCAGCCGCGAAGTCGGACGTGGTGCTGGTCGCGCTCGGATTGAAGGCGGGGGAGAGCGGCGAGGCGGCAAGCCTTGCGTCGCTTGCGCTGCCCGACGCGCAGCGTGACCTGCTGGAGAGCTTGAAGCAAACCGGGAAACCGATTGTCGTACTGCTTGTTACGGGTCGTCCTATGGAGCTGGCCCGTGAAGCGGAACTTGCCGACGCCCTGCTGCTGACCTGGTATCCGGGCACGATGGCGGGCGAGGCGCTGGCCGATGTCGTGTCGGGCGATTACAACCCTTCGGGGCGTTTGCCGATGACCTTTCCCCGCACGGTGGGGCAGATTCCGATCCATTACGACATGAAGAGCACGGGACGTCCGGCCGACGAGTCGGGCAAGCCCAACAAATACACTTCGCGCTATCTCGACGTACCCAATTCGCCGCAGTATTGTTTCGGCTACGGGTTGAGCTACACGACGTTCGGTTATTCGGACCTGCGGGTGCTGACGCCCGAAACCGCCGTCGGCGGCGAGGTTCGCGTGTCGGTCCGCGTGACCAACACGGGCGGCCGCGACGGCGAGGAGGTCGTGCAGCTCTACGTGCGCGATCTGCTGTCCGGTGTGACGCGTCCGGTTCGTGAACTGAAAGGTTTCCGGAAGGTCATGCTTCGCGCCGGGGAGAGCCGCGAGGTGACCTTCACACTGACGCCCGACGACCTTTCGTTCTGGCGTCTCGACAAAAAGTGGGGCCAGGAGCCGGGCGACTACCATGTCTGGGTAGGGCACGACTCCGACTGCACGCTCGGCGGCAGTTTCCGGATCACCGAATGATTCGTCTCTCCGGCACGGCGGCCGACGCCGCGGGTGCGGGACAGCTGCAAGGGAGCAGCGGCTTCGGCCGCCGCTCCCTTTTCCGTGCCCGGCGGGACGGTCCGGATGTCCCGGAAAAACCCGTTCGGAGATGTTTCGGACAAAAGGTTCCGGGGAATGGCTGGGCTTTCGCAAATTTTTTCTACCTTTGGAGGTCAAAACAGTACGCAATGATGGATTTGAAGACGATACGTGCCGAACTGCGCAAGCTGACCGCGATTGTCGACGGCTGGGAGCCTTCCGGGGAGATTCCGGCCCTCGAACGCGACCTGGCGCTGGAAAAACTGCGGACGCTCTACGATGCGGTGCGCTTTACGGAGGTGGAATCCCTTCCGGAATCCCCGGTTGCGGAGACGGAGCCTGCGGCGGCTCCGGTGCCGCCAGCGCATCCAGCGTTTCCAGTGCACCGGCTTCCAGCAGCAGTGCCCCGTCCGCTTCGGCACAGCCGGAATCAGCAGTGGACAAAGCCGCCCCTGCAGGGGCCCCTGTGACCCAGTTCCAGACCGGGGAGCTGACCATCGGCGAATACACCTTCAAGGCGCAGTACATCCCCTTTGACGTCCGCCGGGAACTGGACGGAGCGCATCACTGCATCCATGCGGACAGCTACCGGGGCAATTACTTCTTCAGCTTCTACAACGAGGACGATGAAGAGCAGTCTGCTAAAATCTTCGAGTATGCCATCAAGGACGACCGGCTGACCCCGGTGGAAGAGTACAACATTGACGGCAGCAACGCCCTCAGCATCGACCGCAATGGCATCCTGTACGCCATGGACAACTTTGATGTCTACTGCTACGATCTGAACAGCAGCGACCCGGAAGAGCCCGGCGACGCACTGGACTACATGGGCAGCTGCTATTCCTCCAAGGATCGGGATCTGACCGTAATCTACTGGACCGACTCCGCACCGGTGCTGGTGCAGGACGGCGAGTACACCGAGCTGACGCTGGAGGGCGACAACGAGATCGGCCCCTTCTGCAGCATGCCCTCCCTGAACCTCAGCGGGGACGAGCTGCTGACGGTGGGCGAGCCGGACTCCAGCGGCGACTACTACTTTGCCGCCTTTGATCTGGACGGCAATGAGCTGGCCCGCAGCACGCAGCCGGTGGGCAATTTTGACGCCGTGATGATGAAGCGCCCCAACGGCTATCTGCTGGACACGGGCTATATGTGGGAGCTGTACGCGCCGGACGGCACTTTTTTGGAAAAGTCCCTTCCCGTGGGTGAGCGCGAGACCTGTCTCTTATACACATCTCCGAGCCCACGAGAC
>ERZ1027085.953-NODE-953-length-12259-cov-5.044739_pt1 | contig 12259 bp, 7 predicted proteins | sample MGYA00519415_ERZ1027085 | MGnify/ENA primary metagenome ERZ1027085 (study PRJEB26926, sample SAMN06164436) | human gut metagenome | biome: ENVO:00009003; feature: ENVO:2100002; material: ENVO:00002003 | host: Homo sapiens | place: USA | collected 2012 ...
CGAGATGTAGCTCCGTCTCGTGGGCTCGGAGATGTGTATAAGAGACAGCAATACCACGATCCGAAAGCCCGAGTCCGTTTCCGAGGCCGAACTGCTGGACATCATCACGGCCCTGAACCTCGATGACGAGGTGGACGGCATTCTGGTCCAGCTGCCCCTTCCGAAACATATCGACGAGGACAAGGTGATCGCCGCCATCGACAAACAGAAGGATGTCGACGGCTTCCATCCCCTGAACGTTGCGGCGCTGTGGCAGAAACAGCCCTGCACGCTCCCCTGCACCCCGAAAGGCATTCTCAAGATGCTGCGGGCCGCAGGCGTGGAGATCGCCGGCAAACGCGCCGTGGTGATCGGCCGCAGCAATATCGTGGGACTTCCCGTGTCGAAACTGCTCTTGGACGCGAACGCTACGGTGACGATGGCCCACAGTCGTACGCGCAACCTTGCCGAAGTGACGCGCGGGGCGGAGATTCTGGTGGTGGCCATCGGGCGGCCGAAGTTCGTCACGGCGGAGATGGTGTCGCCGGGCGCCGTGGTGATCGACGTGGGGGTGAACCGCGACCCGGAGACGGGCAAACTGTGCGGCGATGTCGATTTCGCGGCCATCGAACCCAAGGCCTCGGTGATCACGCCCGTGCCGGGCGGCGTCGGGCCTATGACGATCTGCTGCCTGATGGAGAACACGATCGAGTGTTTCCTCCGGCGAGCGGGCCGGTAGCCGGAGGAACGGAGCGAAAACTTCGGTTTTTTTGCGCCTCCGCTGAAAAAAAAAAATCAGCCGTTGACTCACGGGTCAACGGCTGATTTCGTTTTACAGGGTTCCTGTTATCAGAGTTTGATCGGTTCGGATATTTTGATATTGTCGAGGAACCAGCGGTTGGCTGTTCCGACTTCCCACTGCGTCTGCGTAATGGTGATCTTCGTATCCTTGTTGACCGTAATGCCCTTCAGGCTGACTTCGGCGCGAACCCATTCGAGCTTGTGACCATCCTCCCATCCCAGTTCGGGTATGTCGATCTGCACTTTGTCGCTGCCGTTCTCGAAGATGACGATCAGATTGACGGGGTCGATCTTGCCGGACCCCTGGCGCATTCCGCACCAGTCGAACGAGAGTGTCACATTGTCCTTTGCTTCGGGAACCCCGTCTATCGGAGGAAGAATGATACCTGCGTGATTGCCGGTCTTGCCGAATTTGAGGTAGTTCTGCTGGAGGTAGATGCGTTTGTTGTCGTTCTTGTCGTAGATAAACTTGTAACCGAGTTTTTCGACAGCGTCGAATGCAGTCACTCCATCGACAGTTATGGAGGTAAGCGCTGTCGCTTTTGCTTCGAGGTTATCCGTCTCGACCGTTTGGCCGACACCGCTTGCTACGGACCACGGTTCGAGCCATTCGAAGTTCTCCAGGAAATAGACGATCTCGTTCAGGCCGTTGTCCTCGACATCGGTAGCCATGATGCGCTGTACAGGCTCGGCCAAACCGGCGTAGTAGCCGGTGACGGTTACGATATGGCCGGTCAGGGCGGAAAGGCCCAGACTCGACGGGGCGTCCACGACGCTGACCGAGTACTTGGCATCCTCCGAAACGGTGAGGGTGCTGCCGTTGAAAACGCCCTTGACGGTGACGTATCCCCGTTTGGAGGAGGTGTAGTCGTCGATCTTTGCGCTGATGTCCTCCGGTTCGGGGTAGTTCACCGCTCCGCCGGACAGAACCGTCACCTCGTCGCAGTCGATTACCGTAGCGAGTTTCTGCGAGTCGGATGACTTGGTGCCCAAGAGCGAAATCTTGTCGCCGACGGCAACCGTCGTGGCGTCCGAGACAAAGATATTGTCCGTGTTTTTGTCGTCGCTGATGACGAAGCCTTTGGTCGTCACGGCCACGACGATCGCCGACGGTACGGAAATGACCGTTTCGTCCGCCAGGGCGGCGAGTTCACCTGCCGTGTACTCCTTCACATCGCGGTATTTGTCTCCGTTCTGCGTGATGAGCACCTGTGCGCGGCTTGCAAGAGTCCGTCCCTTGAAGACGAGGGTGGCCTTGCGGGGATTGTCCTCCGCGCCGTCGCGCATGTTGTCGGTCACCGAAATCGTCACGTCCATGACGCCGGTTCCCGAGTTGGGCGTGACCGTCACCCAGTCGGGGACTTCCGTCACCCAGTCGGCGTCGGCATAGATGGTGATGATCTTTTCCGCCGCTCTTTCCGCTTCGAAATTCAAGGTGTTGGCGCTCGCCAGAACAGCTTCGGAAAGGTGGTCCTCATCCTTGTCGCAGCCCCAGAAGGAACACAGGGCCGCCATGAGGATCGGGGCTGTCATATATTTTACAAATCTCATAATCTTGTTTTTTAGGTTATTTCCGACTTAAAAATCGAGTCCGTCGCTCCATCCCGGATTCTGCGTGAGGTTCGGGTTGAGCGAACGCTCGCCGCTGGGAATCGGGTAGAGGTAATCGCGTTCCTCGTTGAACGGAGTGCGCAGATTCTCTACGGTTTTGTGATAGTAGACATAGCCTTTGTTCCCCTCGGAGAGGATGATGTCCGAACCGAGTTCGTATACCGAAACTCCTTCGCCGCCCTGGGGTTTGGTGCTTCCTGCCGCATAGAGAATCAGATCGGCCGTTTCTTTGCCCGCAAGCTTGTATTCGCCGGGGCCCGGGAAATACATGCCGGAAATGGCCTGGTCGATGCAATAGCCGGCTTTCCAGCGATACAGATCCTGAAGGCGGAAACCCTCCTGGATCAGCTCGACGGTTCGTTCGCGGCGGATTTCCAGAATGGCGTTTACGATTTCGTTGGAGCCGGTCACATTGGGATAGCCGTACTCCTCGGACGAAAGATACCAGTCGGGTTGTTTGTCGAGATCCCTCATGGTGAGGGCCGGCATCCCCACCCGGCTTCGGATTTCGTTGACGGTGATATTCAGATCATCAGGCGAGAGCGATCCCAGTTCGGCCTTGGCTTCGGCATAGTTGAGCAGCACTTCGGCATAGCGGAAAACCGGCATGTCGCAGGTCGAACGGTCGTTGCGGTCGATCTGTCCTCCCGAGGCCGTCGTGTCCTGAACGAATTTGATGGGTTGGTAGCCGGTGATCGTGACGCCGAGATCGGGTCCCTGTACCCGCTTGGCGCCGATGCGCTTGTAACCCGGGGTGCGGATCGACTGCGCCAGGCGCGGGTCGCGGTCCTTCACCTCCTCGGTGAAAGGCATTGTTTGCCACTCTGTCTTAAATTTGTCGGTGAATGCCGTGCCGTCCTTCATCAGGTACATGTTGATGAATTTGCGGGTGTAGCCCGGGCGGCCCTGTGTCGGCAGCAGCGTGTAGGCCGTCGCATTGTGGTAGACCTGGGCCTCGTAGCTGTTCCGGATGGCGAGGATATACTCTTCGGTGCTGGCATTCTCCTGTGCGAAGAGCATCATGTAGTCCTTGTCCGGAGTTTTGGTGGAGTAGAGCTTGTAGGGACCTTCGTCGATGATCGTTTTGGCGGCCTTGGCGGCTTCCTCCAGATAATAGGTGTAGTCATGTCCTTCGAGGTTGATGCCGTGGTATTTGCGGTAGGTTCCCTCGAAGAGGCAGAACCGCGCTTTCAGCGCCAGCGCCGCCCATTTGTTGACGCGGTAGGTCGATATATCCTCCGTAAGACCGCCGCTGTTGATGGCTTCGTCGATATCCTTGATCATATTGGTCATGATCAGTTCGCGTGAATCGCGCGGTTTGTAGAGCGCTTCGTCGGCCGAGCCGAGCTGCACCTCGTACCAGGGCACGTCGCCGAAGCGTTTCACCTTGTCGAAATAGAAGGCGGCGCGGAAGAATTTGGCCAGGGCCGTATATTCGGTCACGGCCTTCTTGTCCTCGCATTGATCGACATATTCCAGCAGGGTGTTTATGCGGCGCAGGTTGCCCCACGACCAGCCGCCGCCGGTGTTCGGAACGGTGCGCTTGTCGCCTCCGTAGAGAACATCGGAGAGGGTCATCTGAACGAGCAGGTCGTTCTGCTCATCGTAGGGCGTCTTGTCCAGCAGGTTGTCGTAAAAGGGATTGGAGAAGAGTTCCAGGTCGCTTCTCGTCTTGAAATAGTCGAACTGCGTCACCCGATCCAACGGTTCTTTGTCCAGCAGGGAGTCGCAGGCCGATAATCCTGCAATCAGCGTTGCTGCCAGTATGATTAATCGCTTCATGGTATTCGGATTTTGAAATTATTAGAAGGTGATGTCGATGCCGAACATGAACGTCTTGGCCCACGGATAGTAGGCGTTGTTGTTCACGCCGGAACGGTTGATAGCCGCTTCGGGATCGACGTACTTGGAGTTCTTTTTGAGCGGCGACCAGTAGCAGAGGTTCTCGCCCGAGAAATAGATGCGGATCTGGTCGATGCCGGCCTTCTTGGTGAGGGTCGCGGGGATCGTGTAGCCGACGGTCAGGTTTTTCAGGCGCAGGTAGCGGATATTCTGCAGGTAACGGTCGTTGACCTTGCTCAGATAACCTCCCGATGAAGAATAGGCTCTTGCGCGCGGGAAATAGGAGTTGGGATTGTCCTCAGCCCATACCTTGCCGAGGAAATCCGTCGGGAGGTAGGAGAGGTAGGGATAGGAATAGCAGCCCCAGAAAGGCATCATTTCTCCGTGGGGATACCAGTAGTGGTTGCCGGTTCCCTGGAAGAAGACCGAAGCGTCGAAGCCCATCCAGCGGATCGAGGCGTTGATGCCGTAGGAGAGCGTCGGGAGCGAGTTGCCCAGGATCGTCCGGTCGCCCGGCTTGTCGACGGTGTCGTTGCCGACTCCCCAGACGCCGTTGCCGTCGAGGTCGACGAACTTCAGGTCGCCGGCCTGCCAGCCGCCGGTCAGACGGCCCGTGCTGTAACTCAGGTCGACCTCTTTGGCATAGGCCTGCGCCTCTTCGGTGGTCTTGAAGAACCCGTCGGTCTTGAAGCCCCAGATTTCGCCGATCTCCATGCCGACGTAATAATCTCCCTTTGTCAGGTTGGTCAATGACTTGTTCGGGTTGTTGTCGTATTTGGTGATGACGCTCTTGTAGTCGCTGATGTTGAAACCGACGCTGTATTCGAACGGTTTGCCGGCGAGTTTGAACTGGTCGCGCCAGCTGACGGAGAGTTCATAACCCTTCGTGCGCAGTTCGGCGGAGTTCATGCTGGGCGAATCGGCCCCGTATACGCCGGGCAGCGCCATTCCGTCGGTCAGCATGTCCTTCGTGTCGCGGATGTAGACGTCGCCGGTGAAGTTGAGCCGGTTGTTCAGCATGGTGAGATCCAGACCCAGGTCCCACTGCTGGGCGGTTTCCCAGGTCAGGTCGGAGGCTACGGGGGCGCCCAGCGAGGAGTATTTGCCCTTTATGCTGCCGTCGAAGGTGTAGTTGCTGAAATCGTTGTTCGTGATCAGGCGCATGTAGGTGTAGTAGGACGACACGTTCTGGTTGCCCAGGCTGCCGAACGAAGCGCGCAGCTTGAGGTTGTCCACCAGGTCTTTGGCGTTGCCGAAGAACGGCTCCTCGGAGATGCGCCATCCGGCCGATGCCGAGGGGAACAGGCCCCAGCGGTTGCCCGGTGCGAAACGCGACGATCCGTCGTAGCGTCCGCTCACCTCGAAGAGGTAGCGCCCTTTGTAGTCGTAGTTGATACGGGCGAAGAAGCCTGCCAGGGCGTATTCGTTCTGGCCGCCGCCGTAAGCGCCCTCCGTGGGAGAGCCCGTTGCCAGATTCAGGTCGTCGAGGTTTATGGAGGAGAGGTTGATGCCTGCCACCGAGACGTTCTTGCTGGACCACGTTTCGTAGTTGAATCCGGCGGTTGCCGACACGTGGTGCGCCTCGCCGAACGTTTCGTCGTAGTTGGCGTAGACGTTGGCCGAATAGTAGTTGCGCGTCTGAACCACTTCGTCGAGCTGGTTCATGCCGGCGCCCGTGTCGTAGGCGAGCAGCGGCCCGTCGGGGTATTCGCGGTAGTTCATTGCGGAACTGCGGCTCGTATTGCGGTTCTGGTAGAGGCGGTAGGTGAAGTCACCCGTGATGCTCAACGTCTTGAACGGCGTGATGACCAGGCGTGTCGTGTTCGAGAAGTCGTTCGAGCGGTCGACGTTGCGGTGCGTGCCCTCGTTGAGCAGGATGTGGCGTCCGTTGGCGATCTTGTAATCGAGATACGGCGTGCTGTAAAGCCACGATCCGTCGGGGTTCTTCATGGGGAAGTTGGCCAGTGCGTGGCGGGCGCTGTAAGCGATGGTGTTGTCTACGCTGCCGTCTCCCAGAGACTTGTAATTCGACGAGAAGAACGACGTGTTGTTCGAGAGCGTTGCCCACCGGTTGATCCGAAAATCGAGTTTCGCACGCAGGTTGTACTTGTTATACACGTCGGGATGTGCGCGCTGAATACCTTCCTGGCGGTCATAGGCGCCCGAGACGAGGTATTTGATGTCCTTCGTGCCGCCGCTGAGCGAGATGTTGTGCTGCTGCACGGGCCGACGCTGCTGGAAGAGCATGTCCCACCAGTCGTAGTTGCCGTAGTAGACCCACTGTTTGCGGCCGTTGCGGATCTCTTCGACGACCCACGGACGGTCGGGATGCTCGGTCCTGTCGTTCACGCGCGCCAGCAGCTGCTGCATGTCGTGATCGTTGTATTTGACATAGTTCGTTCCGGAGTCGGCCTGCCAGAACTTGTTGACCGTATAGACCGACCAGTAACCGCGGTTCTCGTAGTCGGTCGAGGTCGTGGCCTCCTCCCAGCCGAAACGGCCGCTGTAACGCACCGTCGCCTTGCCGTCCTGGGCCGAGCCGTTCTTGGTGGTGACCAGGATGACGCCGAAGGCTGCGCGGGCGCCGTAGACGGCTGCCGCCGAAGCGTCCTTGATGACCGAGATCGACTCCACGTCGTTGGGGTTGACGCGGTTCAGGTCGCCCACCACGCCGTCGATCAGCACGAGCGGGTCGGCCGAGTTGATCGAGTTGACGCCGCGGATGTTGATCGCCGGCGTGCTGCCGGGTTTACCCGAGGAGGTGGTGATGTTGAGACCCGCTACGGAACCCTGCAACATGCTGCCCAGCGAATGGGTGACGCGGTTTTCGAGCTCCTTGCTCCCTACGGTCGCAACGGCGCCGGTCAGGTTGACTTTTTTCTGCGTGCCGTAGCCGATTACGACGGTTGCATCGAGCATGATGGCATCCTCTTGCAGGTAGATCGTGATGCTGTTCCGGCTTGAGGGAACCGTCACTTTCTGGGGCAGGTAACCCAGGCAGGTGACCTGGAGAACGGCTTCTCCCGACGGAACCTGGATTTTGAAGGTGCCGTTTTCGGAGGTTGTGACGCCTTTGGTCGTACCATCGACCAGAACGGCTACACCCACGAGCGGCTGTTGATTGGCGTCGAGGACTTTTCCCGACACCTCCCTGTTCTGGGCCGAAAGGGCTGTTATTCCCCCTCCTAATACCAGAAGAAGAGATAGAACCAGTGGTCTTAATACTCTCATAAGATCTGTGTTTGTTGGTTAGTAAATGATGATTGTGGTTGGGTATGTAGCGAAAATCACTTGCGTCGGTAGGCATCCGTGGAGAATGCTTTCGGCCGCTGCATGTTTTCGGTCCACTTGTTTCCGAATTCGTCCTTGACGGTGATCACAAGGTCGGTGTCCGCATCGTCCGCCTTCACCTTGAAGAAGTGCGTGAACTTGTCGGTGATGAACGACGGGGTCGACTTGAGTCCCGCGTTGTTGAACCGCTTGACCGAGAGCGCCGCGATATGGAGCGGGTCGTAGGCCCAGACTTCGGTGTAGGGCAGCGTCTTGCGGTTTTCGTCGACGACGCTCAACGTCCAGTCCGAATTCCAGTTCCAGATGTTGATCAGCACCTCGTTGTCGTTGTTCTGCGGATAGGCGTTGACATATTGCATATAGGCGTTCTTGACCGAAGCGGAGATGTCGGAAGGCATCAGCGGAACGTCGGCCATCGAAAAATGCACGTTGTTCAGGTCGTAGCTGCGGAACTGGTACTCTTCGGGCCATCCGGTCGATTTGTAGAGACATTGGAAATCGGTTCCCGTGACATCCCAGATGCCGTAGCCGCCCGGAGTTCCGTCGGTTCCGATGTGGATTCCGGGCGTGAGGTTGCCGGACCACCACCACGAAGCGCATACCGAGCCGGAGTTATACTCCCGGAAGTTATGCCCGTCCACGATCGGAGCGTCGGGCGTCACGTTGAAAAGTTTGTGGGTATGCCCCGTCACGAAGCGGACGGTATATCCGTCGAGGATGTCGAAAAGCCGCAGGGTGTTGACCTGATCGTGGTCGATCTTGAATCCCGATGTGGTCGGATAGAACACCTGCGCATGCATGGCAACGACGACGGGGGTCGTCTTGGCCACGTGCGACAGGTCTTTCGCCAGCCAGTCCAGCTGCTCGGCGGAGAGGCTCTTGACATAGTTGCGGGATTCGGTTCCGTCGTAGCTGCTGCAATCAATGTCGTCCATGACGACGTAATGGACCTTGCCGATGTTGAACGAATAGTAGGTCGGGCAGATCTGATCCACATATTTGACCGCCGCATCGTAGTCCGACCTGGTCTGGAAATCGTTGTCATGGTTGCCCATGGTGTGGAAGATCTGCAGATTCTTGATCTGGCTGTTGATGGTGTTCAGGTACTGGGGGAAATAGTAGCTGTTCGAATACCAGTAGAGGTCCCAGGTCATGTCCCCGAGGGTGAGCGCATACATCTTCTCGCCCTTGTGGCGGGTCATGTAGTCCGTAAGGTCGGAGGTGAACTGGGCGAACTGTCCCAGGTCGCCCGTTCGGTTGGCGAGGTGCATGTCGCCCAGCATGAAGATCTTGTAGGAGTCCTGTCCGTCGACCTTTTCGAGCTTGAAGTCGGCCCGTTCGACGACGTCGGCGCTGTTTTTGAGCGCGCGGTGGAACTGCGGGAGCACCCCGACGGACGGAACTTCGTAGCCGCTCGGGACGGAGATGAAGACATATCCCCACTTTTTGGCCGATTTGAGCTGGTAGATGCCCTTCTCGTTCGTGACGGTCACCTCCGCGCCGTCGGAGACCACGACGTTCTCCACGCCGACGCCGGCCGACGACACGATCCCGTAGACCGTGGTGCCTGCATCCGGTTTGAAATCTATGTCTTCGACGATGTTGATGTAGATTCTTCCGAACGATTTTTTGCGCGCGTCTCTTTTGACGAAGACTTTGTAGTAACCCGTTTCACACCCGTCGGCCAGGCGTACGGTGAAACTGTCGGAAGAGGTGTTGACGATGGGGCAGACGTAGGAGATGCCTGCGTCCGACTCAAGAATGAATGTGTCTGTGGTCAGGGGCGATTTCCCCCCCCCACTTACGGCGAAAGTGCACTCGCCGCCTTCGGTGACGTCTACCGACCCCGGAACCGTGAATTGCACGTCGAAATTATCCGCGGGGGTCTTTTCGTCATCGCTGCCGCCGCAGGCGAAGAGTTGCGAGACGGCGATGAGTGCCAGTAACAGATACTTTAATACGTTTTTCATTTTAAGTTCTTCGATTATAATTTTTTTATTTGTCCGCGTTTTGTAAGTCCGGTTGTTTGGACACCTCGAAGGCCCGGAAAGACCCGGTCGGGGACTCCGTCCCGAAGTCTCCGTTTGCGGCCCTGCCGGCCTTCGCATCTCCCATTATATATATGGTAACCATCTGTTTACCGGGTCGCTTCTGTCTGAAAAACTTTTCAAATATAACTTGTTTGTGTTTTGATTGTGTTTCGAATACATTTCAAAATTAAACTTATTTTATTAAAAAACAAAATCGGATGATTTTTTTTGCAAATAAAAAATTTTAATTTTTAGTCGTGTTTCGTTTGGTAGATTTGCCATTTCCCTTTCATTTCTTTTTCGTTGCCCTTGATTTTTGGAATGGTTGTGAAGCGAAACTGTCGGGCGTCTGTTTTTCGGCGACGGCAGTTCGGAAAACGGCGTGGCGGAGAAGAGTGGCGGGCGGAACCGGAGGTGTTGTCGGAACCGGTCCCGGCCGCTCGGGGCGGGCTGTCGCCTGCGCCGGGAGCGGCAGTGTGGCGGACGGATTCCGGCGCAGGCCGAAAAGACGCTCGCGGAGGTGAGTTCCGGAGGCTATGAATGCCAGGAGGCGGTGAGCTGTTCGGGGAGCGGAACCGAGGAGTCGCGTCGCCAGACCATCGCCCGGTCGGCGGCCGCGTCGCCCGTGCCGAAGTCGAAGCGGTCTGCGGAAACGAACCTCGCCGGAACGTCGCCAGCGAACCCGAAGCGTCCGTAAAATTCCCGGAGCCACTCCTTGCCGGGCGTCGGGATGAGGAACGCCGCATCGTCGCCGCGCTCCGCGATGAGCCGCATCGCTTCGCGCATCAGCTGCGAAGCCAGTCCGCGTCCCCGGAACGCCGGGTCCGTCGCTACGCCATAAATATAGGTCGTGCGGCCCAGCTCCGTCCGGAACGGCAGGAGGTGGAGCATCGCCGCCATGCGGCCTTCGGCCTCGGCCGTCAGCATCCGGCGGCGGGAGTAATAGCGCATGATGAACGAGTCGGCGAACTGCTCGTCGTCGCCGAAGGCCTTTATCCAAAGCTCTTTGCAGGCCACTTCGTCGGGGTGCATGCAGATCGCCGCGAATTTGTGCTGGAGGAACGCCGGGTGGTAGGAGAGTTTGGCCTGCCGCAGTCCGTCCAGCCCGAGGTCCTCCTCGCGGTTGATCAGCGTGAAACGTTCGGGGAGGTGCTGCGCGAAGAGTTTGTTGATGATCGTGAAAGCGCCGTCGAACTCCGTGTCGGCTTTCTCTACATGGGTGTCGAAGGTGTGGTCGTTGACCGCCGAGCCGTAGGTGAAGGCCGCGAGGCGGTCGCCGACGTAGATGCAACCGCCGATCAGCCCCAGTTCTTCGAAATGTTCGAAGGCCCGCTGCATGGCCCGCTGCTCGGCGCACAGCTCCGAGGTGTGGCCTTCGTGGGCCTTGCGCCATTCGCGTTCGAGGGCCATGCACTCCCCGAAGCGGTCGGGCGTCAGCTCCTCGTAACGGTAGTCGGGATATTCGGCCGTGAAGCGGTTGATGTGGTTGCGCTTGGGCTGGTAGCGGCGTCCGGCAAGGTTGCGAAGATCATCGGCGTTGTAGACGTAATCCTCCAGCGCGCGGTCCGACTCGAACGCGAAATGGCAGGGAACGATCCGGCGGATCGTGTCGCGGCCTTCGTCCGTCAGGCCGATGATCCGCAGCCGCTGTCCGTGGGCGTGGGCGTCTTCGCGCAGGAGGGGGAGGATCGGGCCGAAGTCGCCTTCGCCGACGGGCTGCATGTAACCGATGCGCTCGCCGCCGTCGATCTGGAAGCGGATCACCAGGAATCCGCCGATCTCGGCCCACGCGCTGTGGAACACCGCCTGCCAGCAGTACATGTTGGCGAAGGCGAGGTCGCAGTTGCAGATGCCCGAGGGCATGGTATAACGCTCGATGACCGCCCGGTCTTCGAGGCGCACGGGTTTGAATTCAATCATTTGCCGTATAGCTTTTTTTCTCGATATGGGTGTAATACTGCTGGACCAGCGCCCGGAAATTCTGTGCCAGACTGTCGGCGGCCGGGGTGGCCGGGCATTCCTGCACATCCATGTCCGAATCGTCGAGCACGATTGCGCCTTCGCCGGTCAGCGCGCGGAACCGTCCGTCGTAGCTGACCGACCAGCGGGGCCGTTGCGGTTCGTTCAGCACGTCGCGCCCGAATGCGAAATAAGGCTCCCGGTTGCCAGTGAGTCCCAGCAGGGTGGGCATGATGTCCAGTTGCTGCGTGATCTCGCCGACCTCGCCCCGCAGGGCGCCGTCGGGGGTGTAGATGAAGCCGATGATGTGCATGTTGCCCGGGTAGGAGCGCGTCTCCTCCGCGAATTTCTCCGACGACACGTGGTCGGCCACGAAGACGAAGATCGTGCGGCGGAACCACTCCTCGCCGCCGAAACGCTGGAAGAAGAGGCGGAACGCCCGGTCGTCGTAGGCGACGCCCTTGTGAATCCGGGTGTAGCCCTCGGGCAGCGTCGCGGCGTACTTTTCGGGTACGACGAACGGGTGGTGCGACGAGAGGGTGAACAGCGCGGCGAAGAAAGGTTCGGGCATCGCCGTCAGCTCCTCGCCCGTGAATTGCAGGAACTCTTCGTCCCAGATGCCCCAGTAGCCGTCGAAATCCCTTGTTCCGTGCTTCGCCTCGTAGTCCTCGCGGCTTACGAGCCGCTCGACGCCTGCCGCTGTCTCTTATACACATCTCCGAGCCCACGAGACGGAGCTACATCTC
>ERZ1027085.971-NODE-971-length-12037-cov-4.392422_pt1 | contig 12037 bp, 10 predicted proteins | sample MGYA00519415_ERZ1027085 | MGnify/ENA primary metagenome ERZ1027085 (study PRJEB26926, sample SAMN06164436) | human gut metagenome | biome: ENVO:00009003; feature: ENVO:2100002; material: ENVO:00002003 | host: Homo sapiens | place: USA | collected 2012 ...
AGATGTAGCTCCGTCTCGTGGGCTCGGAGATGTGTATAAGAGACAGATATCAAACCGCCCTTCATAGTTAAATTCCTCGCCGCCGATAACAGCCTTGATAACAAAATCTGTCTTGTGATACCACCCGATATTTTTATCGCCCTCACGCTCACGGTGCTGTTTCTCGTCCAAAATACCAAGCAGCTTATTCCCCAGAGCAAAGCTCAAATCCGTATAGCGGTCATTAAGCTGTCTGTCATAAAAGGCAGGGTGTTCGGAAAAACCGATAGAAAACTGTATTCCGTCCTGCTTTTTCTCGGACGGTGCTTCTGTCCTCTGTTTCTCGGTTACGACCACTTTCAGATGGTCATTTGCAGGATTTTCCGTTAGCTTTTCTTCAAAGTCGGCTCGGCTGTATTCCTGCCCCAAGATAGGGAACTCGGCATTTTGCAGATAGACCTTTTCCTCGGTAAGTGTTGCAATCTCATATTTATCCGCACCGATATACACCACATCGCCCTCATTGTAGAGGTAGCAAAGTGGGTGCAGCTCCCTTAATTCCTCGGTAAACTTCCACCCATTACTGCGGCTGAAAACCGAGGTCGTTTTCCATTGTACCTGTGCAAGAAAGTCTATGAGCTGTTGAACGGTTGAGGGGTCGGATAAGTGCTGTTCCATTTGCTCGGCGGTAACATCTGCAAGGTCGCTTCGTTCCACAACAGATAACAGGTCTTTTTCGTACCTGTCCAAGTCACGGATAAAGTCAGATAGCCGCAAAGCAAGGGTATCCCGTTTGTCGGCAGGCGGCAGGTCACGATGGGCGTCGATAAAACGCTGCCTTGCTATTTTCCTCTGGGTGTCAATCTCATATTGAGGGGCTGACACGCTCTCCAGATAATCGGCATAATGGTCTTTTTCTTTCGGATTGAGATAGCGGTTATCCTTAATCAGCTCACGCAGACGCTTTTCAACCTGTGACCATTTTAACACAAGGTCGTGATTGGTATAAGTGCCGTTTCGGTCAATGGCAAGACCTTTGCTGTCATACCAAGAATGACCGCTGAAACCATCGGGGAAGATGTGCGTACCGCCGCCCGTTCCATACTCATTTTTAAGGAACTCAATATTTTTCTGTCTGTCCACGCCCTTTTGGAATTGGCGGTAGATGCGGTATTTTCCGTCCGCAACACCGCTGCCTTTCTGAAGTACGGAGTCAATATCTTCTTTGGAAATAGCAAAAGCAGAGGCTTTTTCGTCCTCTGCTTTTGCTATCATTTCGATTTGTTCATCTACGGTTGGAAGATTGACCCTAACCTCATCCTCTTTGGCAACGCTTACTTGTAAATCAGTTCGGTCAGTATCACTTCCTCCGCTTGGCTGCGGATGTTGTTCATCAGTCCGACCCACTGCATCGGTGCTTTCTCTTTCAGTTCCTCTGTCACGCCCTGCTCGGCTGAGAGCTGCTTCGTCAGAAGCTCCAACCTCTGGAGTGCTGTCTGCTCTACCTCGTGCAGATGCCCGTTCAGCCTGCCCGATGTCAGCAGATTGAGATAGGTCACTCGCTTGTGCTTCTCCAGATAATCCCTGTGCATCAAAGCGTACCTGCCAAGCGGAAGCTCTGGCTCTGTCGGTAATGTTAGGTCGGGAATAAGATAATCCCCCTGTCTGCTGTAAGTGATTTCGCTCATTGTATTCGCTCCTTTCGGGTTGTTGTCTGCCTTTATCATACTGAGCCTGCGTTTTTTGTGCAAAGGTGCGATTCTGGTCTTTTTCCGCTATTTGCACATTTCGGATAGACTGTGAGATTTCCCGTAACGCCATTTCCGCAATATCGCTCGTGGCAACGCCGATGGCGTTTATCGTTGCAGGGGTATTGAAATTTACAATATCCGCAAAATCCTCTCGGTCAAAAAACTCATTCGTATCCAGACCGCAGCGGCTGATCAGCATAAAAGCAACGCTGTTTGTTGCCAGCCGCCTGTAAATGACTTCTATATTAAAGTCGTCCAGTTCTTCCAAAAAGCTGTCTTTCGTGCAGTCCTTTAACTGAGAAAAATAGTCTTGCAGATTGTCCTCCACGGCGTTCTTTGCCGTTTCCATTAAGTCAGAAGCAAGGTCAGTGCTTTCCACATCTCCAAACCTGTCCGAGAGCCTTTCCATAACAGCCTGCTCGTATCGCTCATCCATCTGCCATATCGGAACAGGGCGGCTGCCATAATAGCCCTCGTGGGTGTCGGACACATCAAAATAGTATTTCAGCGTATTCCTGCGACCTTTCGGGTCAAATACGGCAATACCCTTGCTGTCCTTATTGACCCAACGCTTGAACTGCCTGTTCCAAGTTTCGAGCTTCGCAACAGCGACAGCATCGGGGCGTTGGGCGTATATTAAAAGCTGTTCGTCAAAACGGCATTTATAGTTGCGGCAGGCAGAGGACAGAAAGCCCTGCCACGCCTGCGGATTTTTTGCAACCGCAATGCCTGTACGCCGATACAGCTCTGTGATTAGCTGATACTTCGCAGCCATTCAACCTACACCTCCTTATCGTTTCTGTTTCAAATATTTCTGTTTACTCACTCAGCACCACCGCCAAGAAAAGAAATGACCTTGTTCGATTTAATGCTCTTTTGCAGGTCATTGATGAGAGTAATATCCCCAACCGTGATGCCCTGCATAGAAAGAATATCGTCCATAGTCATAGCGGCAATCGCTTTTTCATCGGTAAAGCCTGCTTCCAAGACCTTATTCAAGACCTTGACGGCTTTCTGATTAACAGCCATATTCTAAATCCTCCTTATCGTTCTAAATCCTTGTGCTTCGGTGTTTTCTGCGGCGTTTGTTCCGCAGGTTTCGGCTCATAGGTCGCCCCGTTTTTCTGCATACGCTCGGCAAACTCGCAGATGTGGTACAGATTGCTGCCGACTTCGGTATGGTATTCATCAATGAAGCGGCAGGGATACTCCCGTTTCTCTCCCCAAGAGGTCTTGACAATGACCTTTCCGCCGTCTGGGATACGGAACAGTTCTTTATATTGAGGGTCAATAAATCGGATACCTTGTTCTGCTTTCTGGATATGCTTATTAAGCCATTCCTTCACATAGCAATAGCAGTAAAAATTATAGTCGCCTTTGGTGGGATTGCACCGAAGCAGAAAAGCGTGTTTCTCCGTATCCACACGGAAACCGTACTCCGTACAATAGTTACCCTTGATAGCACTTTCGGGAAAATGCCTTGCAAACGCACTCATATCATAGCGGTTATGCAAAAGCCCTTTATCCTCCCGTAAAGCATTGATGACCGTATCAAGGTCTGCCTTAAATTCGTCAGATTTCCATTGTGGTCTGGTATCAAACCAAGTGGTGTAAAAGCCATAGCCCGTCGTGGCAAAGTCACCACGCAGATGCCCGATAGTGCCTGTCTGCCCCTCAAGCTGCATACTTTGGGCATAGGTGTATTTCTGTTCTGTCGGGGTTAAAGGTCTTGTCTTTATTTCATTACTCATTCGGCTGCTCCTTTCTTTCCTTTTTCTCTTTCTGCTCGTCTAAAATCTTGCGAATACAGACATCGCAGAAAATAACTGACCCATCCTTATATCGGGGATAAGGACAGGTCGTGCAGTCATATTTTATTTTATCGCTCACGGTCATCACCGTTTTTCTGCTTCTGGGCAGGCTGATTATAGGGCATACGGCACTCTGACTGGTATCGTTCATTCAGCTTTTGCCGTGCATCATCAAGCTCATTCGTGTAATAACCCCAGAAATAATTTGAGCCTCCCTTGCAGTACCAACACACATAAGGGTTGGGTGAGTTGGGATTGTGACCGATGACAAGCTCTGTACTCCCGATAGTACAGCTCTCAATGATTTCATAGTTCTGATTGGAGCGTTTTTCTTCGTCCATAAGCACCTCTCTATTCTTTGGCATAACGCCGATAGGCTTTCTCGCCCGTGGCTCTCATTTTTTGAACAGGGCGGCTCCCTACAAGCTCTGGATACCGTGCCTGCAGCTTGCGGCGTGTCCTGCTGACGCTCTCAAAGCTCGGCAGACCGAGATATTTGTGCTGCGTCATTATCTCCGCAAGCGGCATTGCTCCTGCATCCTTCAAACAGGCATTACAAAGTGCAAGATACAGTACCATATCGTCATTTCTGGCATCTTCATTCTTTTCCAGAACAGCCCTGACTTTCTTTTCAATGGTTTTTAGGTTTCTCATCTTTACCTCCATAAAGGAAAGGGCGGCATCTTTCAGCCGCCCAAACAACTTACTTATTCTTTCTGTTACGGATATTCAGCCATACCGCCGCACCCACAATGAACACGACAAGCACGATTGCGATAATGGTTTTAGCGTCCATCAATTAGTCCTCCTTTTTCTTCTTTCTGTTCTTATAACCGACAAATCCGAGAACGCCCGCACCGACAACAGACAACGCCGCAAGGCTTACCCATAAGCCCAGATTGAAGTCATCGCCTGTTTTCGGGGTATCCCTGAACTCATTGTGCATCTGCACGATAGCCGTAGCGTTCACCTTTACCGTTGCCTGTTTATCGGCAGGAAGGATATATCCTGCGGAAGCCTTGTCGCTTACTTCGGATACGGTATAGTCGCCAATCCGCAAGCCCTCAATCACGATTTCCCCGTTCTTATCTGTCTTAAAGGTCTGGTCATAGTCCACGCCTGTCACACGGAAAGAGAAGCCCTCCACCTTGCCGTCAGAGGAAGTCTTTACGATTTTAAGAGAGCCTTTCTGTGCTGCATTGATAAAGCCAACACCCGCCTTGTTTTCCACTGTGTAGGTCTTTCCGTTCTCCTCGATGGATACGGCATAAACATCTTCATCAAGCACAAAGCCTGTCGGAGCTTTGGTTTCCTTTACCAGATATTTGCCGTAGCGGAGTTCACTCATCTGGTAAACGCCGCCGTCAAGTTCCTTCATTTCGCCAAGCAGCGTATCGTCTTTATCCAGTTTCCCATCGCCATTGGTATCGGAGTAAACCTCAAATACCGCACCAGACAGCTTGTTGTCGGGATAATCCTCATCAACCTTTGTCAAAGCGATATTGCCCTTAATGAAGTAGTTGACAAGTTCGATTTCCACAACTTCGTCCACCTTGCCAATAGTCACGGCGATTTCTTCCTCGGAGAGTACATATCCCTTCGGGCTTTCGATTTCACGGATTATCCAAGTTCCATACGGCACTTTGGCAAAAGAAAAACTACCATCATCTTTTGATGTGGTAGCGGCAATCGCATTTTCCTTTGTAAACTCGGTAGTTCCTGTCTTGAAGATACCGATAACTGCACCGCCCAGAGTTTTTCCGTCCTCATCAGATTTCTTACCGCTTACAGAGCCGTAAATAATGTCATTTGTGATAGCTTCGCCCTCGTTGGCTGTAATGCGGACAGTTTCGGTATCCTGTCCTGCGTATTCAAAAGTAACAGGGTATTTTGCATCGCTGACAATATATGCGGAGTTGGTCGAGATTTCCTGCACATAATAGCTGCCCATCGGCAGGTCGCTGATTGCTTTCCCGTGACCGCTTTCATCAAGGGAAATGACCTCAATCAGACCGTCCGCAGGAATGGTCTTTCCATCTGCGGCTGTGAGTTCCTCCGCCGCATACAAGCCAAAGGTCACATCAAAGATTTCCCCGTTCTTGCCAATGCCGTAGGCTTCATCAATGGCAAGGCTCTTGATGAGGTCGATTTCAACACGCTGTCTTTCATTATAGAAAGAAGTAGCCGTTTCCGTTACATCAACATTCTGTCCTGCATACACAAGCTCAACAGAATGGACTTTCTCGTTCAGCACCATTCCATACGGAGCTGTGATTTCCTTAACCTCATATTTTCCGAGATACAGTTCTTTGGATTTTACTGTACCGTCTTTTCCTGTCGTAACGGTATCCACAACCTCGCCCTTGTTTGCTCTGACCGTCCCGTCCAGAGTGACAATATCCTCGGCTGCGGTAATCTCATAGACTGCACCCTCAAGACCGCTGACAGAGAAAATCGGCTGATACAATCCCTTATCGCCTGCCACGGAGCTGAATACCTCGCCAGACTTTTCTACTGTAATTGTACCTTTCTGTGCCATATTGGAGCGTACTACCTCAATAACGGTAATGCCGCTTTCTTCCTCGGAATTTTCCTGCACCACATCAAAATAAACAGGCTCGGAATTTAAGACATACCCATAGGGGGCTTGTACTTCCACAAGGGAATAGCCTTTGCCGTATTCCAATGTCTGCGGTGTGATTAGGTCGCCGTCTGCCGTAGTATAGAAGGTGTCAATGGTCGTCACTTCGGGATAAGTGAAAGTCATAGTCACAAGATTTCCATTCGGGTCGTAAATCTGGAAGCCTGCACCTGCATACGGGATTGTATTGCCTGTTTCTGCATCTTTCTTTACGATTTTGATATAGCTCTCAAAGTTAGCGTTGTTGATAAGGTAGCGGTAGGTCTGACCGTCCTTGCTGATAAACACATCAAAGTCTTTCATCAGTTCACGCCCCTCCCAACCAAAGGTCTGGCGGACGGTATAAATGCCATACGGCATATCCTTTGTCTGGGCAAAACCGTTCTCGTCACAGGTCAGCACATCACGCTCGGTTTCCGTTGCATTTTCATAGCTGCCTGCGGATTTGAGGAACACTTCAAATACCGCACCTTCTTCGGGTGTTTCAATCTGGGTTTCCCCGTTATCCGTATGCTTGATGAGTGCGATATTGCCTTTGATGACCTGTTCATTCACATCGTTTGCGGTACTGTTCAGCTCTACCGTGTATAGCTCTGGTTCTGCACCTACCTTGTGGATTGCGGTATCCAGAAGATACCCCTCGGACGGGCTGATTTCACGGACAGTCCAATCATTATCACAGATATAATACTTGGTCGTAAACTGACCGTTTTCATCAGTCGTGTAGGTGTCAATCAGTTCCTCACCTTTATAGATGCCGTAAACCGCACCTGCAAGGGAAGCGTCGCCCTGCGGAGAACCTGTTTCTGCATCGGTCTTTGTCACAGTCACTTGGAATTTCTTCAACACATTGTCGAAGCTGCGTTTTGTGACCTTGTTCCATTCAATCGGAGCTGTCTGGGAAGCAGGAACGACATAGCGGACTGCGGTATCCACTTCCTCAACCACATACGGGGTATCGCCACTGATAAGGACATTTTCAAACTTAGCCAGTCCGTTTTTATCAGTCACGGCATACTCGTCAACAGGCAAGCCGCTTAAAGATGTGCCATAAAGGTGGAATTTCATTCCCTCCACCAGATTGTCCTCGGAAGTCTTGACGATTTCCAGACTGCCACGCTTCAAAGTATTGCTGAAGGTCACAGTAGAGGTTTTTCCTCCGATAAGTGTGACGGTCTGGGTTTTCTGCGGCTCATAACGGTCAATAGACTGTTCTGTGACCGTATAAGTGCCAGGGAATAATCCCTCCACGGAGACAGAGCCGTCCTTTCCTGTCTTAACTGTTTTATTGAAGTTATCACCTTTGATTGTAAAAGAGATGCCCTCCACAACTCCGTCCTCAGAAGTCTTTTTGAGGGCAATCGTGCCTGTCGGCGTTTCGATATTGATATATGCAGACACGGTATCAGCATTCTCCACACCTGTTACCAAATCCTGCAAGTTCGGGTCGCCATAGGCAATGAGCTTTGCACTGCTGCTGACAGTCGGCACATTGTTCCTCTTTGCCGTAATGCGGACAGAACCGCTGATAGCTACGGTGGAGCTGATTGTCAGCTTATTTCCAGACTTCGATACACTCACATTGCTGTCAGAGCTTGAAAAGCTGTAATCGGAAAGGACGCCGTTGCTGTCCGTCAATGTGATGCTGTACTTTCCGTCCTTGTAGGCAAGCTCCTTTGTGATGTCATTCTTACCGCCCGACATAAAGCTCGGAATGGTGTTATGCTCACGCAGCATTGCAACAATCTGGTCATACACTGCCCTTGCTCCGCTGTTGGCATAATTTGAACCGAAGTGCAGGCTGTAAACGGTGGTGCTTGTCTGGTTATATGAGCCTGTGGCTTCACGGCAGCCTGTGACAAACTCCCATACGAGGGTCTGCGTGGCAAGCCATTTTTCATCATCACTTCCCGACAGATTATTTCGGTTGCCCTGATACCCATAGAGCAGGGCAAGCCCAACCGCCTTTTTCTGATTGGCTGAAAGGGCGTTCCAAGTATCAGAGGAAGCCTTTTTCAAGGTGTTTCCTGTTTTCAGCGGTACTCCCGGCTGAATACAAAACGCATTCTCACCGTCCACAAACATACGGTACTTATAATTTCCCGTTCCGCCTGCGGTATAGCCGCCGATATTCGCACTGGAATTGTACCTCATCGCATTGCCGTTGCTGTCATAGGTGTGGGAAAAGAAAATCGTCCCGATGTCACCCGCAGCAAACGCCGTCGCAGGCATTATGGATAATGCCGTGACCGCAGCCATTACAAAAGCCGCAGCCTTTTTGAATAATTTAGGGATTTTCATAGTTACCTCCTGTAATTTGGATTGAATATTTTGCCTTACTGACCGAAAAAAGCTGCCCGTTATGGACAGCCTAAAGTATTTCTTTTCTCGGATAGTTACTGGCAGTAGTTAGGGGGTGAGGTGTGGAGAGGGGGAAGCCGAAATAATGGCTATCCACTCAAATGGGCAGACCTCGCCCTCGATGTGTGGCTATCTCTCGTGAGCCTTGTTCCGCTGCAAGTGTCGGTTATAAAACTCTAACGCCTTGACAACAAAATCCGTTTCCTGCCCTCTGGGAACAGTCTTGGGAATGAGCTTGGTTATCCTCTCGTCACGGAAAGCAGGTTTTTCCTTCTGGTTGGGCTTTTCTTCCTCCATAATGGACTGGATAACCTCGGAAGTGAGCTTGCCGTCTTGGTTATACTTCTTCATTTTGATAGCCTGTGCCAATGACGGGGTAGCATCGTTGTACTCCATTGCTTCAAGCAGGGTGTATTGCTGTTCCTCGGTCAGATAGGAAATTTCAACCGCAGGACGAAAAGCAATCTGCCTTTCATCTACCATTTGCAGGATTTCGGGAACAAGCTCCGTTAGACGGATATAGCGGCGTATCTGGTCTTTGCTTTCTCCAACAAGTTCTCCTAATTCCTCATCAGAACGCCCTTTTGATAAATTAGTCGCCAATGGCGACGCATTTTCTTTTGGGGGTCTGCCTGCCTGTCGTTTCATAGCTTCCAACCGCATTTTATACGCAAACGCTTTCTCACTCGGCAAAATAACAGAGCGTTGGAGATTACTTTCCACCATCACAATAATGGCTTCGTCACGGGTAAGCTCTTTAACCTCGCATTTCAGCGTTTCAAGCCCTGCAAGATCACAAGCCTTTTTCCGCCTGTGACCGCTGATTAGCTCATACCGCCCGTCCTCTTTTAAGCGAACTGTCGCAGGGGTCATTACACCGTTTCGCTTGATACTCTCAACAAGTTGTTCCATATCTTCGTCCATCAAAACCTTGAACGGGTGGTCTGGAAACTCGTCAATCTCCGATATGGGAATATCCCGTATCTTGCTTAGCTTTGCTTCCTCACGGCTTTCGTCCGTCTGAAAAAGGTCATCGTATGCGGTCAGCTCGATTTTGGTTTCTCTGCTTCTCGCCAATCTCTGCCACCTCCTTTCCTAACTGCTCATAGGCTGCGGCAACCTTGCCGCTTTTGTCGTAAGCAAAAATACTTTTGCCTTCTGCGGTAGCTTCCACCGCACGGATAGAATGAGGTATCTCGGTATCAAATACCTTGATTTTCTTACCGTATGCACTTTTGACCGTTGCCGTAATTTCCTTAGAAATGTTGGTACGGGGCATTACCATAGTCATTAAGATACCGTCTATCCGCAGCTTTGGGTTGATTTGCCGCTTGACCATTGATACGGAGCGAAGCAAAAGCTCCAGACCTTTAGCCGAGAGATAGTGGGGCTGTGTCGGGATAATCACGCTGTCAGCCGCCGCCAGAGCATTGATGGTTATCATGCCTAAGCTCGGCATACAATCAATAAGCACATAGTCGTAATTCTTTTTAACCTCATTGACATAGGTTTTCAGCACACGCTCACGGCTCATTGCATTGATTAGCCTTACTTCAAAGCCCGACATCTCAATGTTTGACGGAAGCAGGTCGACGCCCTCGCTATGGTGGATAATACCCTGTGAAACATCAAGCGTTTTATCGTCTATGATGTTCTGCATCACAGTAGAAAGCGTTATGGGAATATCGTCTGGTCTGTTATAACCCAGAGCCATCGTGAGATTTGCCTGTGCATCGGCATCAATCAGCAGGACTTTTTTACCCTGCTGCACCAGACTTACACCCAGATTGACCGCTGTGGTTGTTTTTCCGACACCGCCTTTCTGGTTAGTCAGAGCAATCACTTTGCAATTTGACATAGATGCGTCCTCCTTTCGCATAGATTTAGCCACTTTGTCAAGGTGGCTATGTAAACAGTACCAGAGAACGCAAAAAAGCCGCCTACTCTTAAAATCAATAAGAATAAGCGGCTTTGTAATTTGCCTTAGACATATTCAATTTTCATTCTCTTGGTCGGTGCATTTATGACCTTAAAAATAAGCTCGTCAACAAAATCCGTATCTTTTCCTGACTTAATATCCTTCATCATCTGATTAAATGAAACTCTTCCCTCTATTGATTTGCCGGATTTTCCTGCATCCTCATACTCACCGGCAATTTCATACTCATTATAATCACAAAAGGCTTTCATTTTTGTTTTCTGTGCATCCAGAGAATAGCCATCTATCTGCATGGTTGTCGAGACACGGGTGTATAAATATACTTTGATTTTCTCTTTCTTCAATTTACATATCACCTCCAGGAAGTGCCGAAACTGCCGACAGATTGATACTGACTAATGTATCCATCTGCCTGATTGCCAAATTTCTAAGCAATATAAGTCTTTCTGATTGAGATTTCCCCTGCTCAATTAAAATAGCATTATAACTCTCCATATTTGCCAACACCAATAACTGATTTAAATTTGCATCGTCACGCACATTCCCCTTTTTACCCGGATTATTATTTTTCCATTGCTTTGCAGTCTGACCAAATAAAGCAACATTTAAAAGATCTGCTTCACTGGCATATGTATAAGCAATCTGTTCTGGTGTTAGCTCTGGTAGAATCAAATTTTCCTTCACCGCATCTGTGTGAATACGGTAGTTCACCTTTGATAAAGCCCTGTTCAAGTTCCAGTCCAATGAAAATCGACTATTTTCATCTTGTTTTAACCTGCGGTAATCTTTCATAATATACAGTTGAAATTCCGGAGAAATCCATGTAGCAAATGCCATTGCAATATCGCTATGTGCATAAGTTCCTCCACCATATCTGCCTGCTTTTGACACTATTCCAATAGCATTGGTCTGTTCAATCCATTTGGTTGGCGTCATAACAAACCTGTTTAATCCTGCCTCACTTCTAACCGCCTCGAATTGCACACGGTTAAAATCTGGATTATGAAGTTCTTCCCAAACAGCCAAAAACTCAACTGTATTTCTGTTTCGCATCCAGTTCTGAATGACAAATCTGGGATCATTATCATTTCTATATTTTGCAATATCTGTCAACGAAATATATTCATTTTCAAAATCTTTCGTGTAAATCCCAATATCAATTCCTTTTGCGTGAATAATTTCCCTAACTATTTTATTTGCCATCTCTATTCCTCCACCATGTTCTCCATCTGTTCCAACTTCTGCAAGGCTTTCATATACGCCATCAATCTTTTATACTGCTCATCTCCAAGGCTGTGAATCTGTTTCAAAATTCTAATATCCGCTCTGGTAACTTCATAATCCATATCTGCATCTTTGTATTCTGGATCAATTCCTTTTCCTGTCAAAAGCTGTTCGGGAGTAATCTCCAATGCATCACATATAGATAACAGGCAGTCCGCTTTGGGATTTGTCTTTTTCTTCTTCCAGTCACTAATGTTACTTGTTGCAATCCCGGTCCTTCTTGAGAGTTCCAACTGCGTTATGTTCTTCTGCTCCATCACATAAAAAATTC
>ERZ1027085.988-NODE-988-length-11854-cov-7.134333_pt1 | contig 11854 bp, 10 predicted proteins | sample MGYA00519415_ERZ1027085 | MGnify/ENA primary metagenome ERZ1027085 (study PRJEB26926, sample SAMN06164436) | human gut metagenome | biome: ENVO:00009003; feature: ENVO:2100002; material: ENVO:00002003 | host: Homo sapiens | place: USA | collected 2012 ...
GGTAAGAACTTTAAAGCATATCTTCCAAATATTTTCGGAAGTTTTTTTTATTTTTTTCTTTTTCCTGTATTTTCAAATCCTTTAAACAAGGATAAGAAAAGCAAAACAAGAAAAGTTCTTTTTCTTTGCGAGTCGGACTGCAAAGATAAGGAGAATTATTAATAAGTTCCAAATGTTTTTCGAAAAATATTTTTATCTCTTTTTATTTCTCTGTGTCACCTTCCACACTTCTGTTTCAGTATTTCAATCTTACCACTTTCCTTCTCTTGGAAAGCGGGTGCAAAGGTATAGGATTTAACAATACAAGCCAAACATATCTATCATTTTTTTTAATAAAAATGAAACTTTTTTGTAACTTACTGATTCATAAATGCATTTCGCATGAACAATTTTGAAGAAAGGAAAAAGAGAGAAAATAACTATACATTATATATATACGTGCGCGCGAAGAGCACGAAGAAAGAGAATAAAAACATTTTATAAGCATGCCGGATTGGGTGGTGGCGGTTCTGTCAGTATAGTCGCCGCATCAAAGCAGGGACATTGTTTCACCCACTCTTCCGGCTCTATCTCCCCGTTATGGTTCAGGTCGGGGCTCAGGTCGCGGTGACCGCAAAGCCGGGAACCGGGATAATCCTTCAGCAGCAGCAACACAAGCACATGCAGGGAGTGCTTTTGGAAAAGGGTGCGTGTATCGGCAGGGCGACCGCACTCGTCAAGACCGCCTTCGTAACAGACACCGATGCTACCTGCATTCCAACCCCGGACATGGGCACCAGGCAGGGACAAGGGACGCAGGGACTTGATGTCACCGTTCTTGCGGATATAAAAATGATAACCTGCGCCGGAGAAGCCCCGGCGCAGGTGGTCTGTCGTCAAGTCGTGCTCCGTATAGCAGCGGTCGCAGCGGGTGGCGGAACAATGGACGACGATAAGATTGATGAATCTCATGAGAATTAAAAATTAGAAATTAAAAATTAAAAGTGAAGGAAACCCGCTACACTGTCATGGCATGGGCGCTCAGGGCACCAATAAGCGCGGAGGCTACAGCGATTATCACTTTCAGAATCTTATCCCAAACAGATGATTTTGTACTCATAAAATTAAGGATTAATAGTTAAGAATTAATGGTTAAGGATTAGTGATTAAGGATTAGTGATTAAGGATTAGTGATTAAGGATTAAGGGCTAATGATTAATGGTTAATCATTAGGGATTGATTAGCGATAAGCGATTTGCTTGTGTTCATTAACCATTAATCACTAACCCTTAATCATTCCTTCTTTATCCCAGCGGATTTTCGCCCTGGTCGCCGTCGTCGCCGGAGCCGCCTCCGGAACCACCGCCTTGATTGCCGCCGCCGGAGCCGCCCTCCTCGGGCTTGTCGAGCACAAAGCCCACATTCGCCGGGCTGCGGGTCACGGCGGTACTGCCGTTCACCAGCTTCAGCTCCTTGTCGGGGATAAAGCGGATATTCACCTTCGAGATATTGCGCACCGTACATTTGTCCGAGGCCTCCATGCCGGGACAGCGGAACGTCATGTGGAAAGTGCCCAGCTGGTTCAGCTTCACCTTGTCGCCATTGGCAAGGTTGCCTTGAATCTCCTCCACCAGGGCTTCGATGACGTGCTTCACGTCGCCCTTCGTCATGGCACAGTTTTTCTGAATGGAGGCGGCAAGGACATCGATGTCCACGGTGCCGCAGGTCTTGGGTTTCTGACGGAGATAGTACAACATGGGCGAAGCCGGGTTGCTCACGATTTTACGGCGCTGGAAGCGCTCTACAATTACATCCATAAATTTAAAAAGTTAAGGTTTAAGTTAAGAAAAATGAGTTATAAGAGAGAAGTGGGTAAGGGAAGGGATAGGGCGCCCGAATCAATGATTATTCCTTTTCTTAAGCACATTACAAAGATACAACATTAAGAAGCGGAAGTCAAGTGTTTTGCCATTTTTTTTACTACAAAAAACACGGAGACACAGAGTTTTTCAAGCAATAAGAAAAATCTCCGTGTCTTTGTGTCTCTGTATTCTATAAATTTCCATCCATCACTTTGCATTCCTCGTCAGCCACTCCAATGGTGGTATGTAGTCCACCAGTTTTGTCATGCTTTGGTTATGATGGAAATAGACTTCACCGGTTTTGCCATTACGGTGCTTGGCTATGATGACGATACCCAGGCCATCGGTGGGATAAGTACTCTTCTTATCGACGGTCTTGCCGTAGAGGGCAGGGCGGCAAAGCAGCATTACCATATCCGCATCCTGCTCTATGGCGCCGCTCTCGCGCAGGTTGCTCAGGGTGGGGCGATGGTCTATGCTACCGTCGCTCGCCCGGTTCAGCTGACTCAGCAGCAGTACGGGGATATCCAGCTCCTTGGCCAGCAGCTTTGCCTTGCGGCTTGCCTGCGCCACTTCCTGCTCGCGGTTGCGGTTTTTCTGGTCACTCCTCATGTCACATAGTTGCAGATAGTCCACAATCACCATGTCACAGCGATTCTTGCTCTTCAGCAGGCGGGCGGAAGAACGCACGCGGTCCATGCTCGTCATCGGATGGTCGTCTATCAGTATGGGCAACCGCGACAACTCGGCAGACGCCTCATGCACCTGCCTCACCTCGCCGGGTGTGAGCTGGCCGCTACGCAGGTGTTGCGGGTCTACCCCCTCCGTAGCTGCAAGCAGCCAGCGGTCTCCCAGGCGCTCGCCTTGCATTTCGAGGCTGAAGACCACCACATGACGCCCCGCCATGGCAGCGGCACGGGCCAGGTGGAGGGCAAAGGCCGTCTTCCCCACCGACGGACGGGCAGCAAGGATGTTCAAGTCGCCGCGCTGCCAGCCCGCCGTAACGTGGTCCAGAGCGTCAAAACCCGTAGGGATACCCGTAATGCCGTTGCATCCGTGCTCCATACGCTGCTCCACCTCGGCCAGCGTGTCGTCCATCAGCCGGTCTATGGAGCGAAGGTGGTCGGCTACGCCGCTCTCGTCCTCCAGCCCCTCCAGCAGTCGATGGGCTTCCACCAGGATGTCGTCAATATCCATCGACTCGTCGGCACTGAACGCCAGCAGTTGCTGGAATCCCGTACGCATGATACGCCGCGTGTGCAATTGCCTAAGGATGAGCGCATGATACTCCAGATGAGCACTGGAGCTGACCTTCGAGCTGATGCGTAACAGTTCGTAAGGCCCGCCCACGGCATCGAGTTTGCCACGGGCTGCCAGTTCGTTCTTCAGCGTGATGGTATCTATGGACTTTGCGCTGCGATACATCGATTGCAGGGCGGCAAAAATTTCCAGATTCTTCTCCTCGTAGAACATCTCGGGACGAAGTTTGTCCACCACCAGAGGCATGGCAGCGCGCTCTATCATGCAGGCACCGATGACAGCTTCTTCGAGGTCACTGTCGTGGGAAAAAGTAGTTTCAGTCATCATATTCATTTTCAAAAGATTTGTCCGCCAGATAGGTGGCGGCTTGTTTACAATATTTTTGGTTGTTCAGATGGTCGTAATATTCGTCGATGTTGTCCAGTGCCCGCTGTTTCTCGCCTGCCGTCAATTTTTTCCATTCGCGACGGGCCCGGCCGATGTTTACCTTGGGATGCTCGGTGATGTCATGAAACTTTTCCCAGAAGATGCAGAAGTCCTCTCCCACCCCAGCCACCGGCGCTGCCTTCTTCTTCCGCGGGGCTGCTTTAGGACGGGCATTGCCAGTAAGGAAATCATAATCGGGGATACGGATGTGCATCACGTAGGGGTTGGCCACCCGCTCCACGATGCCGGCGTCGAACATCTTGTTGAAGAAGTAGCGCGTACGGTTGCGAGGCCACCCCAATATCTCCATCCAGCGAGCCAGGGAAAGTACGGACTCGCCACGTACACAGTCGAAAAGGTGTCCCCTGACGTTGCAGGTCACCGTGCTGTAGTTGACGTGTGTCAGCACAAAGACAAAGGCTTCGAAGGCATCGGCGGCTTTCTCTCCGGTTTTCATATTCATTTGTTCCTCAAACAAGGCTTTGGGGAAGAGGAGATAGCCTTTCTTCAGCATCTCCGTTGTCATGGGTCTCATTTCTTTTTCCATTTTTGTCTATTCTTAATTCGATAATGCGACAAAGGTAAGGGACCAGCCAGGGGGATACAAATAAGCAGTTAGAATCGGCTAAAAATTAATGAAATACATAAGGTGGCGAGAGAGGGTTTCACCTCATCCTCCACCACCCTATATAATAATATACTAAAATAATCAGAATGTATTAGAAATACATTCTCTATTTCGCATATTTTTTAGAGACCAGAAGATACGGATTTTTCACGGCCATATCCTTCACGTGGTCGGGCATCCCCCAGTAGCTCAGGAGGATGCCTATCTGTACGGGGGTGAGGTGGGCAGTCCTGGCGGTATAGCCCTGGTCCGTCAGATCCTTCAGCAGGCAAGCGTGTTCCGCAATGGAACGGTGCAGGGCCTTTACGGCCGAGCAGGCATACGCGTAGTTTGGGTAATAGGCCACTGCCACATCTGCAATGCGATGGCATCCCTCGAGCAGCCATTCAAAACTTTGTTCTTTTATCATTTTGCATATATTTATTAATAAAACATGTTGCAAAGTTAGAATGGGAGGGAAAACTGGGAAAGTTCGAGTGGCAATAAGAAAACTTGCTCAAGAAAAATGAATGTGTCAAAACGGTTGATGACACACCCTCACTGTCTTATTGATAAAAGCAACACTTTCATACTATAATAGTAAAGCACACATTTTGTGTATTTCATGCAACTTATCGGTCAGCGATTTTTCTTTAAGAGAGACAGCCATATTATATCTCGCCTGCCTATTAACGAGAAGTTCCGCACTAATCCCTAAGGCTGCTTCTACCATAAGAGCGAAGTCACTGGTTACATCTCCCTCTCCCTCTTGAAGTACCCCAGCACCGTGGCCGGTGTAAGACAGCAGCGTTCCACGCTTTTCAGGCGGCTCTGAAAAGTATATCGGGAGCATAGCACAAGGCAGAACCAAGTATAGTTCAAGCTACGGTGCAAGCGGTGCTGAAGGTGGTCGAAAAAACGGGAAACACGGGCAAAGAAGCTAGCGATATGCTCGCGGGGAACAAAACGGGAAGGCTGTACGGCAGCATTACGGGAGCGCTTGGCGGTACGTTCCATCTGTGCAAGGGTATACTCCAGTTGCTCGATGTCATTGCGGGTGTTCTCCATGGTTTGTTCCAATTTCTCGCGTCGTACCTGCTGCTTGGCATATCGTTCTTTTCTGTCAGCGATTCGATTTTTGAGGTCTTCTGCGGTGAGGTTTATTCCTTTGTTCTGGATTGATTTCATTATAAATGTATGTTTTATAGTTGTTTGTCTGTATATAAGTTCACGAAAACACATCATCCGTCTGCACCGAATGCATAATGCATAAAGGGCAAACGGATGATATATCAGGAGCAAATGTACGATGAATATTGCAGATAAAGTTCTTAATGACCATTAAGTCTTGTTATAAAACATGATATTATCTACTGCAAATTTGGAGATTATCAGAAAACACGTACATTTGCAATGTGTTTTTCATAGTATTAGATTTAAGGTTAACAAAAGATTGGCTGTCTGGGATAGATAGCCTTTTTTTATGCCCGCACCATTCGATTCATCCAATTAGTATCAATTCACTTTATACAACTTTTTAACCCACCAAAAGTGTTTTTAAACCCCAAAAGTTGTAGATTATAAATACTATGTTTATATTTGCAACATGAAAAAAGCGCTCGAGAAAATGTAGTATCTACAACTCGTCTGTGAAGTGAGTGGCGGTTGTGATATAGACAGCGTTCATAAGACAAACAAGCAAGCAATCTACAACAATAAAAATATGAAAGTTAGACTTATGACGAAAGTTAGTGCTGCAACCCTCATTTCAGCAATTGCCTGCAGCATATTCACGGGATGTACCGAAAAAGACCTATACAATCCCGAACGTGGAAAAACAGAACTAAAGCCGGAGAGCGAATACTTTGACTTTGCAACAACAGCCCAGGTAGCTTTTGACGTGAATTATGGAAAAATCGCAGGAGGCGCATTAATAGAGGTGTTTACAGAAGACCCCATCACCTATCAGACAAACAACCTCTACTCCATCAACGGCGAAGCGGTTTTTAAAATCTTTGCAGATGCAGACGGACGCTTCACCGGCAACGTAGAACTGCCCAAAGCGACAGAAAAGGTATATATCATCTCACAAAGTTGGGGAGCCCCCATGTGTGTGGAAGCGGATGTGGAAAACGGCAAAGTGGTGGTAGATATGACCGAGGACAATGCCAACACTCGCTCAGCTGCCATGACACGTGCAAAATCCAACCTGACTATCGACCTAAAGGATAGGAAGGAACGGGTATACTCCATCGTTGGATGGGGACAATCTCACGGTGAGATTATTGATAATAATGACATTGTAACTACGGGAAATTTCAATGACGGAACTTTAAAGCAGTTACAACACACACTGTGGAAAGGTTATGACAGCAAACCCAGCAATCTGGACAACAGAGCTTTGGTGAGCGATACAAAGCATGTGAACACCACCATTGCCCAAGCATATATCAACAACCAGGGACAACACGTAACGATTACCGATGCAGAACTGTATCTGACCTTCCTGACCGAACGTGCCGGTTACCTGACTTCCATCGGCTATTATTACTACAAGACCAATGAAATTCCCAACAGCCCTGACAAGGTAGACAAATTCATTATCATTCCCAATGCATCCATTGCAGGAGACGACCCGTATACCGGATGGTCTGGAAGTGGTAACAAATATTCCCGATATGACGCTCCCATACAGAAGAATACAAAAATACAACTTCTGTATCAGGACGAAAACGGTAATGTCTCCACCAAATTCCCGGCAGGATATACCATAGGATATTTCATCATCCCCAATGGATATACCCCCAATAAAGGTATCGACTACTCTATAAATTATATATATTCCAATAAAGAATGGAACAAGATATATGCAGGCCAACAAGCTCGCTTTATCTCCCTCTCCACCAGCAACGGCACGGTAGTCTACGGAGTAGAAGATGGCGATGATACCAGCTACGAAGACATACTGTTCTGTATCGATGCCAACCCCAATGAAGCCATTCAAGACCCGGACCGTCCGGTCATAGACCCGGAAGAGCCTACGGTGACGAGCTCCGAAACAACCTACCGCACGTATGCCTACGAAGACATCTGGCCCAATGGCGGTGACTATGACTTGAACGACGTGATTATCGAACACAAACGGGCCATTTCATTCAACAGCAACAATTATGTGCTGAAGGTGGAAGACACCTTTGTACCCGTACAGCAAAGTGGTGCCGCCACATACTCCAACGCATTTGCCGTGCAATATGTGGCCAGCCAGCGAGGCAGCATAGAACTGCCTGCCGGAGCAGTCGATGAAACAGAGACCTCTTCTGTCATCCTATTCCCCGATGCAAAGTCTGTGCAGGGCAACGAATTTACCGTAACCCGTACATTTGCAGACAACACATTGCCTAAGAAGAATCTGGAGAGCGACTTGAACCCGTTCATCATTGCCCAGTATACAGCCGGAGCCGACAACCGGACAGAAGTGCATCTGCCCAAGAAGAAAGCGACCGGTAAAGCCAACGCAGAGCAAATCGGAGCCGAAGACGATGCCTACTACATCAACAAGGACGGCAAATATCCATTCGCCATCATGCTGCCGGCCACAACCGGCACGGAAGGCCCCATCCGGTTCACTCCGGCAAAGGAAACCGTACGCATCGACCTGGAGTATCCCGATTTCGCCAAATGGGTAGAGTCCAATGGTGCCACCAATAATGACTGGTATCTCTACTACCAGTCGTCCAAAGAGTGAAATCCTACGACATTGCTTAAAGAAGAGCCGCGCAATAGTTGCATTTGCGCGGCTTTTTCATGCATGACCATTACCGTTATGAAATTATTTTTTCTACATTTGCATCCGCTAAAAGGAAACAAAACCGCATCAGGCTGAAAAAAACATGAGGAATACATCACCCGCCGCACCTACCATCCGCTTCCGCCGCTGGAGCAGAAAAGCCTACGCTGCATTTGCCAGCATAGGACGGTGTGTCACCATCGGTTGCCTGCGCAAAAGCGTGGCAGACAGCTCTCTGTCCAAACAGAAGACTGCGGGAACCGCCGGACATGCCGGATGCGGGGAAGAGAGTACCTGGAAAGGAGAAACGGAAGGAAGGGAAACCGACACCGGCATTCCGCTGGGTAGCAGCAGCGTCCTGACAAGTATCCTCACGGAGCCGGGAACGAACCGGCACATTCTTTTTGAAACACAATTCATCCGCCCCTGCGGGAATACGGGCGGACAAGACACATATAGCCTGAAACAAAAGAGAACAAGAGGTACGGATTACCGGAAGCCATGCAGCAGAATGACGAGCTGCACCGCCCCGGCAATCCGTACCTCTGTCTTTATCCATGAACATAACCCAAGAAAGATATGACCCTACAGAAATTAAAGGAACAAGTGCTGCGCGGCAGCCACATCAGTAAGGAAGAAGCCGAATGGCTGGCTGTGCAACCCGACAAGGAAGCGCTATACGAAGCTGCCCACGAGATAACCCGGGCCCGAGCCTCGGAGGAGTTCGACATGTGCTCCATCATTAATGCCAAGTCCGGACGATGCCCGGAAAACTGCAAGTGGTGTGCACAGTCGTCGCACTACAAAACCCAGGCAGACGTGTACGACCTGGTGGACAAAGAAGAATGCCTGCGGCATGCCCTGCATAATGAAGCCCAGGGCGTGGCACGTTTCTCGCTGGTGACCAGTGGACGGAAGCCCTCCTCCAGAAACATGGAGAAACTGTGCGAAGCCGCCCGGCACATGCGCCGGCACTCGTCCATCCAGTTGTGCGCATCACTGGGACTGCTCAACGAAGACGAAATGCGGGCACTGCACGACGCAGGCATCACCCGCTATCACTGCAACCTGGAGACAGCCCCCTCCTACTTTCCCCAACTGTGCAGCACGCACACGCAGGAAGAGAAGCTGCGCACCCTGCAAGCCGCCCGCAACGTAGGCATGGACATCTGCAGCGGCGGCATCATCGGTATGGGCGAGAGCATGGAGCAACGTATCGAATTCGCCTTCACACTGCGCGAGCTGGAAGTACAGTCCATCCCCATCAACCTCCTGAGCCCCATCCCCGGCACACCGCTGGAACGGCAGGCGCCACTCAGCGAGGAGGAAATACTGACCACCATCGCCCTCTTCCGCTTCATCAACCCGACGGCTTTCCTCCGCTTTGCCGGAGGACGCTCGCAACTGAGCAAGGAGGCCGTGAAGCAAGCGCTGCACATCGGCATCAACTCTGCCATCGTGGGCGACCTGCTGACAACGCTCGGCTCGAAAGTGTCGGAAGACAAGGTGCTGATAGAAAATGCCGGATACCGGTTCTGCGGCTCGCAGTTCGACAGAGAGCACCTATGGCACCCCTATACCTCCACCACCAACCCGCTACCGGTGTACAAGGTGAAGCATGCCGAAGGCGCCACCATCACCCTGGAAAGCGGAGAAACACTCGTAGAGGGAATGTCGTCGTGGTGGTGCGCCGTCCACGGGTACAACCACCCTACACTGAACCGGGCGGCAGAGGAACAGCTGGGCAAGATGTCGCATGTGATGTTCGGAGGGCTGACACACGACCCTGCCATTGAACTGGGCCAGTTGCTGCTACCGCTTGTCCCGCCGTCCATGCAGAAGATATTCTATGCCGACTCGGGCTCGGTGGCAGTAGAGGTGGCCTTGAAAATGGCCGTGCAGTACTGGTATGGCAAGGGAAAGGCGAAGAAGAACAATTTTGTGACTATCCGTTCGGGCTATCACGGGGATACATGGAATGCCATGTCTGTCTGCGACCCGGTGACGGGCATGCATTCGCTGTTCGGTGCATCATTGCCGGTGCGCTATTTCGTGCCGCAGCCGCGCTCGCGCTTCCACGGCGAATGGGATGAACGGGATACGGTGGAACTGCGGAAACTGGTAGAGGAGCATCACGAGGAACTGGCAGCGCTTATCCTCGAACCTGTGGTGCAGGGCGCTGGCGGCATGTGGTTCTACCACCCCCAGTACCTGCGCGAAGCGGCACAGATATGCAAGGAACATGGCCTGCTGCTGATATTCGATGAGATAGCCACGGGCTTCGGACGGACGGGAAAACTCTTTGCCTGGGAGCACGCGGGTGTAGAACCGGACATCATGTGCATAGGAAAGGCCATAACGGGCGGATACATGACGCTGTCTGCCGTACTGACGACGAATGAAGTGGCGGATACCATCTCCAACCATACACCGGAGGTGTTTATGCACGGACCCACCTTTATGGGGAATCCACTGGCATGCGCCGTAGCGTGCGCTTCGGTGAAGCTGCTGACCTCGCCCGAATACGACTGGCAAGGCAAGGTGACTCGCATCAGCCGGCAACTGCAAGAAGAGCTTGAACCGGCACGCCGATTACCGCAAGTGACGGATGTACGTGTGCTGGGAGCCATCGGGGTGATTGAGACAAAAAAGCCCGTAGACATGGCGTGGATGCAAAAACGCTTCGTTGAGGAGGGAATCTGGGTACGCCCGTTCGGAAGATTGGTATACCTGATGCCTCCGTTCATTATAGAGCCGGAACAGTTGAGGAAGCTGACGGGAGGGTTGATGAAAATTATACAGGAAATGAATTGAGAGGATAAAGGGAAAATTATTATATCAAGAATTTATGAACGTAACTAACTATATGCAGCAAGAGCTGCAAACATTGAAAGAACACAGCAACCTGCGCCGCCTGCCGCAACTGACACACGAGGGACGCACGGTTGTAGCCGATGGCCGGCATATGCTGAACCTTTCGTCCAACGACTATCTGGGTCTGGCTGCCGACCGCCAGCTGAACCACGATAAAACCTACGAAGCTACGATCCGCTTGGGCCTGCGCACCGATACCGGCGATGTGACCGGCACTGCGCTGGAAACCGCTCCTGTTACGGTGGGTGAAGCAGAGCTGAAAGCCGTTCTGCCGCAGTTTATGGGCCGGCAGATGCAGCTGCCGCCGATGTATTCGGCAATCAAAATCAACGGCAAAAAGCTGTATCAGCTGGCACGTCAGGGCGTAGAGGTGGAACGCACCGCACGTCCGATTGAGATCTATAAGCTGGAGCTTCTGCATTATACGGCAAACAGCTTTACTGTGCGCGTGGCCTGCTCCAAGGGTACCTATATCCGCGTTCTGGGCGAGGACCTGGCGACGGCGCTGGGAACCTGCGGTACGATGAGCTTTTTGCTGCGCACGCAGGTGGGAGCCTACACGATTGACAAGGCCTGCACGCTGCAGGAAATCGCGGAGAATCCCGAAGCCTGTGCCGCAGAGCCGCTGACTGCCGTTGCCGAGCTGCCTAAGCTCAAGGTGAACGCGCGTCAGGCGGCGCGTATCACTAACGGTGTACGCACCACGGTGGCGCAGACTGCCGACGGCAGATACGTACTGCTGGGGCCGGGGGATGAATTCTTAGGCATCGTCCGCTGTGAGCAGGAGCGCCTGCAGGCAGAAAAAATCTTAGAGCATTACCCGATGCCAGAGGAATAAGCATGGAGATTATTACTTCTTTAGAACAACTGCATAAATTTTCCGCTCCCTGTGTGGTAGCATTGGGTACCTTTGACGGTTTGCATCGCGGTCATCTTGATGTAATTGAAACCGCAAGGGAGAAAGCGCATGAATGTAATTCGCAGCTGGCGGTATTTACCTTCAGCAACCCTGTCTCTTATACACATCTGACGCTGCCGACGACTTAATAGGTGTAGATC